>SDBU01005894.1_pt1 | contig 14530 bp, 24 predicted proteins | sample 2277071 | NCBI WGS metagenome assembly SDBU01 (sample SAMN10397929, study PRJNA504765) | marine sediment metagenome | isolation source: marine sediment core GS08_GC12, 126 cmbsf | place: Arctic Ocean: Gakkel Ridge, Loki's castle | collected 2008
CTCCCTGCGTTGTGGGGCTGTGCCCCGTCTCTCTACCTGATTTAAGTATAACATAAATAAAACGAAAACGCCAGAAATCGGCACAGAGAACAGGCTTAAATATAAGGCTATTCGAGATTTTTTGAGTTTTGATATTGCAAAACAGAGAGAATTCGCTTGCCCGATAGGCTTAAATTGCCGATGGGAACGCGCATTGTGTCAATGCTCAGAAAACGCCTTACACAATAAGCCTTTAAAATGCCTCGATCCTTGATTGGAACGCGTACCAAGGCTTGCATTTTAGGGATGGTTCGAAGCCACAGGATTGCGGCTGCACGTACCTGCGCGGCTGTAACGCCCGCACAGGCCGTACAAACCCTTGAAACGCCGGGGTGGCGGTGATCCCAAGTGCACCCGCCGGGGCAGGGAATGGGATCCGCACACCCGCAGCGGCTGCAGGCCAGTTGATCGGGTCTGGCCATCAGGCCTGCTGCTCGTCCCAGATGTCATTTTTATCAATACCCTTTGTTTTGTGTTTTTTCACATAGGCATACGTCTGGCAGGAAGGACATTGAAATACTTTGGCTTTGGCCCATTCTTCGGTGTTTACGCCAGCGCTTTCATCCTCGCCGTTTGATGCTGCGGCCGTGTTCATCCATCCGGCATCCAACTCTGGAAAGCTCATCGCCGTCTGGGCATCGTCCATGTCTTTGAAGCCAGCTTTCTTGACGAATTTTTTCAGCTTTCCCAAATTGATCCGGCCGTACTGACCGATCAACGCCAGGCAAACCTCGGCAGCCTGGGCCATGTCCGCACACTCAACTGGCTCGCAGGCAATCTCTCCGCTCTTGAGCGCGCCCTCTCGGGAAAGCTCGTTCAACACTTCGAGGCGCTGGTTGCCGTCCAATACGTAAACCGTCTTGCCTTTTTTCCAGACGCTCAATGATTTGATCAACCCGCGCTTGACCAGATCTGCTTTGAGCTTTGACCACTCGTCCGGCATCAAGTCTTTCGGGTTGCCTGGGAACGGTTTGAGTTTTTCCAATGGGATATATTCTATCTGCTGTGACATACTTCCTCCTCGTTGGGTTTGAAAATGCAGGGAAATCCTGCGTGATTTAACTCCGATCAATCTTTCGAACGCTTCCCGCGCACACTGCGGAACCACGCTAAGGCCCAGTCGCTCAATTTGGTGATTCCTTGTGGGAAACCCATCAACCACTCGACCCACCGGGGGTTCAACAGGCCAAGGATTGCATTTTTCCCGTGTGTCTGTAAGCCGCTGCGACGATTGGCTGTTGGAGTCGGCCACATTTTTACCGCCGTCTGGAGATCTAGCCCCCCGTCCCCGTGTATCCCTGGTCCGTGGGCGCTGCTCGCCCTTGGTGTCGGCCACGTTTTGGACCTTCCCTTTCTGAAGCTGAAATCCAGAGAGGGATTTACTGCTCTGCTCAGTGAATTGCTTGGATTTTTTGACGCGTCCGTGGCCAACGGCGTGGGCCAAGCACCACCACCTCTCTCGAAGATGAGGCGCTCCCACATCGAAAGCTGAAAGCACTCCCCATCGACAGTCATACCGAAGCGCGGCCATTTCTGCCGCCACAACTCCAAGAGGTGTCGGTTCGAATGGTCGATCCGCTGGGGGAACAAAGACACCTGGAGTGTTTTCCAGAAAGACAAATCTGGGTCGTATCTCCCTAATAAGCCTAATGATTTCGAAGAAAAGTCCGCTTCGCTCTCCCGCCAAACCTTTTCTGCGTCCTGCAACGCTGATGTCCTGGCAGGGAAATCCTGCGATGATGATGTCAATGGGGATCGGGAGATCCCTTCCCCGCAAGGTTTCGACGTTGTCGTGGATGGGGGCGACGTCGATTTCCCCCCGTGCCATCCTGGAAAGAAGCACGGCTTGAGCATATCGGTCGTTTTCACAATAGGCGACTGTTTTGACCCATTCTCCCAAGGCGTCTCCGCCGAGTCCTGCGATGCCGCTAAATAAATCCAAGCCATTAAGCACCCTCCTCCTCCGGTGGTGATTGATTACAAATAAACATGTGGTTCTGGGCGCAGGGCTCACCGCACCCGATCCACCCACAGGGACAGCGGGAAAAGAATGCCTGGCGCTCGGTACACCTGTCCGTGGCGCATTCGCGGTGTTCTTTCGTGTTGTCAAATATCAAAGATTCAGCCATTTAAGTTCCCTTGATCTTGTTTCAATCTGGCTTTGAAAGCGTCCAACAGATTTCCAAGTGGGACAGCTTCCCCCTTTTTCTTTTCAACGATAGGGTCTGGTGTTCGTCTCCGTTTGAATTTATCGGTTTTATCTTGGCGCCGTTCATCCAATTTCTTTTCAGTGCTTTGCCCTTTTTGGTGAGCAATATCTGCCAAACGTTCAACCTGATTGATAAAACCATTCACTGACCGGCCGCCTCGCTTGGTATATTCGTTGATGCAATATTCCAATGCTACCGCCTGAAATACTTTCTGACCAAGCTTTCCACCAATTACATTCACAAGGCCTATATGACGAGGCTCACGTTTGAGAACTGTTACGCCATGTTCACTGAAAATCTTCATCAGATCCCCCCATGGGTTCGGGGCGTTGCCCCCTACGGGAGTATTCTTATGAGTCTTAAGAGAGTCTGTATTAGGTATTAACCTGCTACGTGGTGACAACTCATCTGTCACCACAGGACAACTCAGCTGCTCCCACATGGCAAGTTGAGGGTTATCCAAGATGAGCTGTGGTAGCAACTTGGAAGCCTCGGCTTTCCCCTCGTCCCATGTCATTTCTGGGATGGCCAGCGAGTATCTCATCTTGCCGCCAAAGCGGCGGGAGCTTTCGACCCATCCCTTGGCTTTCAATTTATCCAAAATCTGCCGCGCCTTGCCATCACTCATTTTTGCAAGGATAGCCACGCCCTTGGATCCAAGTTCTGCCTTCGCTCCTTTATCGCCTTTCCACCAATGCCAAAACTGGAGGGCCACAATCACCGCTATCTCGAATGGGTCTTCGGCTTCAATGTAGCCGCGAAGTAAAACGGGGATAAACGGTGGCATCGGCCCTTGCTTTTTCTTACCTGGCATCGAGTGGGCTCCGAGAGAGGGGGGGACGGCACTTTACCATCTCCCCTCTTCCCGAGTCCACTACCGGCTATGCGCGGCTGCGACACCACGCTTGATTGTCATCCAGCCTTCGGTGTTCGCTTCACTGAGCTTGCCAGATTTGATCAAAGCGGTAATCGCCTTTTTGTCAGGTATCAAGATTAGGTTGGCCCAGTCGGCAGGCACCTTGGACATCAGGGGGATATCCCAATCGGCGGTATCTTTCTTGCGGAAGCCGGCCACCTTGCGGTTGGCGTCCTCCTCAGCCCTCAGCCTGGCAGCCTCTGCCTCGTCAGCCTTGCGCTGTTCGGCCAGTCGCTTTTGTTCAGCGGCTTCCTGCTTGGCTTTGGCCTCGGCAGCCACTTTCATTTTGGCTTGATACTCAGCTTCGGCCTCGGCGCGGGCCTTCTCGGTCGTCGCGTCAGCGGCCTTTTGAGCCGCCTGTGCTGCCTGTCGTGCGGCTTTCTCGACCTCAGCCTTACGACGCTCCTCGGCCTGGCGGGCTTTTTCTGCCTTGGCCTCAGCCTCGCGCTGGCGTTTGGCCTCAATCTCACGAGCCTGTCGTGCTTTTTCCTCGCGGGCTTGCATGAACCTGTTGACCTCACCCTCGATGTGGTCAGCCGCTTCTTGAAGGGGTGCCATGGCTTTACGAGCAGCGTCATCAATTTTGCGGCCCATCTGCAGGAAAGGGTCCTTGACTTGCTTTCGGTTTTCGTCGATCAGCCTGGCAATTTTGCGGACGTCCTTGCTGAGCTTCCCGGCCGCGGTGGCTGTGCCGTCGCTGGTAACGATCATGGAAAGGGCCATGGTCTTCTTGGCCTCGGCGTCCTCAACTATTGAAACGTCGATCACCACCACCGGGGTCTTAAGTTCGGTGTCAGGGGTAACGATCACCGGCTGCAGGCCGGAAGTCACCGTGGCTACTTCGATTTTATGTGCGACCTTTTTTGCCCATTCTTTAGCCTCTTTGTAGCCTTTGTATTCTTTGCAGAAATCGCGGGCCTTGCACCAACCCGAATCACAGTGCGGGCCAGCCACCGTCGGCGCTCCCGGTAGGTGAGCCGCCTTGACGGCTCCTTTGATCGCTGGCGCAAGGACGTCTCGCAACTCGATGACCCGAAAGGTGTGTTGTCGAAAAGCCTCGCCGCGGCTGCTGGGCTGGATGATCACGTTTTCAAACGTCTCCAGGCCCAGGTCTTTGTGTTCGGTGGCCAAACCGCAGGCATAGGCGATCGTCTGCCAGTGCTCTTCGGGATCTTCAGTCGGGGCTCCGCCAAACTTCCAGTCGACCAGGACGACACCCTTGTGGGTCTCGGTCAGCCAGTAGAAGTCGATCTTCCCGTTATTGAGGCCCATCCATTTCAGGTCCAGCTTACGTTCAGTAAAACTCTGAACATCGCCGGCCGGCCTGAGCATGTTGCCGATGCGGAAACACTCTTGCAGGATGGTGACTTCTTCGTCGGTTATTTCAGGATTGCTTTTGATTTTTTCCCACTGGGAAGGGCCTGCCTGAAACAACAAGGCCATGGCATCGTGCAATTTGGTGCCGCGCTTCATGGCTTCGTTCGGCTCTTCCCATGGGATGTCTTTTATCATGGCAGGCTGGCCGGGACACGACATGGCCAGCTGCAGGTTGGATGGACGCACTACTATTGGTTTGTTCACGATTCCTCCTCGGGTATAAGCTCGGCCTGGGTGACCTCGCTGGATGTCTCAGATTTTAAACCATTCAGAAAATTTGTGTAAATTTCGTATCCTTCGCCAAGGGTGGCGGGCTTGTCTCCGTTCAAGACTCTCCAGTCATCATAGACGATATCAGCTTGGGATGGGGTTTCGGCGGCATGCAGATCGGTGTCCAAAGCTTTCAATGCGTATGGATCAGCAGCGGGCTTCTCGTCATCTGAAATTCCAGAATTTTTTTCAGCCTCCTTTGGATCCACCTTCGGGATCCCACCTGTGGGTGCAGCGGCTGGCAGGCCCTTCACTGGTTCGAGGGGCATCGATTCGTAAAGCTCCTCCGGCGTGTACCCAAAGCTGCCCAGGACATCCTTGTAAATAAAACGATATCCCCTTGTGGAACACCGCCAGGTCAGCATGTCGGTGGGGTTGTAGATCCAATTGTCTTTGCCTGTAAGGTTGGCGCGGGAGGCGTCCTCAATCGTGTAGCTGAACTCTTGCGGCTCGTCCATCCCCGGGCGCCACATCGAAATCCTGCACACCATTTCGTTTTGCTCAAGCAGCACGATCTTGGCCGCCGGCAGTTTTTGTCTTATTACCCCGCCTTGTCCCGCAGCACTCAGGCTGGGGATGCCGTCGATCACGTGAATGTCAGTCAGCGCCTGCATAAATGACATGCCGATCTCCCGACCGTACATTGCGGTGATCACGATTGATTCGGGGTTGTCAAATTTCTTTGGACAAAACCCGCTTTTCCAGAATATGTTTGCGTGGATTGTAAGTTGCTTGAGCTGATCTTCGTTCAGCATTCCGAGCATGTCTCCCGGCTGGGTGGCCAGGGCTGTTTCGTCTGTCATGTTTTCCTCCTCGTTCAATGGGTTGTTTTTGTTTAGCGACTGTAACTTCCGCCGCTGTCTCTGTAAACCGCGTCTCGACTGCCGTCTTGGCGCTGTTCGGTGCGCTGGGCTGGTGGGGCATTGCGCGGCCGGTCCTTGTGTTTGTGGACAAATTCCTTCAGTAAATCGTGGGCAGCGAGCGCTTTCTTGGCCTTGCTGAGCCCCATCTTCATCGGGTACTTGTCATCGGGCCCCCAGGTCAGGACCAGGATCGGGTTGCCTTTGAACTCAGATTCTTGGGCTTGTATCGGCATCGGGCATCTCCTTGTTTCTGAGCAGCGTCACCGCCTCGGCGATCTGCTCGCGATTGTAATAGGGCCGGTTATACATGCCCTCGACCTTGCGCTCTGCGGCCTTGAAGCCTTTCAGGTGCAGGTAAGTGCGCACCGTGGCGGCGGTCAACCCCATCTGCGCGGCCACCAGGGTGTCGAATTCTTTCTGGTTCAGCATTTCCATCTCACCCTCCCCCACGGACATTGATCTCGGTCACATGAACGCGATAAGTAATCAGCTTGTCTTCTAAGATCAGGGTCATGTCAAACAAAGATCGATCATCGTTAATGATCTTAATTTTTCCGAAATCTGTGCTACTGCGTTCTTTCTTGGCCAGCAATTGGAAGGCGCCCGTTTGCAGTAAGTCGGCGATTTCTTTGAGCCGGTGTTTCTTAGCCATTGAGTTTCCCTTCTGCCTTGGCGATGGCGGTGCGCATTTTCACAAGCGATGGATCTTTGGCTTCCAATGTGCCGCCGTGCATGCCGAGGGCCATGAGGGTTTCCTGCGCAGCGAGTAAAATATCCGGTGCTGCGGCAATACAGTTGGCTGTTTTCCAGGCTAAATCATTTCCTTTTTCCCCGCTATAACGGCGCATCATAAAATGGACAGCAACAACGATGTCTCCTCGCTGATCTCCAATTTCAATATCTCCGAGCTGAATTGCTCCGAAACTCACCTTCCACTTTCCTAAACCTTCTGAAATGGTTGGCTTTTGATTGGATTCTTCTGGCATATTTCCTCCTCGTTTATAAAGCTTTTCTACCTTGGGTGATTCCTACCCTAATCCACCACCCAAATGCCGTCAAGTCAAAAATAAAAGCCTTTTAATAGCGTTTTAAACGCCTTCATATATTAGGACGCAAAAAAACCCCCCAGATTTCTCTGGGGGGTCCGAGGAGGAAGTGGCCGAGGCCACATCCCTCTACCGGCTTGAATAGCGGCACCCAACCGCGACCGGCAGAGCAGGAAAAGCGCGTGTTACCTGCAGGCGTCTAGGCGCTCTTTGAAGTTTGCTCTTTGAGCTTTGAGGATTATCAGGGTGGCGGCCACGTCATCCAGGAACTTCATGGTCTCTTCGTGCGGCCAGTTCTCATCGTGACCAATCCATTTTGCTGCAGGAAGAGGTATTAAATCTGTTGGTTCGTTGTCACAAGGGACGGGAACAGGTATTTTGACATCCCGGTATTCAATACGGGTGCATCCGACGCAAAGCATCAGAGCACAAAATAAACCTACCATTACAACTATGATTATTCTTATGTGATCCCTCACCATACCTCCCTCTTTAACTGACGAGCGAAACGATCAATACTACCAATGCAATCATCAGCAGCAGGAATTCCACGAATAAGTTGAATTCTCTTTTCAGCATTCGCCAGCCTTTCTTCGTTGCGTCGGAGGGCGTCTTTGCTCCGCCTTTTGAAATGGGCCAGCTCTTTTCCGAGGGACTCAATCTGTGCGTTCTGGTTTGCACGGTGAGCTTCACAATCAAGCACCTCCTTCTGCAGGGTGATGTTTTTTCGCTCAAGTCTGTTTACCTGGATCTCGGCGAAAGCGAGCTTGCCGCCCATGAACACCAGCACAAGGCCGGCCAGCACGATCTTCCAATTTTTCAATGCCCAAATCATTTTGCCTCCTTAATCAACCGCAGGTCGGAAAGATCCTGCGGTATAGCTTGGCCGGATAGGGATCAAAGCCGTTTTCGAATCGAACGATGCCGAGGGTCAAACCCTTTAAGACACAAGGATTGTAGAAGTCCAGGCGATCACCCGATCCGGCGTTCACGCGCTTCGCCATCTCTCTGGCATATTGGTGGATGACATTTGGCTTGGCTTCCCCAAAGGTCCATCGCTTCACGATACCATAAGTCGTCCTGATCCCATGTCGGCGATGATAGATTTTCAAGTTGATGACGATCGCCCTGAGGCCATCGATGGGGCGCCTGAATTTCAGATAATTATTCTTGTCGACCCCGACGGCGCCAGGAAATCCATTTTTATAAACGCCAGGTGTTTTCGGGCGAATGTTTCCTGGATTGTTATTGACGATGCCAATGGGCGCGGCCTTCCCAGCGTGGGCCGGGACGATCAGGAACGCCACCAGAGCCAGGGCCAGGAAAGTTTTCACTCTCACTTACCCTTGTTTTTCTTGGCCATGGCATTGCCGATGGCATGTGGCGCATCCTTCGCCGCGATGATCGTGGCGCACCCGGCCAGGAAAAACGCTGCGTGTGGTGCAAATTCTGGTCGGATGACAATCACCACCAAGCATGCGGTGATGCAATACGCGCCAAGCCACAGTGATTGTTGATTTGCCGCGAACTTGCGGCCGTAATTCTTGATTGTCTCAATCATCGGTCTACCTCCACATGCGGTAAATCATTGAATCGGTTATTAGAAAGCTCACCATCCCGATCCCAATCACCACCCCAGCGAACTGGGACGCCCATGTTTTTAGCCAGGCCTCGGACAATACCGGCCAAATGACAAAACCTCTCGGTGTCATTCCAATCGATTGGCCAGGGAGCGATATCAGCAGCCAGGGATGGATTTTTATTGTGTTTCGACTTCGGATATTCCAGCTTGGATTTTTTCTCTGCGACCATTTTATTTTGTTTGATCATCCCGCGGTGGGTTTCAATGATCGTGAAATCAACGATCTTGATGGCCTCGCGTAGAACCAGCTGCAATCTCAAATCTAACTGTGCCAATTTTGCTTCAGATCTTGCGCCAAAACTCGGCATGATGACTCCTATCAGAAAAATACACCCAATGAAATCAATCCCGCAATGGCAGCGACGAAGCCGCCGGCCCACAAAATCTTGCCACCGATTTTATCGACTCGTTTGTTCAACGGTTCGTGGACCTTCTCTATGTGCTTGTCCATGGCTCCGGTCACACCTTCATGGACGGCCAATTTAACTTTGTCGCCTATTCGATCTAAATCCTCAGCATCAAGCATTAGCGTCGCCCTCGCCGCCCGTGACTGTCAAAAGCTGCGGGATTTGATAATGCCAATAATATTTGTTCAGCAATATATGTCCCGGCAACATCAGTGCCGGCCTGCGTCATGTGAACATTGTCTGCGCCTATTTCTGGGTTTTGACTCGCCAAATCTATGAAGAAAATATTTTGGTTTCCCAGACCTACCAGGACGTCGAACTCTTCCTTCATCCAAGTATTCACATCGGTGTTATCAAAACTGATGCTGTTGGGTGCTGTGACAAAAAACACAGGCGAATTGGGTGCCTCTGCATCACGCTGAGTTATGAAATCATCGATACCAGTCTTATACGCTGCTTCCAAGGTGCCCGCCAGCGTATCGTGAGTACCCTGCGGCCCACAAACCAGCCATAAATTAGCGCTTTCATCTTCACCTATTTCAGATTCGACATTGGCTTTTACCCTTGATACACATAGAGCAATTTCACCTGTGGGGTTTGCTCCACCAGAATGTTTAGGCGTAAAGTCTGTAACGCCTGTTGTGGTAGGTCCGGCGAAGTTTAAAGCGAATTGCCCATCGGCGTCGGCGATTAAACGCATAGGCGGCCGCATACCGTCCGTTGTGAAAGTATTGCCTGGTACATGTGAAGACCCGAACATGATCATGGTCTTGGCCCGGAAAGCTTCAACGACTGTAATTAAATTTTCCCGGCTGTCATGCAGCGCAACATGGAAAATATTGTCCTGGAAGAAATTACCAGCCGCCCAAGGCACCTGACCAACAGACGCAATATCAAAGTCGGTAAATCCAGGGGTAATGCCGTGCGTGCCATTATTAACCACCGCGGTGTGTTTGCGGGTCAGATGATTGAAAACTATGATCGAGTAATTCGTGCCGTCCCAGTTGAACAATATTGTGTAGTACGTGCCCCTGACAAAAGTAAAAGGCTTTACCCCTGAATTGAAACTACCTGTCGTAGCAGCAGGCAATAAAACTTGCACTGCTGTACTGGACATAAAGACATCGTAGCGCCTGCTTGTATCAGCAGCTTCCGCTGATGCCCAAAGGGCACGATTGGCAGCGACGTTGTTGTCCAGGATGAAACCGACCTCGACCGTGCCCTCACCTGATGCGTTCAAGGCCGCAACCAGAGAGGCGGGGTTTAAATCAAGTTCGTTTACATTGCTGAAGCCGCTGGCGGTGTAAGGCGAGGCAATCCCTTTAGGATTGGTGAGTGCCAGTCCCACGACACCGCTTTCAACAAGATTGGTATCGCCTTGTTCATCGATAAAGTTGTTGTTGAATATATATCTGTGAATAACAGCCATTTTTGTTCCTTATATCGATACAATCCGATATGTAGTCATAACTGTTTGCGGCACGGCCACAGTCGAACTGTAAACCAAGGCTTTGTTTTCAGGCCCTGTCTTTTCATGTCTCAGTGGAGCCGAGCCCCCGCCTGCGGCAATATGGCCACCGAAAGCACGATCAATTGAGACTGCAGTATCTTCAAATCCGACGAGCAATTTATTGATACCTGAGGACGACGCCTCGCCTTCGAGCAATCGAATTGCCTTTCCGACCCCGGGCGCTGCCACGACTACCCGATTTGTCTCAATCGCTGAAGTATCAAAACCCGCTGTGGGGGGATTAGTTGCCATTTGTTTCTCCTTAAATAGTTGTTTCTAATATTCCGGTGACTTCAAAAAATACATTGGTGATAGGTAGAAGTCCTGCTACATTATTTACGCGCAAAATCTGACCAGCTTCAAATTTCCTTAAAAATAAAGTGTTTCTCAACACGGTCCCTCCAAGCAGCGACGTCGGCGCACTAGGATTGACATTTGTTATAGTCCTGGGTGCCAACTCAACTAGAAAGGAAAGACCACCTGCACCACCAGAAAAGCGTGGATTAAACTGTTGAAAGTTGGCTCCTGCAGTGTCGGAAATTTCGAAGAAAAAGCTAGTGGTGCCAACTGCAACAGTCACAATCAAAGAAGCGCTGTGGACTTCCCATCTTTGATTTGCTGGGACAGTAAATATGTTTGCGGTACCTGGCGTAGCGATGGCTCCTGTCGAACCCCGTGCTAGACTTTTGAATTCGTGTCCTGTAATTGCCATGGTTATCCTCTCGCTGAAAAGACTAAGGCTTCAAAATTAACACCAAACTTATTGGTGTTTCTTAAATCTTGGGTTGATATGATCACGCCTGCTACAGCGGTAAGTGATGCCAAAAGAAAATCTTCTGGACCAGTTGGTGTTGATGAAACTTCCACGGCCAGGACTGCCTCGGTGACAAGACCCGCAACCTTTTTTAGTCTTAAAAATAAAAAGCTAGTCGAATCATCAATCGCCGTGACATTGACTGATGCCGTGGTTTCCACAAAATATCCATTCAAATAAGCAACCCCGCCAGCTACTGGGATGATCAAATCTGGATCAGTGGCCGGGACTGTGAAACCACTTTCAACAAAGTCAGTGGATATCTTGGTAATCCAATCATTTACAGTCTGCTCAGACCAGCGTTTTCCCTTGTTCAATGTCTGCGAGACATCGTTTCGGGTTGGGAATACCGTTTCGTCTGTGATTGTAAATTCAGCCATCTAATGCCTCTTTTTCCTCGTTCCACTTTGCTTTTAATTTATCTAAACGATACCGCATTGTGCCCGCCCAGAAACGATGTTGATCTCCAACTTGGACAGCACTTTCAATCCTCTCTAGACCTTCATAGATTTCATCCACAAATTTTACAAATTCACTCATACCCATCACGTGAATCGTTGTTTTTAATTCAGCCATTAACTCGCCGTGAGAGTGATAGTCCAGGTGATCGTCACCGAGACTGATATAGTTTTCACAATTGGTGCAAAGACAATCCTTGCAAACATTCTATCAACGCCATTCTTCAATCGTATTAAACCTGACTCTACAAAGGTGTTTCCATTTGCCTGGGTGGTCGAAATAAATAATTGAAAAGTAATCTCCTGAGCCCCATCCAGTCTTCGCGTTATCTGATTTCGAAATACTTCAAGTCCCAGTGTGGCATCTGAGGCTACGACTGGAGTGTTGTCAGTTCCTACCGCGATGTCCGTGGGATCTTCGTTCAGATCTCCACCCAATAAATCTCGGATGATATTCAGTCCATCGTTTACGACAAGGTTATGGCCTTCCCGCCTGTCGATCACCGGGCCGTCGTCGCCTTCACGAACTTCGATGACGACATTGCCTCCCACTGCGACTGTTTTAGGGCTGATCTTTCCCGATGTTGATTTGGTCGATGAAGTGGGCGAACTCGATTTCGTCTGCGTCTCCATCGACTTGCAATCCTGTGTAGGGGTCATTTGTTCCGTCATCCAAAGAAGTCACGAAGTCGATTACATCCGACGCCGTGACGGTTTCGATCTCTGTTCTTAAAACTTCAAGGACTTCATTTTCGTTGATTTGAAATCTGTTGCCTAGTCTTTTCAGTCGCCTAAACCATTGTACCCAAGAACCGACCATTTGTCCGCTGGTCGCTTTGATAGTGTAGATGCTTCTGTTCTGGTAATCCTTCTCTTCGAAGAAAACATCCGTCACCAAAAAATCTCCATCGACAGCTTCTTCGGAAATATTGACAGTAATGATCTGGCCGGGTGTTACTGAAATATCATCCTTTTGAAAGCTGACACTATTTACGATCGTGCCGAACCTGGCCAGCAATGCGGCCACTGTATCCGTGGCCAATGTCCGATCGTCGATATCTTCGTTTTCTTCTACAAACTCATACTTCCCGGAATTGCCTTCGACAAGGGCTCTCTCGTCAATTTCAGATGGCAGCTGCCCCGCGATGATCAGCGGAAACTGTCCGTTGTAAACGACTGCCAAAGTGTCCGAAACGATCAGCGGCGCATCGGTCAGCCTTTGTGTGATTTCGGTGCTTTCCCTTTGAAAGAACCATTGAAATGCAGTCTCGTCACTTACCCCTTTAATTCCAACGCTTTGTGGAACCGAATTCAATTCAATCGTGGGCGTGGCATCTATCGGCAGCCCCACATTGAAAGTCTGCCTTTTTGAATCTCCGGCAAAGTTTTCATTTTGAGGATCGGAAATCGAAGTGCCGCCCCTCAAATAAATGAAATTTGAATAATCATTTCGCTTGATGGAGTTTCTAAAATTCCGAAATGCTTGATCCCCATCCGTCAGAGTAATCGCGGCCGGTAAAGACGATCTGCCTGTAAAGTTTAAATTCTTAAAGTTATCTACAAACCAGTTCATCGCTCCCAGCTGGGCCAGCTGATCCAATGAGCTTGATGCGCTATCGTAATTAAAGATCGCCTTTTCTACTTCAACCCCGTCCTCAATTGTGCCGGCGACAATCCCTTCCTCTGCCAGAAATTCAGTAATGATAATCCTGACAATGTCTCCTGCCGTCTGGCCCGGGGTTTCGAAATTCCTTACAATTACCCGCTTATCCAAGATCTGATTGTAGTCGACGGCGCTGATGTTTGTCACCCTGGTTAAAGGGTTTCCGTCGATCATGGTCTCGTCGAAATCCTCAATCGTGCCGGCGAAGTTTCTCAGTCCATCTTTTGTAACAATAACCGAATCGCCATCCTGGGGCCGAAAAGAATTCTGTCTATCTCGGAGCGTGATAGACGCAATGGTCCGACGATTAAGGCCTCCTCGCCTGGTGTAGGTCTCGGGCGCACATAGGCCAGTAACATCCTTGCCACCGATGTTAATTCTCAAACCAGAAAGATCAGTGACCTCAGCACAGGTGCTCCCATAAAGCTGGGTTCCCCATGTACAAACGCCCCACATTACGGATCAGGACTAAAGGTTACTATGTCCGAATCGTCCGCGATATTTGTAAAGGTCAACGCCCCGCTTTGAATACTTAACATATATTCTTTTGCTGTGACGGTGTCTTTAATAAGGAAAACGAGTTCATCATCAACGTTTTTTTCGAACCGTATTACCGTTTTTTCACTTAAATCAATAGCAGCCATTTTCTACCTTTAAATTCTTGTTATTGATATTTGCATTGATGGTTGAGTCACTGCATTGCCGCCAATTGGCAACATCACAGAGTTGACCGTGCCGCCGGTCAGCTGGAATTTTAATATCTGGGTCGCCACCCCATTCAAAACAAAAGACCCCGATGCACTTATGGGCACATTGTTCACGGTCGCTGTGCCTCCACCCTGACTGCCTGCCACTTCCACGCCATTAAATAAGGCTATTAACTCGACAATACTGTTTGATCCTGTCGTTTTTGCAAGATGAGCCCTATAGGTCACGAGATATTTATCTGTAGTGGGACAAACAAAATTTGCAGTAGCAGCTGTATGTGTCCATCCGTTTATCTGGCCATTGTTGCTTACGGTTATGTCCTGAAAGGTGTTCGCCACACTTACTGTCTGAGTAGTCGTGTCAAAGGCTGAAATGAAATTGGCTTGGATCCCTCCTCTTGGACCTACACCGGCGCTCATTAACCACCATGCTCCACCATCGGCATTTCTTTGGATTTGAACGCTGTCTCCTATCTGAATATCCCTGGTTTCAATTGCAATACCGCCAGCCTTAAGAATTGGATCTGCGCCTGAAAACAATTCAACCTTTAATGGCAGTTTTTCATTTGACTGAACAGTAATCAAATCTGTTGCAGGATTTGGATAAA
>SDBU01005895.1_pt1 | contig 14530 bp, 11 predicted proteins | sample 2277071 | NCBI WGS metagenome assembly SDBU01 (sample SAMN10397929, study PRJNA504765) | marine sediment metagenome | isolation source: marine sediment core GS08_GC12, 126 cmbsf | place: Arctic Ocean: Gakkel Ridge, Loki's castle | collected 2008
AGGCCCTCACCGACGACACCACCAACTACATCTGGCTCCAGGTCGATTCCGGGGCGCTGACGCTGCAGGTCAACACCTCGGCCTTCCCCGACCCGTCGGTGACGCCGCACATTCCCCTGGCCACCATCGCCACCGGCACGGCCTCCGTGGCCGGGTCGGGCGACACCTAGCACGTATGCCGACATCACCGACTATCGCGGCCGAGCGATCTACGAGCTGATCGGATGACCGCGCCACGGTAGCCCACTGCCGAGCCATTCGGCCTGTCTGGCCCTGGATCAACTGGCGGACATCACCGGCCTACGGATGCATGGATGAGACATAAAACATTGTGTTAATAACAGTTAGAGGATGAAACTCCGCCAGGTAGTTACTGACGGAAGTGTGAATCTCTCCCGCAAAGTGTTGACATTCTGCCGCTCCGATCCGATAATATGTACAGAGTACACGTAATGTACATAATGTACACGGAAAGGAGTCTGGCATGACGACTCTGACGGTCACAGACGCACGGAGGAGTTGGTCGAGCCTGGTTGATCGCGTGGCCCATCATGGGGAGCGCATCGTCCTCTGCCGGAACGGCAAAGAGGTGGTCGCCCTGGTACCTGCCAGTGATGCGGGCCTGCTGGAGGCCCTGGAGGACAAGATCGACCTCGAGGAGGCCGAGCGCCGCCTGGCCGAAGGGCACGAGCCGGTACCGTACGAGCAAGTCCGGGCGCGACTGGGCTTGGCGTAGCGACGGCCTAAAGGTTGCGGTAGATGTCCTTCCTGTCTCCGATCTTGACGATCAGGACGATCAGGACGTCATCGTCTATCCGGTAGATGATTCGATAGTCTCCGCTGCGCAGCCGCCATAGCCCCCGCAGGGGATCGCCCTTCAGCAGCCGCGCGTTGGCCGGGCGCGGGTCCGTTCGCAGTGCCAGGATTCGCCTGTCAATCCGCCGGCGCGCCTTCTTCGGCAGCGCCGCCAGTTCGGCCTCGGCCCTGCGATCGATCTGTATCTGGTATGCCATGGTCCTGCCGCGTGCTTCGGCCGCCCTGCAAGGGGCCAACCGGGAAACGCAGTCGGTTACGCCCGTCTTCCCATTCGGCGAAGCAGACTATACGATCTCAACGCTCGTCAGGCACGAGTGTTCTTCCGGGGACAGCATCCGGCCCGGCCCTGCCTATGGTACCGGGGGCGTTCCGCTTGAACAGTTGGAGTTGATTGGTTAATGCCCTTCACCGGCTACAGAGTCTATCGCGGCGTCGGCGGGCTGGGGAACGTGGATTTCTCCAGCGCGGTCGGGTCGGTCGGGGCGGGCAATGACAGCATCGCTTTGGCGGGGCTGGGGCATGCGGCCGCCACGAAGTACACGTATGTCCTACGCCCCGTTTTGTCCGACCTGGAGACGCCGGATTACTCCTGCGTCGTCGAGGTGTCGATGGATGCCTCGGCCGACTGGGAGGGCAACCGGCCCGCGCCCGTTTCCGGGCTGAGCGTCGAGGTCGTCGCCGGCGGGAAGACTCGCCTGCGGTGGAGCTACACCACCCCCCGCAACAACACCGCGCCGAGCGGCTTTTCGATATGGCACGGCAGCAGCCTGCCCGTGGACACCAGCGGGGCCGCCGACGCCACCGAGACCTACGCCGCCGACGGGACCTACTCGAAGGACATCACACTGACCGACGGGGCCACCACCTACTTCGCCGTGACGGCGTTCTCCGCGTCCGTGGTGCATTCCGCTCTGGCCGTGGTCGGCCCGGTGGTGGCCGACGATACCGATCCGGCCGCCCCGACCATCTATACCGGGAGCACCTACTGATGCCGGTGGTCACTTTACGCCCCATTGACCGAGGCGCCGAGCAGGCCCCGCCGACGCTGCGGGTGCTGGTGCGCCGCGGCGAGCACACGCTGGACGGGCCGGGCTGGGCGACGCCGGAAGAGGACCGCACGCTGATTCCCCAGCGGATGACGTGGGGCCATTCCGGGGCGTTGTCCACGCTGACGCTCGCCAGCGAGTTGGGCCGGGGCCCTGAGCGCGCCGAGCGCTTGCGGCCGGAACTGGCCGTGACCGAGGCGGCCGAGGGCGACGAGGTTATCCTCGTGCAGGACATCGGCGGCGAATCCGTGGAGCGTTTTCGCGGCATCGTCGGCCAGGAGAGCATCCTGGTGCAGTCCAACCCGGACGTGGAGGCCCGCACGCTGACCGCTTACGGGCCGGAGATCCGCCTGGCCGCCATCGCCGTGCATGGCCAGTGGCACAAGACCACGGCCGTCGACGACAAGTACATTGTTGAGACTGCCACCGCTTCCGACCTGACCGAGGCAAACGTCTGGGCGGCCGGCCTGCCGGTCGTGTTTAACATGGACGGGAAGCCCAACTGTTCGCAGGCGACCTCTCGCATGGGGACCGACTGGAGCTGGACGCTCAACGGCATCGCCAACGGCCGCGTCTTCGAGGCGCCCGACCGCACCGTCGAGGCGTCCGGATCGTCCGACAACGCCGTGGCGGCCGAATACTGGACGGCGGACAACGCGCTGGCCTCCTTGATCGGCTGGTACGACACCGGCGCCGTGCTGGACACCGACAGCGTAACGGCCGCGTACAACGTGCTGCCTTCCCGCCGCCTGCCGCAACTGGTCGTGGAAGGGATGAACCTGCTGGAAGCCCTGACGGCCGTGTGCAAGGCCGTGGGGTACGGCTTCTGCATCGAGCCGCATCACGTCAGCGACTCGGCCGCCGGTTACGCCATCCACTGCTTCCCGCTGCATGCCGCCGAGCCGACCGGCGCGTCCCCCAGGATGCCCGACATCTCGGCGGGCAACGTCTCCATTGCCTCGGAAGTGGGCCAAGCCGCACAGGTCCAACGGCTGGATTTCATGCACGACAGCCACAACGTCCGCAACAAGGCCACCGTGGTGGGCGACGTGCAGCGCGTGCAGGTGGCGCTGGATTACAGCCCGTACACATGCGACCTCGCCCCCTTCTGGGACACCGCCACCCACGACCTGGACGACTACGATGACGGCGGGGTCATTGAAGACCTTGACGACGACGCCACGTGGATCGACAGCTACGGCACCGACGGCAACGACAATCTGACGTACCACCACGCCTTCCGCTCGTTCATCTGGAATGAAGACGGGGCCTTCTCCGGCAGCCTGGCCCTGTCGGAGCCGGACCTGTCGGGCCTGATCGGCACCGATTACATTCGCCGCCCGCGCCCGGTGGGACGGACGCACTGCCCCACGGCCGACGGCACCGGGAGCGTTCCCGCGTATGTCCTCATGGGCCTCTACCCGGCCGGTGAAAGCTCGGTCGATACCAGCACGTACATCAAAGCCCCCGTCGCGGCCATCATGGCCGACCGGGCGGGGTTCACGATCAACGCCCCCAGGCTGGACAAGTGGAGACCGTTCGAGTCGTTCAAGGATCTTGACGACGGCCGGGAGGACTACGCCGACATCACCTTCGCCACACTCCTGCTGAGCACGATGGCGGGCACCACGGCCAAGCCGCGGCTGAGCCTGCTGCTGGTGGGGGCCATCGAGGCCGATATCGGCATCGAGGGGGCCGCCGCCCGTCAGGCCGGCAGCGCCTGGCCACTGGCGGCCGAGGTGGTGGCCTACAACCCGGAAGCGTTTCGATATCACACCGTGGCCTCCGGCGGCGACCCGCAGAACCTGGGCACGGCGAGCCGCGACGATTCGGGTGAGGCCGAAGCCCACGCCGAGGCCCTGCGCGACATGGGCGAAGACTCCATGGGTCACGGCTCGCTTGTCCTGCGGCAGATCGTGGACGCCTGGCGACCCGGCGACGCCATCGCCGGCACCGAGGGCCGCCGCATTCCCTTCGCCATCAACGCCGGCGGCGAGCAGTTGGGCGGCGGGCGGCACTACCCCATCATCCATCAGGTCGTCTGGAACTTCGCCGAGGGGGTCAACAAGACCGAACTGACGCTCGACAGCGCCCTGCTGAAGGTGAACCCGTGAGCGACGCGCACGAACTGGAGATCCTCCGCCGGCACAAGTCGACCGTGGACGCGGCGTCGAACGCGGCCGCGTCGGTGCCGAGCATCCAGCCGCCGCTGGTCGAGCTGCGGCGGGGGGTGGTTCTGCACGGTATCCTGGCCAACTCGCACAGCAGCGGCAAGGAGTTTCTGGTGACGCCGTCGGACCCGGACGGCACGCCGATCGCCGGCGCCGACAACATCTACCTGCACGCCAGCTTCGACCGCAAGGTGGTCCAGGACCCTTACGCCTCCGCGGCCGTGGTGGCCTACACCCCCTACAGGAAGGCGTTCGACGACACCGGGACCGGGCACACCGTTGTCGGGGTGGTCGTCGGGCCGCACCAGGGCACGGCGGACGACCTGGAGGTCATGTGGTTCGACCACGACGCCCTGGGCGCGTCTAACGGGTCATGGTCTCGCGCTTCGCAAACCGCCGGCAAAGACGGCGTGACGGTCACCCTGGGCATCCGGCACGTGCACGAGGGCAACTACAACCGCCTTTACACCCGCGATCTGACCTTCGACTCCCACGGCCACCTGTTGACGATAAGCGGAGAGACCGAGCACGAATACGAGGCCTGAGCCGGCTTCACTTTCCGTTACGCCGGTTGGGTGACGCACACACCTCGCAGCCTTCAGGGGCATACATCAACCGGCCCGAGGGGCCAGCAGGGACGACCATGGTCACACCGTTCATCGAAAGCCAGGTTGAGGCCGAGCGGCTGCATCGGCGGATTGCCACGCTGACGGAGGAGAACCGCACCTTGCGGGACCTCGCCGTTCCCACGGCCGGGCCGCTGGAGCTGCAGGCGGAGAACATCCTGCTGCAGCGGGAAACGCAAATGCTGCAGGAACTGCTGCCGCATCTGGTGCCGTTTGACGGCCCGCTGCCCGAGAGCCTCGAGCAGTTCGGCGACCTGCCGGAGCCGTATCGCCGGCAGATCGCGGCGGAGAACCCCGAGCACATCGAGGCGTTGGGCCAGGTGGCCCAACTGCTGCGGCAGGCGGAGTCGCAGGACCGGCGAGAGGCGGACCGTGTGGCGGCGTTGGCCGGGCTACCGGTCGATTCGGTCGAGCAGTTCGCGGCCTTGAACGAAGACCAGCGGCGCGAGTTAGCCTTCGCGATGAACAGCCGGCAGCGCCGCGCCCTCTGCGGCGACGTGGGCGAGGCCGAAGACGGCGCGTACCTCTAACCGATCACCCCAGGAGCATCCATGTCCGAACCGACAGACCCCAGCCAACTGGAGCCGCTTCGTCAACAGCTCGCCGACCTCGAGTCGGAGAACGCCTACCTTCGCGGCCGTGGGCCGGCCAGTCGGGGCAGCGTCGAGACGATCCAGCGAAACACCCAGCTTCGCCGGCAGGTGGAAACGTTGAGGGGGCGTCTACCTGCGGCCGATATGGGCCCGGGGGCCTTGCCAGGGGCCTCCCTCACCATCCACCAGGTGGCTTCTCGGCTGAACCGCACGGCCGAGCAGGCCTCACGGCTGTTGGCCAAGGTGGAGACACGTCGCGACAGCAACGGCGTGGAAGTCATCGCGGCCGAGACGTTCGAACAGTTCGTTGTCGACACCGCGGCCGGGGCAAACCCGTCCCGGTTTCTGTGACGGTCTCGCCGGCGGCGTCAGTTCATCGGCCTTCGGGTGATCTCGTTGCCGCTGCGGCTGTAGCGGTACAGGCGAAAGCCCTTGGCCAGGGCGTCGATGAACTGCTCCCGCGTGAGCGGCGTGTAGAGCCGGAAGCTCTGCATCGTGGCCGAGTCGCCCTTGGGGGTTATGTACTCGTGGCCGCCCACGTGGATCAACTTGCCGCCGAAGAACTTGCCCCGGGTCAGCTTGGAGGCGTCCACGCCGGTCACGTGATACAGCAACGGCGGCACGATGGTGGTCTCAATGCCGCCGGTAGCGACGTCCCGCTCCACCGATCGCAATCCGGGGCGTTGAATGATGACCGCATCCGGGGAGAGGATCGTCAGCACCTGGCTGCCGGCCGGCGTGATGCGGTAGGGGTCGCTCGCCGTGGCGGGCGTCTTGCCCACGGTGGTCCGCCTCAGCGCGGCCTCGCCGAGGTCCACGTATTTACCCTCGATCAGCGCGATCTTGTCCCGGTGCCGTCTGTAGGTGCTCTCCAGCCAGGGAGCGGTACGTTTCTTGCCCAGGTACGTCACGCCGGCGGCGCCGGCTTTGGGGGGCGCCGGGGTGTCCAGGGAGATGCCGGCCTTGACGCACAGGGCGCGGAGTTCGGCGACCTGCTTGTGCAGTTCGGCGTTCTCGGCCTTGAGCGCGTTGATCTGCGCCGCCTGCAGCTTCACGGTCGCCTTCAGCACGCGGATTTCCTCGTCGGCGCCCGGCTCGGCTGCGGTTGCGGCCAGGGCCGCGATGAGCAGACACGCTGAATGAGCCAGAGGTTTCATGGACGGCTCCTTTCGGTTCCCCGGCGGCAAAATCGCCTCTTTGGCCAACTACGATTCTAGCGATTTATCCGAGCCCAGGCAATGGGACACACCATGAGCAACTCCCGGGGACGGTCGTGTGACGGGGGCGTCATGCCTCGCGCGTGCGCCGAGGCCTTCGGCGAGATTCGCCAGACGCTGGGGGAGATCCGCATGCTCACCGAGGCCACGCATGAACAGGCTGCCGGCACGAACGGCCGGGTGGCCGAACTATTCCGCCTCGTCGGTGGCCAGGCCGTCGGCGCCGCTGAGGTGCGGATGGAACTGAAGCAGGTGCGCGACAAGCAACGTCAGCAGGACACGCTGGCCCGGAAACTGCTCACCGCCGGTTGGCGACTGGCGCTGATGTTGGCCGGGACGGTGGCGTCGCTGTTGGGGGTCAGGCAACTACTCGAGTAAGGAGCTGTATCGTGAGACCGATTCTGACGGGCCTTATCGTCCTGGCCATCTCGGCCGGGGCCGCCGGCTGCCGGGGCATTTCATCGCTGCGGTTCGCCCCCGGTGAAGACATCAAGGACGCCGCCGCCATCGTGGTGGCCGACCTGCACGCTCAGCAGGGGCACGTGGACGAGGCGGGGGAGTCGCTTCGCCGGGAAGCGCTGGCCGGGGCGAAGGCCGCCCAAGTCTACGTGGGGCTGCCGAACACCTCCCCCGAGCCGACGGCGGTCGAGAACGCCGCGGCGCTCGCGCGGGCCGAGGCCGAGGGGGCCAGGCGCCCCGGGGCGGTGGACGTTGCCGAAGCGGTGCTGGCCGAGACGGAGTTCTGGTACGAGCAGCTCTCGCCGTGGCTTCTCGGCCTGATCCCGGGCATCGCCGGTGTGGGGGTCGCCCTCAAGCGCGGCCGGGAGCTCATTGCCGCCCGTCGGACGTACGAAAACCAGCGCCGCGCCGGCGAGCAGATCATCAACCAGAACCAGGCCGTCATGGACGGACCCGTGGGCCAGATTCCCGTGGAGGTCGCGGGCCAGCAGGTGACCGTCGCCGACATGATGAAACTCACCTACAAGGGCCAGGACGCCGCTACCCGCCAAGTCGTCGCCGCGGTCAAGACGTAACCCCTGGCAACCGGCCGAGACGATGCCCCCAGCACCCCTTTCGCCCCTCGCGGCGGGAGGGGTGTTTTTTTGCGCGCAAGGGGCGGCGGCGGGCCGATCACTTCTCTTCGTCGTTGTCCAGAACGACCATGAAGGCCTTCTGGGGGATCTCGACGTTGCCGACCATCTTCATACGTTTCTTGCCGGCCTTTTGCTTCTCCAGGAGCTTGCGTTTTCGGGTAATGTCGCCCCCGTAGCACTTGGCGGTGACGTTCTTCCGTATGGCGGCGATGGTCTCGCGGGCGATCACGCGCGCGCCGATCGCCGCCTGCAGCGGGATCTCGAACAGGTGCCGGTCGATCTCCTTCCGCAGCCGGCGGATCAGCCGGCGGCCGCGGGCGTCGGCCTTGGAACGATGGCAGATCACGCTCAGCGCGTCGACTTGCTGGCTGTTGACCAGGATATCGAGCTTCACCAGGTCGTTGGCCCGGAACCCGATGATCTCGTAGTCCATGGTGCCGTAGCCCCGCGTGGCGCTCTTGAGCTTGTCGTAGAAGTCGTAAATCACCTCCGCCAGGGGGAACTCGTAGGTCAGGATGACCCGCTCGGCGGAGAGATGCTCGCTTCGCTTGTAGGTGGCCCGGCGGTCCTCGGCCAGTTTCATGATCGCCCCGATGCTGTTGGTGGGCACGATGAGGTTGACGGTGACTATCGGCTCGCGGATCTCTGCGATCATGCCTGGGGCCGGCAGGTCGGCCGGGGAGTCCACCTCGATGACCTTGCCATCGGTCTTGAGCACCTCGTAAGGCACGGTGGGCGCGGTCTGGACCACGTCGACGCCGCTCTCTCGCTCCAGGCGTTCCTGCACGATCTCCCGGTGCAGCAGGCCGAGGAACCCGCAGCGGAAGCCCAGCCCCAGCGCCTCGCTGCTGGTCGGCAGGAAGGTGAAGGACGAGTCGTTCAATTGCAGGCGTTCCAGGGCCTGCCGGAGCTGCGGCACCTGCGTCTGCGGGCCGGGGTACAGGTCGCTGAAGACCATCTGCTGCGGCCGCCGGTAGCCCGCCAGCGGTTTGGCGGCCGGGCGGGCGGCGTTGGTGATCGTGTCGCCGGTGTGCACGTCGGTCAGCGAGCGGATGCTGGCCATGAGGTAACCCACTTCCCCGGCCGTCAGCGTGTCCACTGGCGTGGGCTTGGGGGTATGCTTGCCCATTTCGGTGATCAGGTACTGTGTACCGGTGCCCATCATGTTGATCTTGTCCCCCACGGCCAACTTGCCGTCCACGACGCGGACGTAAACGATCACGCCGCGATAGTCGTCGTACTTGCTGTCGAAGATCAATGCCGCGGCCGGCTTGGTGGCATCGCCGCTAGGGGGCGGCAGGTGGTGGGCGATGGCCTCGACGAGTTGCTCGGTGCCCTCTCCCGACTTGGCCGAGCAGTAGATGCAGTCCTCGGCGGGGGTGCCGAGCAGGTGCTCGACCTCCATCGCCACGTCATCCGGTCGGGCGGCGGGCAGATCGATCTTGTTGATCACCGACACGATCTCCAGATTGCCCTCGACGGCCAGGTAGGCGTTGGCGACGGTCTGGGCCTCCACCCCCTGGGCGGCATCCACCACCAACACGGCCCCTTCGCACGCCTGCAGGGCCCGGCTCACCTCGTAGTGGAAATCCACGTGTCCGGGTGTGTCGATCAGGTTGAACATGTAGTCCTGCCCGTCGACGGTGGCCATCAGCGTCACGGCCGAGGCCTTGATGGTGATGCCTCGCTCACGCTCCAGGTCCATGTCGTCGAGCAACTGATCCCGAAACTCGCGTTCGGTAATCGTCCCGGCGCGCAACAGCAGCCGATCGGCCAGCGTGCTTTTGCCGTGGTCTATGTGGGCGATGATGCTGAAGTTACGTATGTACTTCGTGTCCATGGGCTTCCCTGCCGGGCATGCCTCGCGGCAAACTGAGTATTCTACAACAACACCTTCGCCGGCGGAAGGGGCCGCGGGGCATTCCGGCCGGGGGGGCGGCATGCCGTTGCGACCGACCTGTCGGGGCGACCGGGCGGCCCCCTGGCCACTGTTGGTTTCCAATGAAATGAGTTGACAAATCAGGGAAACCGGGTAACATAGTATGGAATCGGGAAGGGGAGGGTTTGCCCCGACCCGGTCGGCCTAACGGGACGATTTGCATTTCTCTAAGACGAGGGCATTGTTACTAATTGGGAGATCGCCATGTACGGGCACACATCGAGACGACACCATCAGGGGCTCGGTACGGACAGGCAGGCGCAGGCGGAGCCGGGGGTCTGTTTCGACGCCCTGGAACCTCGAATCCTCTTGTCGACCGGGACGGTGCTCGATCCGCTGGACGCCCCGGCTGGTCAAGGGACGCCGTACGTGTTCGAGTTCTCCTTGGACATCGGCTCGGACATCGAACTGAGCGATCCGAACGTCGACGGTGACGAGGCCGCCGATCCGGGGGACGTCTATCTGTCGCAGAGCCTGAAGATCATCCCGCCGGGACGCGACGGATTCAAAGACGACGCGAGGCTGTTCGGGACCGACCCCTTGCCCTTCGCGCCCGACCCGTTCACACCCCCCGCCAGCGCCGTGCCGGTCGGCGATGGCGACCCCAGTGAGTACGCCCAGTACTTCGACCTGGACGGTCACGACCAGGTGTCCAACACGCTGAGGGAGTTCATCCCGCCGAAGGCACCCCTCTCGCAGCCGATCCCGCGGTACGCTTCGGGGTGTATCTATGTCACCAAGTACTTGGCCATCTCCTACGACGACGACATGGCTCCGGGCTGGCCGGCGGGAGACGTGCCGGTGACCAAGCCCTCGCCGGCCGGGCTGATCTACGGCACGACGGCCGGGCAGGACGAGGTGGTGGGCGTCACGGTGGTTCCCACCGGCCCTGCGGGCAGTCCTTACACCGTTGCCGGGATGTACCCGATCACCGATGAGGCCGGCCTCCACAGCAGCCTGGCGCCGAACCCCGACTTGTCCGAGGCCGAGGACGACGATGTCGACTCCCTCGATGCGGTCCTCAGCGAGACGGCATGTCCAGTCTGGCTTTTCAGTGCCGATCACGAGGCTCACTTCGGGCTTGATCCGGGCAGCATCTACGAGGCCAACCCCCTCGGCGGGCTGCCGATCAAGGTGATCGACCAGCGCATCCACCTCGGCCTGACCGACGACGGGTCCACGTCGGAGATCGAAGATGCCGACATCGACGCCTTCGAGCTGGTCTGGCTGCCGGAACCGGAGACCGGCCGGTTGTCCCTGGCGCTGCTGTTCAGCGTCGATGAGGACGATCCGCTGACGCCCACCGTGGACGAATCCGGCGGGCTGGATCCGCGCATGATCTACGCGTCGTTCATGACGGGTTCGTCGTTCCCGTTGTTGGAGAAACCCCTCAACGACGACATCGACGCGTTGACCAACTGGGTCGACTCGATGGAGCCGGACTACGTCGAGACCGATACCTTCGAGTTCACCCTCGCACAGATAGAACTGGTCGGTCCTGGTGGGGTGGTGATAGAGGTCATTAACCTGACCGGGCCGACGGAGGTCAAGGTGTACTTCGAAGGCGCGGAGGGCCACGCCTACGACGATGACAGCAACGGCCTTGAAGAGGTCGAGACCAAGATGGTTCTCATGAACCTGACCGGGGAAAGTCTCGCCCTCGGCACCGTCCACGTGCGTCTGAACCCGCTCATCCCGACCCTCGGCGAGATCGAGGAGATGTCCAACGATACCGCCGGCATACTGGACATACCGCCGTTCACGGCGACGGGCATGGCCACAAGCTACTTCAATGTGTTCGTCGAGGTCGAGATCCCCGCATTCGGCGTAACGCTTCACGCGATAGATCCGAAGTTCATGGCCACCGTCATCACGAACAAGCCGCCGGACCACGGAGACATCTACGAGAATCTGACCAATATCCCGCTGTACCTCCCGGACGGGACCCCCAGCGGCTACAGCATGGGCGCGACCCGGCACCAGCCGAACCCGATTATGGGTGACGACTGGGGCGATGCCCCCGAGTGGATGACGGGAGGGGGCTACCCGACGCGATCGTTGAGCGGCGGCGCCCACCACACGGTCGTGCCCGGGTTCCAACTCGGCGCCGACGTGGACGTCGATCCGGACGGCCAGCCGAACGCGGACGCGTCCGGCGACGACACCGACGTCCTTTTCCCGCCGCCGAACGACGACGAGGACGGGGTGGAGTTCATCACGCCGATCGTGCCGGGCCTGCCGGCCACCGTCAGGGTCACCGCCAGCGCCCCCGGCGCCCTGGACGCGTGGTTCGACTTCGGCCGCAACGGCAATTGGAGCGAGGCAACCGATCAGATCTTCGCGGCGGCGGCCCTGGGTGCCGGCCCCAACGATCTGACATTCAACGTTCCGGTCGACGCCGTCCCGGGCGGCACCTTCTCCCGCTTCCGCTTCAGCCGAACAGGCGGGCTGCCGGTCGGTGGGGGGGCCGACAACGGCGAGGTCGAGGACCACCCGGCCACAATCGAAGAGCCCTCGTTCCCCAAGTGGATCCAGCCGCCCGAGCCGACCGATGCGGACAACATCTACTTAGGCTGGAACGAACTCTCATGGCATGAGGGCCCCCGCATCGCCGCCGACGATTGGGTCTGCGTCGGGCCGGACCCCGTGACGGGGTTGGTGTGGTGGGGTTCGTTCCTGAACTTCACCGACGTGGCCGCCGGCGCGCCGCTGCCGGATTACTTCCACCTGGCGATCTGGGACGACATCCCGGCCGGCCTGAACGATCCCTTCAGCCATCCCGGCGACGTGATCTGGGAGGCCGACGTAAGCAACTACAGCACCACGTTCGTCGGCTGGGACTACGACCCGCGCACCCAGAGCTTCGATGCGGCGTACCGCTTCGAGGCGGACCTGCCGATCGAGGAGTGGTTCCGGCAGGATACCGTTGAGGACGGCATCTACTGGATCAGCGTGGCGGCGGCCTATCCGGCAGGAACCACCGTGACCAACCCCTGGGGTTGGAAGACCGTGCGGCGGGACCCGGATTCACCGGCCCCCGACGACGCGGTACGGATCATCGAGCCCACCGGCGCCCACCTCGGCGATGCCTACACCTTCGGCGGGCCCCTCTGGTGGCCGACCCCCGACGATTCCTGGGACCTGGCGTTCGAACTGAAAACCCTGACCGACGCGGCCGCTCCCAAGTGGACGCAACGGCCGGATCTGCAGACCGGCATGGACGTCCTGGCCGGGCCGACTGTCAACAACGGACCCGTCGGCGAGCCATTCTACGAGAAGTACCTGGCTGACGACTTCCGGTGCGAGGCCTCCGGCCCGATCAGCGAGATCGTGCTGTGGACTTCCTACTGGCAGGACGAGAAGCCGATGGAGAACCCGTGGTTCAGCCTGGCGATCTTCGAGGACATCCCGGAAGACCCGATCGTGGGGACGCACAGCATGCCCGGGCAGGTGCTTTGGGAGGCCTACCTGCCGGCCACCACGGAGTTGCTGTATGCCACGGCGAGCGAGGCGTTCTACGATCCAAACCTGGACATGATCGTCGGGTCGGACACGCAGGTGTGGCAGTACACCTTCATCATCGACGAGGCCCTCGCCTTCCCGCAGATCGAGGGCAACGTGTACTGGCTGGGGGTGCACCAGACGTTCGACTTGAACGGCGACGGCGTGGTGCTGGATGACGATCTCGCCACATTGATGGCGAAGTACCCCGCGGCGTTCGGGTGGAAGACGACGCTCGACCACTGGAACGACGATGCCGTCTGGACGGACGTGAACACCTTCGGAGGCGACCCGCACATTGTGCCCGACTCCACCGTGACCTGGTCGGAGCTGCGGTACCCGCTGGGCCATCGGTATGAAGGGGAGAGCATCGACCTGGCCTTCTCCGTGGGCGTGGCACCCGCCCCGCCGGAGCTCAAGTGGATACAGAAGCCGGATCTGGATCCCACCGGCATCGACGTCAACGCGACGGAGTCCATATTCACCGAATCCTATGTGTTGGCCGACGATTTTGAGTGCATCCAGGTCGGGTCCATCGACGAAATCACGGTCTGGACCTCCTGGTACCGCGATCTGCTGCCGGGCAACGACCCCACCGCGGTGTTCTTCACGCTGAGCCTCCACGCGGACATCCCCGCCACCGACACGGACTACAGCAGGCCGGGCCAGTTACTGTGGGAGCGCGAGTTCCGCCCCGGCGAGTTCTTTGTGGAGCTGTACAAGGACCGGCTCCAGGAAGGCTGGCTGGACCCGCCGTATATGTACGAGCCGATCGGCGACACGGAAGTCTGGCGGTATGTGTTCGACCTGGAGCCCGGCGAGTTCATCCAGCAAGGCACACCCGAAAACCCGGTGGTGTACTGGCTGGACGTCAAGGCCCGGCCCCTGGCAAGCTCCCAACCGGCGCGTCTGGGCTGGAAGACCTCCCTGGAGCACTGGAACGACGACGCCGTCTGGGCCTGGCTCGACCCCGCCACCGGCGGCGCCGGGCCGTGGGGGGAGCTGATCTACCCGGTCGGACATGAGATGGCCGGCAAGTCGATCGATCTTTCCTTCCAGATCAGCGGGCACGCGTGGCAGGAGGGCATCAAGTGGTCTCAGCCGCCGGAGCTGTACGTGCTCGAGAACACGTATAACGGCTGGGACGAGTATTCTGTCGTCGGCGGCCGGCAGATCGTCGCCGACGATTGGGTTTGTGAGACGGACACCCCGGTGACCGACATACACTGGTGGGGCTCGCTCATCGACTGGTCACGGGCCGAGCCGTTCGGAATGCCACAGGGGTTCGTCTTCACCATCTGGACCGACGTGCCGGCCGGCGTCGACGAGCCCTTCAGCCATCCGGGCGAAGTGATCTGGCAGGCGTACCACAACGATTACACCTGGGTCTTCGACGGGTGGGACATCGACCCGCGGGATCCGCTGGCACCGCCGGAGGCGACGTACCTGTTCTCGGTCGACCTGCCGGAGGACGAATGGTTCTGGCAGGAACCCGGTGGCAACATCTATTGGATCAGCATCGCCGCC
>SDBU01005896.1_pt1 | contig 14529 bp, 14 predicted proteins | sample 2277071 | NCBI WGS metagenome assembly SDBU01 (sample SAMN10397929, study PRJNA504765) | marine sediment metagenome | isolation source: marine sediment core GS08_GC12, 126 cmbsf | place: Arctic Ocean: Gakkel Ridge, Loki's castle | collected 2008
ATTATCATGGAGTTGTGTATCGTCGGGCTGCTGTTGTCGCAATACACGCCGCCACCATCACCGGCGTGGTTGCCTGTAATGATAGACGCGCTTATCAAAGGGTCAGAGTCGCTGCAATGGATGCCTCCACCCTCTAAAGCCGCTGAGTTGTCGCTGATGAGACAGCTCGTGATGACAGGGTTTGAGGAACCACAGTATATTCCGCCGCCATAGCCATAGTATCTGTGCGCCCAGTCGTCATAGTATCGAGCGGTATTGCCGGTAATCACGCAGTTAGTGATTGTTGGGTTGCTATGAGAGCAGTAAATGCCGCCCCCATATCTATAGTAGCCATTGCATATGGTGAAGCCATCGAGTACAGATGCAAAGCTTTCCCCCGAGTGAAAATTGAACCCTCGGTGTGGGTCTTCCTCAGTTCCCTCGCAGTCGATGATTGTGGTATCGGGGCCATTCTCGGATTGCAGGGCGATGGCTTTGCCGTTGAAGTCGAGGTCGCGGTTGCCGTCGTCAGCATACGTGCCATCCTTAACAGTTACGGAATCAACGCCCGAGACAGCAGCGTCGAGGGCTTCCTGGATTGCGTCGTATGGGTGATCCGAAGTACCGTCTTCGAGCGGGTCGCTTACAGTGGGGTCGCCCGGACCAGGATCGTTCGGTGCATCGTCATCGACATAGATCGTGGATGTGAGTGACGACGCAGACAACACAAATAGGAACGCACAGAGTATGGTCATGAGACGGGATTTCATCGGTCGTCCCCTCCAAATAGATGACCTCCATTTTCACGTCATCGAAGCAAAGATGCGAGATTGTGAAACATCGCAGGGCTGCTTAGCCAGACGCAGGTATCTTACCTGTTATTGGAAAAAAGTCAAGCGAGAAGTTTTCTGAATGTGAATATATGTCACCTGCCCGCTTGCCCAGAATCTCGTATGCGGGAATTGAATCACGCTTGTGGATTCGCCTTCTCTACTCGCCCAAGAGTATCTGGAAAACAGCAGCGTTGAAAGCTGGGGAAAATCCTCAATGCCTTTTTCCGTTTCTGTGATTCGGCGGGACGTGTTAGCATGGGAAAGGAGGAAAAAGATGAGGGCGTTTGTTGCAGTTGATTTGAATGACGAGGTGCGAGGAAGTTTTGGGCGAATACAGAACAAGCTGGCGGTTTCCGACGCGGACGTGAAATGGGTGAAACCAAATAACGCGCACCTGACGCTGAAATTCCTCGCCGAGATCTCGGAACAGGATGCTGAATCGATCAAAGGTTTCCTGGACGAGACAGCGAAGGGAACACGGCCGTTTACTGTAGCTTTTTCCGGACTTGGTTTCTTCCCGAATGAGCGCAGGCCCAGGGTGATATGGGTCGGTATCGACGAGGGAATCGATGAGCTGAGAGAGCTCGCAGGCAAGATAGATAATATGACAGCGACGCTGGGTATTCCGAAGGAGAAGCGGGAGTTCTCGCCTCATCTGACACTGGGCAGGTTTAAATCCAGCAGGAACCTCGACGATCTGTTGAAGTTAGTGGAGGATTCCAGGGATTTTCGTGCGGGAGAGTTCGACGCGGGGGAGGTGCACCTGATCCAAAGCGTGCTATCACGTTCCGGACCGACATATACAAAGCTTCATACGGCGAGATTCTTCAGCCCCTGATCGTACAGGTTTATTCGTCATCCTCGAGTTTCACGCCGATGAACGTCTTTCTTTTCTGTCCACCGGTCCCACGCCAGTTTACCTTTGCCTTTGGGATTTCGCCACCCTCGTCCCTCTCGACGGGCGACGGCTCTGTGCCCGTTGCGCGGTAGTAGTGCTCCATGGCATCCGGCATGTACTTCTGAATCTGGGCCACGCGTTTCTCGTCGGAGGGATGTGTCGACAGATACTCGAAGGTGACGCTTCCCTTCTCCTTTTTCTCGGCTGCGAACGCCTTCCACAGTGTCACGGCCTCGCGTGGGTCGTATCCCGCCTTGGCCATGAGCATCAGGCCGATTCTGTCCCCCTCGTACTCGTGCTTCCTGCTGAAGGGGAGCATGACGAAAAGGCTGGATGCGATACCGTAGCCTGCTTTCATCTGCTCGATTTTCTCGACGTCCTCCTCCGTCTCATCCTCCATAGAAGCTGCGATGGCCTCCGCACCGACGGCGAGTAACAGGCCGTGGGACATTCTCTCGGCGCCGTGTTTTGCTATTGCGTGGCCGACCTCGTGAGCTATTACGGTCGCGAGCTGGGCCTCATTCTCGACGACCTTGAAAAGGCCGGTATACACGCCTATCTTGCCTCCGGGAAGACACCAGGCGTTGAGTGTATCGGGGGCGTCAAAGACGGTGAACTCCCACTCGTAATTGGGCTTGTTGGCAACGGCGGCAATGCGCGTGCCGACCTGCTGCACCTGCCTGTTGTACTCGGGGTCATCCGATACAGGCTTCTCGGTTTTCATCTTGGCATATGCGGACAAGCCCATCTGTAATTCCGTCGGCTCATCGATGAGCATGAGGGATCGGCGACCAGTCTCGGGGACGGTATAGCACCCCGATATGACCAGAAGTGCCAGGACAAGCTTAAGCGCGAGTATTTTGCAAAATATTCTCTTCGAGGTTTTCATTGCTCTGCCTCCCGAATACCACTTATTTTGACGAGACTCCAGTGGGAATGATTCAATCCTTGAAAGAGCGGACGCATATAATCCGAAACAGTGAAACAGCCTCCGATGACAGCAGCCTATGCAAAGGCATTATACACATTATGCATCAGTTGTTGAAGAGCTTAGCTTAGAAAGGGATTTCGGTCTCTCAGGCGACCGCGAGCATCCGCTCGAGTGCCATCACGGCACGCTCGGCTATCTCCGGCTCTACCGTGACCAGGTGTGTCATGTTATCGAGCGATTGTTTCAGACGTCGGAGTGTGGTCCGCTTCATGTTGGCGCAGACGAGGTTATCCGAAGGGCAATAGAACTTCTTGCCGGGGTTTTCCTTGTGCAGCCTGTACAGCATGCCTTTTTCGGTGACGATGACGAACTCCCTGCTGTCGGATTCCTGAGCATAGACGAACATACCATGGGTACTGCAGATGCGGTCAGCCAGATCAAGGACCTCCATCCGGCATTCGGGATGAGCGACGACTTTCGCATCCGGGTGCTCATCCTTGGCGGCAATTATGTCCGACGCAGAGACAAAGTGGTGTACGAAACAGTAACCCTGCCAGAGTATTACTTCTTTATCGGTGTGTTTCGCGACCCAGCGGCCCAAGTTCATATCGGGGATGAAGATGACCTTATCCTGCTTCAGGGAGTTGACGACCCGGATTGCATTCGATGAGGTGCAGCAGATGTCGCTTTCGGCTTTGACCTCTGCGGAAGTGTTTACGTAGCAGACAACAGCGGCGTCGGGATGTTCCGCCTTCATCTTCTTAAGTCCATCCGGGGTGACCATATCGGCCATCGGACAACCGGCTTCCTTCGCGGGCAGAAGCACTTTTTTGTCGCGGTTGAGTATGGCTGCCGACTCAGCCATGAAATGAACGCCGCACAGAACGATGACGTCGGAGTCGGTTTTCGTCGCCTGCCGTGCGAGGCCGAGAGAGTCCCCGTGCATATCCGCTATGTCCTGGATTTCGTCGATCTGATAGTTGTGGACAAGAATGACCGCGTTCTTCTCTTTCTTCAATTCGAGGATCTCGCGGCTTATCTCACAGCGATACTCTCTTTCCTTCTCGTCGAGGTCGGTCCTGTTACGGATGTTTTCGAGGATCGAGATCGGGTCTTTTTTTTCAGTCAGGCTCATTGGATCAGAGCTCTATTGAGACTTCCTTTGTCTTCTTGACACGGTTCTTATCGTCCATATAGACCATCTTTATTTGGAGGCCTTTCAGCTCGTCCTCGCCGACGAGGGCGTAGGAGAGTATGTGTACCTTATCGCCCACCATCGCTGTCCTCGCGGCGGGCCCGTTGAGGCAGATTGTGGTCGAGCCCTCGTCTCCAGGGATGACATAAGTCTCTGTCCGGCTGCCGTTATTGAGGTTGACTATCTGCACCCTCTCATAGGGGACGATGTTCGCCTGCCGAATGAGGTCGAGTGGAAGTGTTATGCTGCCCTCGTATTCGAGCACAGTCTCGGTAATGCGCGCGCCATGTATCTTAGCTTTGCAGACCGTTCTCATCATGATTGACACCTTTCCCGTCTTTGAAGACATCGAATAGCAGTTTCAGTCCGGCGGGATGCCGCTCTTGTTTATTCAGGCACTTTTATCTGCATGTTATCAATTAACCTGGTGGAGCCGATGAATACGGCCAGGGCGATGAGTATCTCGCCTCTTATCTCGCTGATTTCCTCCAGAGTCCTGACATCAGAAATGGAGATGTAGTCAATCTTCGAAGCTTTCGGCTCGATGATTTCCCGCATCCCCGTTCTCAATAATCTGCTATCGCGCTCGCCCTCGTCAATCTTTTTTTTCGCCGTCTGGAGGGCCCGCCACAGTACCAGGGCATCTTTCCGCTCCTCGGAACTCAGGTAGCTGTTCCTGGAACTCATGGCGAGGCCGTCAGGTTCTCTAATAATCGGACAGACTGTTATGTTTACAGGGACATCGAGATCTCGGACCATACGTTTGATTATCAGTGCCTGCTGCGCATCTTTCTGGCCGAAGTAGGCAGTGTGCGGCTGGACAATATTGAAGAGTTTCAACACTATTGTTGTAACGCCCTTGAAGTGGCCGGGACGCGAGAGGCCGCACAGACGCTGAGACAGCATTGTCTCTTCAATATATGTGGAAGCGTTCTGCGCGTACATATCCTTTTCAGAGGGATGAAAGATGACATCGACGCTTTCCTTCTCGGCAAGGGCTTTGTCGCGTTCGGGGTCCCGCGGGTATTTTTCCAGGTCCTCGCTTGGACCGAACTGCGCCGGGTTGACGAAAATCGATATGACGACGAGATCGTTTTCGCCGCGGGCTTTTCGCACGAGACTCAAGTGACCCTCGTGGAGATAGCCCATTGTCGGTACGAAACCCAGGGTCTTCCCCTCGGAACGTGCCTTGAGGGAGAATTCCCGCATTTGAGTTGGGCTTGATATCACAAGCATGCCGCCGTCCTCTTATTTCCCGCCTTTGAAGCTGTGTTCCTCGTCGGGGAAGACGCCTTCCTTCACTTCCGAGATATAGGCCCTGAAGGCCTCGGTCATTATTTCGTGGAGGTTGGCGTAGCGTTTGACGAACTTGAGCTTCATCTCGTCGTAAATCCCGAGGACTTCGTTAGTGACAAGTATCTGGCCGTCACAGTGAGGGCCGGAACCGATACCGATGGTGGGTATTGAAACGCTCTCTGTTATTTCTCTTGCCACATCCATAGGGAGGCATTCGACGACGATACCGAATACACCCGCTTCTTCGAGCGATTTCGCGTCGTCGAGGAGGCGTCTGATGGTCTCCTCGTTTCGCGGCTGCACCTTCTTTTTTCCATATTTCAAGATGTGCTGCGGGGTGAAGCCTATATGCCCCAGCACAGGCATGCCCGCCTTGATAATCGCCACTGCGATCGGGGCGATATCAACACCCCCCTCGATCTTGACCGCCTCGACCTCGCCCTCCTGGACGAGCCTGCCGGCGTTCCTCACAGCTTCCGGTACCGAGATCGTGAATGATAGAAAAGGCATATCGCCGACGAGAAGAGCGGTCCTGTTGCCCCTGGCGACGGCTTTGCTGTGTTCGATAATCTCGTCAAGTGTCACCTTGAGAGTCGTCTTGTAGCCCTTAACGACCATAGCGAGGCTGTCACCTACGAGGATAACGTCTATCCCGGCTTCGTTGAGGAACGTGGCCGTGGAGTAGTCGTATGCCGTCAGGGCAGCGATTTTCCTGCCGGACTCCTTCATCTCACGCAGAGTCAGCGTGGTGACCTTTTCCTTAACTGACTTGTTTTGCTCGGACATTCTCAACTCGATTTTCTATGCTCGAATCTCATTCAGCGGCCTGACTACGAAATCGCGCTCATTCATCCTGGGATGAGGGATAACAAGGTCTTTCTCGGTAAGAATTATATCATCGTAGAGGAGAATATCAAGATCGATCGTCCGGGGAAGGTTTCGGCCCTTTCGGGTCCGGCCAAGACGCTTTTCGATGTCGAGAAGGTCGTTCAGCAGCCGATGAGGAGAATGGGAAGTGAGGATTTCGAGCACGCCATTGAGGTATTTGTCCTGCCGAGGGCCTCCGACAGGCTCGGTCTCGTATATCGGTGACACTTTCGTGACGATAGCTCCGTCAAGCCGAGAGAGATGACTAATCGCGGCAGCGATGTTCTTCTGCCTGTCGCCGAGATTCGAGCCGATACCAATGTATGCTCTATGCAAGGGCTTCTGATGCATCCGGATATCTCAGAAAGAAGGTTCTCAGAAGGGATTGTGCAGCCTATCTCGACAACACATCCTTCATGGAATACATCCCCGGGGTTTTGCCGGCAAGGAATATGGCCGCCTTCAACGCACCATTGGCGAAGGTGTCTCGGCTGTGCGCGCGATGGACAAGCTCGACCCGCTCGCCCGGGCCGGCAAAGATGACCGTGTGCTCACCGACGATGTCGCCCGCCCGAACGGCATGTACGCCTATTTCCGTGGGCTTTCTCTCTCCCACCATCCCCTTACGGCCATAAACTCCGTCCTTGGCCATATTGAGTCCTCTTGCCTCTGCGGCGATATTTGCCAGCTTCGCGGCCGTGCCGCTCGGCGAATCCTTTTTGCGGTTGTGATGGGCTTCCACAATCTCGATGTTGTATTCCTCGCCGAGTTTCGATGAGACTTCTCCGACGAGATCGAAGAGCAAGTTGACGCCGACGCTCATGTTGGGCGAGAGCAGCACAGGGACTCTTTTAGCGGCATCTTGTATCTGCATGAGTTCTTTGTCATCAAAACCCGTGGTGCAGATCACGAACGCCTTTTTGTGCTCGATGATAACGGGAAGAAATGAGATGGCTGAACCGTGGTGGGTGAAATCGATACATACATCGGCCTGAGCAATCACTCCGGCCAGTGAATCACCGACGGCTATGCCGGTCTTTCCGATGCCCGCGATTTCGCCGAGGTCTTTTCCAACGGTGTTGCTGCCCGGCTGCTCGATTCCGCCAATGACATTAACTTGCGGGTAGTTCGACGCGCAGGCGACAACCCTTCTCCCCATTCTTCCTGCGGCCCCAAGGACGACAACTTTAACCATGGCGACACTCCCGCAATTCTATTTGACCAGCCCGACTTTCACGAGGGTAGCGCGAAGCTTCTCCTTGTTCGATTCGACCATCGGGCACAAGGGAGATCGAACGTCGAATTTGAGAAGCCCCATCATATCCATGGCCGCCTTGACGGGAATCGGGTTTGTCTCGATGAAGAGGTCTCTGAAGACGTCCCAGTACCTGTAATGGATTTCGCGCGATTGATCTATCTTGCCCCTATCAAAGAGGCTTACGATCGACGCGATCTCCTTTGGGATGATGTTTGCCGCGACGGAGATCACGCCCTTGCCGCCTACGGCAAGCATGGGGAACGTGAGCGAATCGTCTCCCGAGATGACGGTAATATCGCACATCGAGAGTATTGCGCAGACCTGCTCGATACTGCCGCATGCTTCCTTGATGGCGACGATGTTCTTGATCTCGGACAGTTTCGCGATCGTTTCCGGAAGGAGCTTCACGCCTGTGCGGCCGGGCACGTTGTACATTACGATTGGGATGTCCACAGCACCGGCTATTGATGTGTAGTGCGCGATGAGGCCGTTTTGCGTCGGCTTATTGTAGTAAGGCGTAATGCTCAGGACGGCATCGGCTCCCACGTTCTTTGCGTGTTGGGTAAGGGATACCGCTTCCCTGGTGTTGTTCGATCCAGCTCCGGCGATGACTGGAATCCGCCCTTTAACGGCTTTCACAACGGTCTCGACGACTTTCATGTGCTCTTCGTGCGATAGAGTCGGTGATTCCCCGGTGGTCCCCACGGGAACGATGCCGTCTGTCCCGCTGCTGATGTGATACTCGACGAGCTCTCGAAGTTTACTGTAATCGACTTCGCCATTTTTGAATGGTGTTACAATTGCGACAAGTGACCCTCTGAACATTTCTGGCCTCCTCAACCTGTGTGCCTTCTGCTTGCCCTCTGATTGTAATAGTAAACGCCGTCATAAATCAAGTCCGCAGGCCCGCGCAATGTGACGCTTGTGAACGTACCGCCGTCATTGTTGAAATCAACGCGAAGTATCTCATGGCTGCGAACGAGCAACCATACCGGCTTTTTCACTTTACGCACGAGATGCGAGATGATCGCCGCCGCAGTCATGCCTGTTCCGCACGCCAATGTCTCGCCCTCGATACCGCGCTCGTATGTGCGGACCTTGATGCAGTCCTCATCGTCGACTTCCACGAAATCGACGTTAGCACCCTTCGGCTGGAATTGACTGTGGTGCCTGATCTCGCGGCCAACGCCGGCGACATCAACGTTTTCTATGTCGTCGGTGAAAGAGACTGCATGCGGGACGCCCGTGTTTATGTAGTGGACCTGGTGTGAGCTCCCGCCTATGTCGATAGAAATGTTCAATTCAATGTCGGAAGGCGGCCCCGTCTCTACTTCGATCTCTTTCTCAACGAACCGGGCATGGAGAATCTTCTCCATGGTCTCGATAGTGTACTCCTCTTTTTCTATCCCGAGCTTTCTTGCGAAGGCAACCAGGCAGCGGATACCGTTTCCGCACATCTCGGCCTCACCGCCGTCACAGTTGAAATACCTAATTTTCAGATCTGCCTTATCAGACTTTTCGAGCAGTATGACTCCGTCCGCCCCTATTGACGTTCTGCGTGCGGCCATTGCCGAGATAAGGTCTTTCCGGTAATAAGGAAAGCCGCCCTTTGTATTGTCTATAAGGATGAAATCGTTACCTGCTCCGGAGTATTTTGAGAAGCTGAATTCATTCATTTGCCGTTCCTCATGTCGTTGATTCTATTTATGTTGTGCGAACATCTCCAGCTTAGCAGGAAACCCCGATTACTTCAGCGAAGAAAATCGGGTACGTGCTGGTTTTGGAACAACTGATTAAGTGTTTCCCGGTCCCTGATGACTGTATATTTATCGCCCCGAACAAGTACCTCGACGGGACGAGGATGTAGGTTGTAGTTCGAGCTCATCGAAAAGCCGTAGGCCCCAGCAGTACGGATTGCCAGAAGGTCGCCCTGCTTCACCTCCGGGAGTTCCACACCGCTGCCGAGAACGTCGGCCGATTCGCAAATGGGCCCAACGACATCGACAATCATCTTCCCCTTGGCGCCGCCCTGCGCAGCCATTATCTTGTGGTAAGCGTCATATAGCGCGGGCCGTATGAGGTCGTTCATACCGGCATTGACAATTACAAACCTCTTGAGAGGGTTCTCTTTGACATACTGCACTTCGGTAACAAGTATCCCGCCATTGGCCACGATGAACCGACCCGGCTCGATCAACAGCTCGATATCAAGGCCTTGGATTTCGGGCACGATTTTGCGGGCGTACTCCTCCGCCAGCAGCGGTTTTTCGGTGTTATATGTCACACCGAAACCGCCACCGATATCCAGATATTTGATATCCAGCCCGAACCGGCGTACGTCTTTGAGAAGCTCTTTCAGTTTGGCAATTCCCTGAAGGTATGGACTTGCCGAGAGTAATTGCGAGCCGATATGCATGTGTATGCCCACTGCCACCACGTTTTTCAGCTTGAGCGACTTCTCGTACAGCTCCCGCGCATCTGATGTTGTAAGGCCGAACTTGTTCTCGAGCTTCCCCGTCGTGATATGGCGGTGCGTCTTCGGGTCAATATCGGGATTTACGCGGACCGAGAACGGCGCCGTCTTGCCCAAAGCCCCTGCCCGCTCGTTGATCCTCAGCAGCTCCCCTTCGGATTCCACCGCGAAGAAAAGGATTCCCTTCTCGATCGCCGCATCTATTTCCTGAATGCTCTTGGCAACGCCGGAAAAAACTATGGTCGATGGGTCCGCACCGGCACGTAACGCCGCTTCGAGTTCGCCGCCCGACACGATGTCGATCCCGGCGCCTTCTTTGATAAGCAGTCTGAGGATAGCGATGTTACCGTTGGCCTTCGCTGAATAGCATACCCTGTGGGGGACCTCGGCAAAGGCTTCGTCCAGCTTGCGGAAGTGCTCGATCATCGTCCGTGCGCTGTAGATATACGCAGGCGTGCCGACTTCCTTTGCGATACAGTTGACGTCGACGTCCTCGCAGAAAAGTGTGCCTTCTCTGCATTGGAAATAATCCATCAGTCGCTTTCCTTGTCAAGTTTTCTTCGCCAGTACCTGACCCGTTGTTTCACCATCTTCGGCGAGGTACTCCCCTGAGATACTTTCAGCGCCGGTGAGCCAACAGGATCCATTATTCTCGCAACACCTTTGTCGAATTCCTTTGAGAACGAGCGAAGCTCGTCAAGCGATAACGAACGCAAAGGCTTTCCCTCTTCCTCGGCGTGGCGGACGATCCTGCCGACTATGAAATGGCTTTCCCTGAACGGGACACCCTTTTTCACAAGGTACTCAGCGAGGTCCACTGCCTGTACCGCTGATGCTTCGATTGTCTTCCGCACCCGATCTTCGCACACTCTTAGCGACCCGACCAACGGCGGAAGGACCTCAAGTATCGAAAAAGCAGCATCTGTCGCCCTGAATACCGGCAGCTTGTCCTCCTGCATGTCGCGGTTGTAGCTGAGGGGCAGACCTTTCATCAGGACGAGTAACGATATCAGTTCGCCGAAAAAATGTCCACTCTTTCCGCGCACCAGCTCGGCCACATCGGGATTCTTCTTCTGCGGCAGCATGCTGCTGCCGGTGCAAAAAGCATCATCGATCTCGACATATCCGAATTCCGCCGATGCCCAGAGGACGAGCTCCTCGCTCAGTCGCGAGAAGTGGACGCCCATAATGGCAAGCGCGGACAGGTACTCGATGAGAAAGTCGCGGTCACTCACGGCATCGATGCTGTTCTGCGATACTCTCGAGAATCCGAGTTCCCTCGCCAGGAATTCCCTGTCGACGGGTATCGATGTGCCTGAAAGGGCGCCGCTGCCCAGTGGGAGCTCATCCGCCCTTCCGTACACGTCGCGCAGCCTTCCCTTGTCGCGTTCGAACATCTCGACGTACGCGAGAAGGTAGTGCGCGAAAAGCACCGGCTGGGCAAGCTGCAGATGCGTATAGCCCGGGAATACAGCGTCGATATTACGCTCACCCAGCTTCACCATAGCGTTCTGCAATTCCGTGATTCGAGCCGCTAATTCCTCTATCGTGTCTTTCAGCCACATCCTGAGATCGAAGGCGATCTGATCGTTTCGCGACCTCGCCGTGTGGAGCTTAGCTCCGACATCGCCCAAACGTTCGATGAGCTTGGACTCGATGTTCATGTGTATGTCCTCGAGCGATTGGTCGAACTCAAAGGCCCCGCTTTCGATTTCCTTCTCGATTCGGCGAAGTCCGGCGATGATCTTTTTCATCTCCGATTCGTTTAGCACGCCGATTTTTCGGAGCATCTTCACGTGAGCAATGCTGCCTCGGATATCTTGATGATAAAGCCTCGAATCAAATCCAACGGATGCCGTGAATTTCTCGACAAGAGCATCCGTCGACCCGGTGAAACGGCCGGCCCAGAGTTTTCTATCCTTCTTCTGCTTTTTCATTTCTTACGCGGTCTCTTTTTTCTCCCGGTGGTTCCTCCCCCACTCGATTCTTTTCCTATCATGGCGCCGATTTTCAATCTCAGAGCGTTGAGACGAATAAATCCCTCGGCATCTTTCTGGTCGTAGACGGAATCCTCTTCGAAGGTTACGATGTCTTCTCTGTAGAGCGATTTCGGAGACTTGCGGCCGGTGACGGCCACATTGCCTTTGTACAATTTGAGCCTGACGGTGCCTGAAACATTCTCCTGGGTTTTCTCAACCATTGTACGGAGTGTATCCATCTCCGGCGAGAACCAGTAGCCGTAATAGACAAGCTCCGCGAATTTGGGTATGAGCGAGTCTCGGAGGTGCATCACCTCCCTGTCCATCGTGATCGATTCCATGGCCCGATGAGCATGGTGGAGAATTGTCCCTCCCGGAGTCTCGTATACACCGCGTGATTTCATCCCGACGTAGCGGTTCTCGACGAGATCAACCCTTCCGATCCCGTTTTTGCCGCCGAGCTCGTTGAGTTTCATGAGCATCTTCGCAGGCGAGAGTCTCTTTCCGTTGATGGCAACGGGTATTCCCTTCTCGAACTCCATCTCGATCGTCGTCGTCCTGTCGGGCGCCTTCTGCGGGGAAACGCTCAGCACAAACATGTCCTCGGGAGGCTCACTCCACGGGTCCTCGAGTATGCCCCCTTCGAAGCTTATGTGCAGCATGTTCCGGTCGCTGCTGTATGGTTTCTCTTTCGTCACCGGCACGGGAATCCCGTGTCTCTTTGCGTAGTCCACGAGATCAGTCCTCGACTTGAATTCCCATTCACGCCACGGGGCAATAACCTTGATGCCGGGATTCAAGGCGGCATATGTCAGCTCGAAACGGACCTGGTCGTTACCCTTGCCGGTGGCTCCGTGAGAAACAGCTTCGGCCCCTTCTTTCTCCGCTATTTCGATCTGTGCCTTCGCTATCAGAGGACGCGCCACAGACGTACCGAGCAGGTACGCGCCTTCGTAAAGAGCATTCGCCTGAAATATCGGGAACACGAAGTCTCTGACGAACTCTTCGCGCAAGTCCTTGATGCATACCTTCGAAGCGCCGGTTGCTTTGGCTTTCTTTCTGACATCCTCAACCTCCTCGCCCTGTCCGAGATCGGCACAGAACGCGATGACCTCGGCGTCGTAATTCTCGATAAGCCATCGCATGATGACTGATGTGTCGAGTCCGCCGGAGTATGCAAGCACTATTTTCATTCTCTTACCTTTCACAAAATTCGATGTCTGCAATATCTTATTGAGCGCTCCCGAAAAGGGGCATCTGCCTTCTATCGCCGCCTACCATGAGGTTGACGAGTATGGCTTTCTGGACATGGAGTCTGTTCTCCGCCTCGTCAAACACGACCGAATGCTTTCCGTCCATCACCTCGTCGGATATCTCCACGCCTCTCTTCGCCGGCAGGCAATGCATCACGATTACGTCGTCCTCACATGCTGAGAGAAGTTTGTCGTTCACCTGGAAACCCTCGAAATCCTTCAGCCTTTGCTCTCTTTCCTTCTCATCACCCATGCTAATCCAAACGTCCGTGTAAACAACATCCGCGTCTCTTGCCGCTTTCTTCGGATCGCTGATTATACTCAGACTCCCTCCGGAGTCCTCGTTGTTTCTGAGGGCTTTTTTCATGATATCGCCATTAGGCTCATATCCTCGGGGACATGCGACCACCATATCCGTCCCAATAATCGACGAGAGCAAAGCGAGAGAATTACATACGTTGTTCCCGTCGCCTATGAAAGCGATTTTCAGCCCGTCAAAGCTCTCTTTCTTCTCGAGAATTGTATAGTAATCAGCGAGGGCCTGGCACGGATGCTCCAGGTCGGACAGCGCGTTGATCACGGGTACACTGCTGTTCTCCGCAAGCTCGATGACTGTATCATGTTTGAACGTTCGGGCAACAATGCCGTCGACCCAGCGCTCCAGGTTATGTGCCGCATCGGCCACGCTCTCCCTGCCTCCAAGCATAACGTCGTTCTGCGTAAGGTATATCGCATATCCCTCGAGCTGCATCATGGCGACTTCGAATGTCACTCTCGTCCTGAGCGAGGGCTTTTCAAAAATCATCGCGAGCGTTTTCCCGTAGAGTATCTTGTTTATCGCCCCGGTTTTGAGAAGACGGGTCATGTCGAACAGGGCATAAACATCCGAACGAGTCAGGTCAGAGATTGAAATAAGGTCCTTCTTCATTCTGCTATTCCTCCGATACAAGCTCTTCTATAACGTCACGCAGTATGCCGAGACCCTCATCCAGCTCCGCGCGTGTAACCGCAAGAGATGGAAGGAACCTCACGACTTTTTCCGCGGTGAAGTTGATAATCAGTCCTTTCTCCAAACACCTCTTCACGATCTCGGCGCCGTGCTTCTCCACCTCCATGCCTACCATCAGACCAACTCCCCTCACCTCGCGTATGAACGAATGCTTCCCCTGAATTTCCGCAAGCTGTCCTTTGAGGTATTCGCCCATTTCCGTCGAATTCTGCAGAAGATTCTCCTCATCAATCGCCTTGAAAACCGCAAGCGCCGCCGCACACGCGAGCGGACTGCCGCCGAAAGTGCTTGCATGATTTCCGGGTTGCAGCACATCACTCCACGGACTGCGCGCGATTACCGCACCTATGGGAAATCCTCCGCCCAGTGTTTTTGCCATTGTCATCACGTCCGGTGTGACGTTGTAGTACTGAAAGGCGAAATATCTGCCGGTGCGGCCGCATCCGCTCTGTACCTCGTCGAAGACAAGTACGATGTCCTTCTCGTCGCAGAGCTTCCTCACTTTCTGCAGGTATTCGCTCGGCGCGACATTGATTCCGCCCTCGCCCTGAATCGGCT
>SDBU01005897.1_pt1 | contig 14528 bp, 6 predicted proteins | sample 2277071 | NCBI WGS metagenome assembly SDBU01 (sample SAMN10397929, study PRJNA504765) | marine sediment metagenome | isolation source: marine sediment core GS08_GC12, 126 cmbsf | place: Arctic Ocean: Gakkel Ridge, Loki's castle | collected 2008
TGCGTAAGACAGCCAGGTTAAAGCTGGAATACTTATCACTCTTAGAAGAAAACAAGTCCATTCAACAAATGCTCGAATGGTGTGATAGTGTCCGGGTAACACATATGAATGTGATAGCACAATTGGACGATATCCTGGGTATCAAAGAAGAAAAGATTTACAACCTACAGACACAATATAATCTCGCAGAAGGAAAATACGAACTGGCCAACAACCAGATAACCATAGAACGAAGACAAAAAATCATTTTTATGGGCGCAACTATTACAGCAATAGCAGTAACAATTATAGTTATAGTTAAAAACTCGATACAATGAAGATAGAAGAAGCCATATACGATATAATTGAGATTAAAAATGCCTTTGGTGATGATACTGATCTCGATGAAATGTTTCTCCTGCAGAAACTGAATTCCTACAGAGCGATACTTATTAATGCTCAGTATCAGTTAACGGCTCACATTGATTATAACTGGTTGCAGAGACATCCGCAATTCACATGGGAGAAAGTCACTTCTGCTGATGATCCCAATGTAACAAATGCCAGTATTACTCTGGGCAAATACAAACTCCCCAAAGTAATAGGTCTTCCTGAAGATCTTGGATTGTATCAACTAATGGGATCCGGCGGTATCCGGTTGTACAGTAAAGACGATTTTGCTGTAATGCTAATGCGTGCTGAGATCCAGGAAGAGAGACATCCCCGGCATGGATACTACTCGAAGTTAGGAGATGTTGTTTATTCATTCCCTTATGAAATATATGGCCAGGCTGTTTTGATTGCAGAAAATCCGATGGATGTTCCGATGATTGAAAATAATGTACAGAGATCTCTGACATTTGCTGATGAATACCCTACTGATCCATCAATTGTTCAGCAATGTATATTACAAATATTGACCAAAGATTTAAAGATATCTGATGAACAGGTATCTGATATCATTAATGATTCTCAAGAACAACTTAAAATAATGAAAGATGTTGCAAGGCAAACTGCAGGAAGCGGTGGATAATGTAAAGAACCGTTTGTTCAAGGAAGGGGAAAAACCATACCGTGCTGGTAAGATTTTATGGATCGTTCGCCAATACATAAGGTATACTCTCCTGGCAGCGATACATGGCTATCCTGTAGGACCTGTTCGGAAAGGATTTTTCCGATTAGGTGTGAGGTATTGGGAATACGTTCCTTGGCATTTGAGAAGAAAACTAACCTTCTCGGCAAAGGCATCTGGTTACGAATTCAGATTATTATTTGACAGTCCAATATTGAGGAAGCATAATTATTATTTCAATCCAACTTCAAAGTGGAAAAAGATGATAAGAGAACTTATTGAAACAGATAAAGTCTACAAATTAATTCCCGACCAATGAAAAAAGTGAATATCAGACAGTCATTTATTGATGCAATAGATCAAACAGATCCTACATTGATGCGTTTTGAAGCACAGATGTTTAAATGGTCTAAATACATTGAGAAGAATATTGGAAGCGTCAATGGATATCCCAGGGCCGGGAAAAAATATACTGTAACAGGATCCACAATAGTACTCCCGGATGAATGTCTGCAGGTACTCAGGGTTGTTCCTGGCAACTATGAGGATGATATTAATATTTACTACCGGACTATCAACGATGTATTGATTCAAACTACTACTCAGACTGATTATCTTGATGGAGCAGATATTGATTATCTCTGGAAACCGCTGGAAGGTAGTTATGTTAAATCATTATTCTGGGAACAGATAGGTAATGAACTTAACCTGGTCAGCACATTTACTGCTCAGGAAATTACTTTGATATACAACAAACTTGAGAAGAACGATGAAGGATACTATATTGTAAATGATTCTCACATCGACGCAATCACAAAGTATCTTATTTATATGTTCGCAAAGAAAAGCATTTGGACTAATTTTAAAAGTGCAAAAATGCTGAGAGCCGGAGCTATGGAATATGTCAATGAATTGCATCGTGACTATTCTGTTGCTGTCCGAAATGCCAGAGCTGAGGATGGAAAAGAAACGCCATTTGAAACAGAGCAATACTAATGGAAATAAAAAATATACTAGCAAAAGGAATGGTTCAGGATGTTGATCCACGGTATCAACCTGAAGGAACGTGGAGAGATAGTCGCAACGGGACAATTACCCAGTATGGTAATACTTATGTATGGAGACCAATAAAAGGGACCTGGCAAGCCCTGTCTTTTGCCACCGGTGAACTTCTTATGAATTATTGTAATCTCAGAGACAGGTATTTTTGTATTACGTTCAATCAGACTCAGCAAGTTGTCAATATATGGGAACTGTTTACTTCAGTTGATTCTTATTTAACTGAAGAAGGAACAAGGGTTAATAAGACATTAAAATGGTGGGGATTAAATAGTGAACTTTTATTGGATATCAGTCATCCAATAAGATCAATGTTTGGTATTTATGAGAATGAAAAGGTTCAACGCATATATTTCTCTGACTTCCATAATCAACCAAGAGTAGTCAATGTTGGAAATACAACAGGACAGATTACCCTGGAAGAAAAATTCGTCAATTATGTTCCGGAACTTAAAAATGCTTATGGAACATTTGAATTGGATTCTATTATCTCTGGCGGTACCTGTCGTGCAGGATCCTATATGTTTTGTTGGAGACTTTATACAGGTGATGGATACTATTCTGATTGGTCCTATCTGACAAATCCTGTCCCCTTAACCGGTGGAAACCCTACTGATAACAGTTTTGATGGTTATCAGAATATTCAGGGAATGGCTCCGGATGAAAATACAACTAAGTCGATCCGGATCAAGTTGACTGATCTTGATTCAGATTATCCTTCAATTCAGGTTGCATGTTTTTATAGCAACGATGACAATTCATTTGAGCCAGGGATCATATTCTATGATGGATCACTCGCAGCAACTGAGTTGACAATTGATTATCGTGGAAATGAAAACTTAGGAACAGTCACCATGGACGAGGTAACTGAAACAGCAATTACTATTGTCCGGGCAAAAGATGTAACTACGATTAAGAAAATAAGCACCCTTATCAATCTTGAAGAACGGCCAGAGCTTGATGTATCCGGGATGAATACTGAGAGCAAGAATGACAGATTTGAAGTCACAGTAGATATTGCTTACAAAGAAATTAACCTGGACATTACGGGAGAACAACTTCCGATATCATCTATTCTGCATGCTGCCTATGCAGCACAGCACACAAGCAGCACTATCATAGTATGGGGTCCTAATACTGTTGATATCCTTGCCGGCTGTTGGTATCTTTCCTCAGGTGCCTCTACGCTGGACTGGACCGGAGCTGACAGCACCACTTATAATATTCCATCGGGATCCAGATTCCTTGCGACACAACCAGGTACAATAACTTCTAGTTATCCGGGAAGTGCTGCAACACCATTAATCAGGATTAAAAAATATAGAATCCAGGGAGCTGTAGCACCATATAATATAGGAGATTATATTGGCCAAGGAGATGATCTTGATGATTACATATGGGATGAAACAGAACTTACCGCATCACATACCCTTGATTGGAAAAATCCTGTTTTTGCAAATAAGCTTCGTGGATATCCTGGCGGGGAGTCTGTAAGACTAGCAGTACTGTTCTACGATCTAGCTGGTAGGCCGTTCTTTGCCAGATGGTTAAAGAACACTGACATTACTTATGGCCAGGGAGATATCACCACTCCAAAAAGGAATGATATTACCAACCGGATGACTGTTGGATATGATGAAAACGTTGATGCTGATGAGACATGGTACCAGCAAATCAACGCCAGAACCATGGGAATTAAAATATCTGATCTTGATATTACTGATATCAGAGATAAGATCAGTGGTTTTATGATTGTCCGGGCTCCACTTATACGGCAATATCTTGCCCAGGGAGCACTGATAGCAACCGACGCTATAGATAATGATACATATCAATATCCAGGATTTGTTAATTCTGATGGCGATGACACTACCAGGCCAGGCACATATGCATTCTTTTGTCCGGAACATTTATTTTCAGCAAAAGGATTTCAGATCCAAGAAAGTGATGAGCTGGAAAATATAGATATTCTTTGGCCTTACCATGAAGCTCACACTGCACAAACATTCTGGCAAGGATTTGGCAAAAAGGATGGATTAAATTATTCTTTCTTTCAGAAATTCATGCTCGGAGGTATTGTTCCGTCAAATGATAATGCCAAGGCAGGATCTTCACATGAGATTCTTCATCACATTCCATTCAGTCTGTCAGAATTCCCAGCGAAGGATGACAATATGGATGAATACGATCCAAGAAATCCTTTATTGACGTATCATGGAAGGACCAGATCCAATGGATTAGCCGCAGCCAGGTATGGAAAACTTTCCGATCATAGTATCCTGATTCTTGATATTGATGAGAGTGGTAATGATTTAAAGATTCCATTTAACTTGGCAACGAATGATCCACGGCTTACATTATGTGCAATAAAGAGAGCCAATGCAAATCCTTACGGCGGGACAGGTGAAAGTTCTTTGTCCAATACGATCTACCAGGGAGTAGGCCATTTCCAAATTATTGATGAGACTGTTCTGGCGAATATTGAAAGTGGTGGCCGGTATGTTTTTAATGAAATAGAAATATTCGGTGGAGACACTTATGTCCAGCTTTTTGATATACAGCGTTGTTATGGATATAATGAGGAAACTGATGGTTTCGCTCATGCCATTACGTTTCCGGTAGAGAGTCGTATGCTGATTGGGTATCGTGAAGGAAAACATCACGCGAGAACAAGATACTATCATTCTATAGATAATATTGTCGGATTAAGATACAGTTCTCCTGGGAACCTGAATGTTGAAGAATTCAATTACAATGATGGGTATTCCAGCGATTACGCTAGTGATTTCTTTCTCCCCCTTCCTTTCAACTTTTCCTTACAAAGTGAATATACGACCAGGTTCCGGTATACAAATACAAAATCATATTCAGAACTTCAGGATTCATATCGTCTATTTCCGGCAGGTAACGTCCTGGATCTTGATACCAGTTTTGGGAAAGTAAATAATATCAAGGCAAAGTTTGGCAGAATTGCATACTGGCAGGATGATGCAGTAGGTTACATTCCTATTCATGAAAGGCAAATGAGTAACACTGAGGTCGGCGATCCTGTACAGATAGGTATTGGTGGTGTATTCGAAAGGTTTGATGAAATCATTGAGAATGTCGGAAACCAGCATCAGTTTGGATTAGTTGAATCAGATAGTGGATTCCATTGGATTGATTCAAGAAGGAAGATTCAGGTTTTTATGACAGGTAATTTTAAGATTACTGAAGAGTCTATCACAAAGGGATTGGACTCATGGTTCCAGCAAAATATACCAGACGGTTTTGACGATTATGATAATCCCGGATATGACTATGGAATAGTTGGGGGGTATGACCGGAAGAACAGGATGATACTTCATACACTTCATATGCCAGGTGGGATAGAAGAAACTATTGGATATAATATAAAATTAAATGCCTTTGAAGGATTTTTTGATTATCCAACATACCTTTATTTATTATTGGATAATCATACTTATGGGATGAGCAGAGCAAATCAGAGACTCGGATATGTTCATATGCAAAATACAGCATTCAATCAGATCTATGGAGTTGAAGTTGACAGCTATATTGAATTAATTGTAAGAGATGATAGTACAGATCCAAAGATATTTGATAGGATGGTTGTATCAGCAGGAACATGGTTTGCTGAGGAAATTGAATTTGAGGCTGGTGAGGATCCCGATAATCAAATTGCAACAGAAGTTCCTTTTGATCATGATTTATACACTGTTACTACAAGGAAAAATTACTTTTTTAAGAATAAAAAATGGTATTTTAGTGTGCCGAAAGTAAATAGAGAAAGAATGCTTGGTGATTATATGAGAGTCAAGTTTACTTATAATGACACATTACACAGGCACAGAAATTCTGAATTCAGAGATTTAAAAACAATATATCGTAAAGCATATTAGTCATGGGCAAAATAATTGATGATATTACAAGTAGCCTCAAATGTGGAGGTAAAGCAAGACAATATCCCGATGGTGGTAAAGTTAAATCAGATACAACCGAATATGAATATCTAAAAGAAGCAAGTCCAGCTTCAGCTGCAATAACCGAAAAGGGTCTTGCTCGAGTAAAAAGATTAAGAGGATATCAGGGTACATTAACAAAAGATTTTCAAGAAAGACACCCAGATGTTCCTGTAGATGAATTACTAACTGAAATTACTGGCAGGGTACCTTATTTTTCCAGGCCGGAAGTTCCGAAAACCGGGGAAGGAATGATCAAGAAATACGGGGACCTGAGTATTGAGTCAGAAGATATATCCAAAATTCTTGGTCCGGAAGCTGCAGCTGAATATTTTGAGGATACTAAAACAGGACGGACTGCCGGTAAAGGAGATGTAGGTTTGGAAAGATTTGGATTCAGGAATATGATCTATCCTCAGTTTAGATCGAAAAATACAAGTCTGTATCAATATCTTGATAAGCCAAAAAAAGGTAAAGGTCTTCAGGGTGGTGGACCGGTTGGAATATCTATGGCCATGCAATCAATGATGAGTTCACTGACTGATGAGCAAAGAGAAAAACTGGCCAGCGGGGACTCCGACTGGATGGGACTTGAAGAGAAAGAAACAGGTCTTTTGGGTCAAGTTATAAGTGGAGGCACTGAAGAATTACTTGGTATTACTTCTGCAATAGAAAAACGTGTAACACCAGAAGATGATCCACGTGTGGATCCTGCAGCGGCCATGAAAACGGAAGCTGGCTTTGAAACTGGCAAAAGTATACTCAAAGGAGCTGGCAAAGGTGCAGCTATTGGGGCATTTGCCGGTCCGGGAGGTGCAGCTATTGGGGCAGGAATTGGAGTCGTAACCAGTGGTATCAAATCTCTTATAGGGAAAAAAGGACGTGAAGAAGAACGTGAGGAAGCTTCGAATGAATGGGCAGGAGGCTGGGCAAAGAAATATTTCAAAGGAAGGGAAGGATATGAAGAGGGCGGACCGATCAAGGGACCAGGTGGACCGAAAACAGATTCAATTAATATGAAAGCAAAATCAGGATCATTTATTGTACCGGCAGAAAACTATGAAGCCGGCATGCAACTTGGCCGGGACTATCTTGGATGGACAGATGAATCAATCGCAGGTAGAAAGCAGGGAGGCACAGCAATAAAAGTCAGCGATGGAGAAGTTCTTTATACTCCGGAGGAAGTTGAAAAGTTGGATCTCTTAGGAGTGGATCTCAATAAGCTTGCACCAAATGCAAAACCTGGTAATAAAATGGCAAACGGAACATTTTTAGAGAAAAAAGCTCCTATGATGGCAGATACAGGATTTAGTTCTCCAATGCTGGATGAACTTAAAACTCAACTTACACCTGAGCAATTTGAACAAGCATTTTTTCAAACAATTAGTAGTGGAGCAACAAAACCTGAAGTACTGAAAGGAAAAAATTTGAATGTATCCGGTGTAAAAGTTCCCGGTGCCGAGATCAGTTCAAAGAAAGCTGAGACAGAAGCTGAAGAAGATAAATTTAAACTAGAAAGTATACTTCCGGAGATGGCTGCAACAGCACAGGTCCTGGGAGCCATTAAGGGACTCGGTGAATCAGGAAAGAGACCGGACTTAGCTATCAGCAGTCGGCTCAAAAAGCTTGCTACAGATACACAGGAAGCCGCTACATTTGGATTAGAACCAGATGTTCGCAATGCTTATATGAGAGAGATTGAACGTACCCGAAGAGATGTGATGAATAAGATTATTGGTAGGGGTGGATCTGCCGGGGAAATCAGAGAAGCACTTGGAAAAATAACCAGCACAACGCTTGCAGCGAAAGCTAAGATCCCGATCATGGAAACGGAAATGAAACTCAGAAAGACTGCAATAAATGTTGGTGTTGAACAGAACCTGGCTAAGATGCAGTTTGATAAGAGCAAAGTTGAGCGGGAAGATTGGTTCCATTACCAAGAAGCATGGGGAACAATGCTTAGTGAAGGTTTGAAAAACTTTATTGGAGCACGACAATACAAAGAAAATTTAGATTACATGAAATCTGTAGGTAGTACGACTCCATCATTTACTGAAATAAAAACTAAATAAAATGGGTTTCCTTGAATATGGATCAGTGAGAGGCCTTTCACTTGGCCATGATTATCAGCGGGACATTGACCGGCTGTATGATCGTGAAAGGTTTTCTATGGAAGTGCGCAAAGAGCGCGAAAATAAAGCCAGATATTATGGGGAAATGCTTCAGCAAAAACAGGCTACAACGCCTAACAATACCCAAAAACTGGAAGGATACTATGACGAGCTCACAGGAGAGTTGGCTGACTTTGTGATTAACAATCCTAATTTTGAAACTGATATTAATTTACAACGTCAGTTCCAGGATATTGCTAGTAGGTTTCAAAACAATGACATTATTCGGGAAGATATGCAGGTAGCTCAATCTCTTGAAAATCTCAAGGAAGAAATGCTTTCAGGTGAAATGGATGGTGATGATTACATTGTTGAGATGGACCGATACATGGAGTATGCAAACAATGGTGGTGATCCTTATGTATTTGAAAATTTCAAGAAAGTCTACCTTACTGATATCGTTACACAACTTGCTGAAGCAGTATCGCAGGTAACTGAGGTTACAACAGAGGATGGCCAGGTGATATCGACTGTAGGTGCAGATCCTGCAGCTCTCGATTATACAGCAAGGATGGCATTGACCAGATCTGATTATGATCGTACAGTAGAAAAAGCCTGGCGCCAAGCAAAAGGATCCGGAATGTATGACAGCAAACTTGATTTCTTTAAAACGATTATTCAATCCCAGGTAGATTATGGTAATAAGTTTGTAGCATGGGACCAGAGAAAATTGATTGATGCTAAGACCAGGGCAGCATTACAAACCGAATATGTCCAGAATAATCCTTTGTTTGGAAACTATGTTCTAGAATCATTATATGGAGAAGGTAGATCCGTAAATGCTGATGATCGACATATTGCATTTACTCCATGGAGGGAAAAAGGTGCAACATTTAATCCGGGTACAGCTACCAATGATGGCGGTGCTAAATTTAAGACTCTCTTACTTAATACTCAGAAAGTAGATGATAAGGATCCTAGTTATGTACCGATTGATCTCAATGTAACAATGGCTTCAACCGGTGCGGGAAAAATATTTCTTGATGCGAATGGCGTAGCTTTTGTTGAAGTAGATGTACAGATTCCTATTCTTGAAGGAGAGCAAGAGACACTAAGAAATCATTTATCAAAATATGGATGGTCATCAAGGAAGTATTCTGAGCCAGGGATATTTGTTGATGCATTAAGAGAGATTGAGGGAATCAGGCAGACATCTGATGTTTACCAGGGAACAATCGTAGTACCGGCAAGTTTCAGTGCACCTCAGATCCATGACTATGAACTTGGATACAAAACTCAGACTAAGGCAATGGAAGTTCAGGCAGCATATCGACCGTTAGCAAAAAGAGCAGAAATGCTTGCAAATTTAAGTCGTGGCAGGTCAAGTATTGAAAAAGATCTGAATGCAAAATATGGTGGTATTGGTGAATGGGAAGATGCTGTGTCTACCGGTGGAGATCCACTAATTGTCAAGAATATTAATGGAGTACAAATAGTATATAACATGAGGACAGGAAAGCCCATGGGACCTAAAAGAAAATAATTACAATGGCTATAGGACAGAAACCGACAAAGTATCAGCAAGGCACACTTACACTTGAGAAAATTGATCTATCCCAATATGAAGAACTGGATCTGGAAGGTGATTCTTTATCACCACAGGCCAGTGTTATTGATATATCCGATTATGAAGAACTGGGACCCCTTCCTTATACACCTGTAGGGACGGAACCTTTTGAGATTCCGAAACAACTTGCCAGCAGAGATGAAAAAGAAACCCGGGTATCTGAAATAGATGCTCAGGTCAATCAAATTGAAGGTGAACTTCGTAAATTAAATAAAGGGCTTTATGAAGAACTTGGATTGGATGATGAATTAAAGAGAAAAGAAAGAAGGGATGAATCCAATGCCAGGCGTAGGGAGATCCGAGAGTTGACTGGAGAACGTTTAAAACTGCAAAAGGAATTAGAACCGGTATCCCAGGAGATCAAGAATATTATTGTAGCGGGAACAAAAAACAATCAGTACTTGGATCGTGTTGATCAATATGGTAAAGATCTGGTTAATAAATCCCTCAGTGAAGCAAGGTCAAAGGATATCGGTGAATACTTTAAAAATCGGTATAAAAATGTAACACCTGAAAAGTATGATGGAACAAAGTTTGACTTCGCTTACATGCTCCATGGGAAGAGAGAACCTATCCAACACAAGCATACTACTGCAGAGGGAGCCCAAACATTATGGGAAGACATTCGTGATGATCTCAAGTATCGTCAGGGTGACTTCTTAAACCGCAGAGCACATATTGCCAGGAAGATTCAGGAGCATGTTACGGAGAAATTCAAACCAAAGGAAGGTGAGGAACCTGCCAGTGAACAGACAAAGAATTCCTACAAGGCAGAACTTCAAGAATACATGATTGATTCATACAACTTCACTGACCAGGGAGGATTATCAAATAATGGAGTCCAATCATTTGCAGAATACATTCATTACACAGCTGAGGACTATTTATCAGAACTCCGCAAGGAAAAAGAAAAAAACAACCAGCTTATTTCTGATGCCTATCAACTTCCGGAAATGGGACAAACGCCCAAGGAAGTCAATCCTAAAGACCGTCAGAACGCAGAATACTATGGCAACTACCTTATTGGTGAGATAGATCGTACTCAAACGGCCTTAAAGTATGCCAAAAAGATTATTGATGCTCCAACCTCACCTAACCTTTCTACGTTCGGACAGGGCCTTAAAAGGTCTCATTCACCAATAGATCTGCTATCACTTGGTATTACTGAAATGGTAGATGCATTTGGATTGCTGGATATTGCCAATAAGCAAATTGATGGTAAGGAGCTTACTCACTCAGAGGATATGATGATGGCAATGTATCTCGGCTTGCAGGAAGCAAATAGCTTTGAGCGCAAAGAGATCCGGATAGGAAACAGTAATGTCACAATCAAGCCTGAGAATATTGGTAAGAATATCACAGCAATGTTACCATACATTGCCTCATTTGTATTCTCAGGATTTGCCTTCAGGGGAGCCGCTGCAGGTGTAACAAAAGGATTGACAAAAGTTGTCGGGAAAAAAATAACCAGTAAAGTTTTGTTTAAGTATGGCAAGAAAAAGACTGCCTATACTCTTGGTGATCTTGCTGTTAAAAATGCAGCCAGGGTAACAGGAGCTGCAGCACAGACAGCTATACTTCCTCAGTATTATATGAAACATACTGCTGAGAGAATGTTTGATCCTGTGGGAATTGAATTTGATCCGGAGACTCAGGAAATAGTAGGTGAGATTGATCGAAATCAGTTGACTGCAGGTAAAGCATTCAAGAGAGGATACTGGGAAGCCTACTCTGAAATTTTCACAGAACGTGCCGGACTGCATCTGATGAAGCCTTTTAAGGCAGTTGGTAAGGTGATAGGCAAAGGTCTTGGTGGTAAGAAAGCTGCTCAGATGACTTTCGTTAAGTATCTAAAAAATCTTAAAGGATTCAAAACTAACAGTCAACTCAGAGACCTGATTGTAAAAAGGCAAATGGGATGGCATGGTGCCGCAGAAGAATACCTGGAAGAACTTGCCAATATATTTATGGCCAGTGTTGGTACAAAGGATCCTATTGAATATGGTGGAGGAAAGTTTGCATCTAATCAGCTTGAAACATTCCTAACAGTGGCCATATTTGGTGGCGGTGCAAACATAGGACAATACCTGGTACAAAATGCTATCGGTGATAACATTCAGTTTGAGAAACCTGATGGTACCAAATTCAAGATTCCGTATGATCTGTATAAAAGGATCAAAAGAGTCTATGATGCAGAGGGACAATTCGATGGTGATGCTATGGCAGAAGCGATTGCTCCATATAAGGATAAACTTACCCCGGCGCAAAGCAAGGGTATCATGGAACTTACTCTTGATAATATTATCAAAAGAAATGCCACAACAACTATTGAGGAAACCACAAAGGAAGGGGATCCGGTACCCGAAGCAACAAATATTCTTGGAGATTATGTATCAGGGAAACCAGGAGAGCCTGCAGATGTCCGACCAAAAGTAACAGAGCAGGAACAGAAAGAAATTGATGCTTTTAATAAGAACATCGAAGAGAAATTTCCGGATCTAGTCCAGGCTGAAATGATCCCTAAGAATGAGAAAGGACAATATGAACGTCCAGATGCTGATTGGATGCATGACGAACTAAGAGCTATTGATGCAGAGTTAGCTTCAAAAGCTAAGTTTGGAAAACTGTCAGGAAAGATCGTAAATCGTACTGATGAGATCCGAGAAATAGAATATCGTCAGAGTATACTTCGAAATTATCTTCATGCTTACGAAAAATATACATCTATACCATGGAACGAACTTATTCAGAGCGAAAAGTTCGAAGTACTTTCAGATGAACTTCGTGCAGATGAAACTCAACAGGCATCACTGGAATATATTGCCGGTCAGGAAACCCTGGGAATAAAACTAGCAGACGGTAGAGTATTACGTGGCCGTTGGGATCCTAAGATACCAAAAACATCTAGGCCACCTATAGGTAAGCGTATGAGGGCAGGAGAACAGTTTACTCTGAAACTTGAGAAGAAAGAAGATTGGGATCCTACAAACAAAGCTTCGGATTATAATCGCGAGAAAGATCCGGATGCTCCATTCCCAGGTGACAGGATTGCTATATATGACAATAAAAATAAGTTTATCGGTGTAGCTTATGTGCAGAATTATCGTGGTGAAGAAATAGCTCGAGCTGAGAAGTATCGTGAGATCACAGATAAATTGAAGGAAAACCTGACCGGTACGTTAGGTTTCGGTGCAGAATGGCTTGCTGATATGATCAAGGCAAGGAACCTGGCTGTTCCAGATCCGGATCTTGCGAATGAATTCCGTAATAAACTGTTTGGTTTTATTGAAAATAATGTAGAACTGGCAGAGCTTGCTATATCTGATGCTATAAATACGATCAAACGGGCAGTCCGGGAGTCCAAAACTATGTTGAATGAACATAAGAAATTCATTCTCGATATGATTGATGAGAACCTGGATATGATAACAGGATATTTAATTCAGTTAAAAAGAGAACTTGGAGTTGAGGTTCCACATATCAAGGTCAAAACAAAACTTACCCATGCAAAGGATCTCCGATTAAAAAATTCTGAAGCTGTTACGATGTCCGGAACTGCCAAAATCGAAGAGAATCTACGTACCTATGCTCCATTGTGGAGAGAATTGGCAGATGATTTAAAGGTAGGTCGGGACCTGGTAGAGAAAACATTCTTTAGAATGGCTATAGCTAACCCTTTACAGATAACAAATGAAGATACATTTCAATTCTATCTCGATGAGAATAAATCAGATGATCGAGTACAGAATGCAATCATTGAAAAACTCAGGACTCTGGATTTTAAAACAGTTGTAAGTATTTTTAATTTCTATGAAAATGTCCGACTTGTTCCACAGTTCGGGATATTCATAAACAAAGGTGTTCTGCAACGTAAGGAACTTAATCCACCGATCAATCTCGAAGAGTTTATTAACAGCTTTATCAACAGGACAGATACCTACATATTCGTAGATGAGGGAGTGACATCCGAAGGCGAAACATATACCCGTGAATATTCCGGGATTGAAGCTATTGAGCAAAGACTTAACCGGCATAGAGAGTATGTGAATGTGATGAAAGAACGGTTCATAGATAAGACTCCTGCAGAGAGAACAGATATCCGGAGAGAAATCCATATGTCAGATCTGAGTTTACTTAGTGAACTTACCGGTTTAGATGTTGCTACCTGGAAAGATTATTTCACTTCCCGGACCAAGGAAACAGTAGCATATACTACGCCTGAGCTAGACAAAGAACAGGACTTCAAATCTTATGACAAATTGCTTGAGAAGGATACTTACCGTCCAAGCAAGAAAGGATCTCAGCCAAGAGTTCAGAGTGTTATAGCAAGCCAGCTAACATATGTTGTCCAATGGAATGAGCAAGGGCAGAAACTAACTCCTGAAGAATTCAAGGAAGCCTACAATACCTTTTTCACTAAAGGCAAGGAAGAGAAAAATGTGTTCTCCAATCTGTATAAGTTATCTACAGCCAGTACTGACAGGAATGATATCGGGCTGAAAGGATTTGATATCAAAGATGATCAGTTCAGTTCTTTTATGCAATTCAGTCACCGGATGAAAATCATTGAAGAGGAAGGATTGGATTTCATTATTCAGAATGGTATGCGAAATATCGATGGGAAAAAGCAAGGGACACAAACCTTGGATATGACTCTCAATGATATCTGGCTAAGTGCTTTTTCACTATTCCTTGAAAACCCTGATACTTATTATCAC
>SDBU01005898.1_pt1 | contig 14525 bp, 11 predicted proteins | sample 2277071 | NCBI WGS metagenome assembly SDBU01 (sample SAMN10397929, study PRJNA504765) | marine sediment metagenome | isolation source: marine sediment core GS08_GC12, 126 cmbsf | place: Arctic Ocean: Gakkel Ridge, Loki's castle | collected 2008
ACATCTCAATAGCTTTATTAATTATGAGAATATCCCGGGCATCAATTATGCCTCAAAAGAATACAACCTGCAGCATATGGAAGAACTTTTACACCGAATGGGAGATCCCCATCTAACCAGCAAAACTGTACACATAGCAGGAAGCAAAGGAAAAGGGAGCACTGCGGCAATGGTCGCACAGGTTCTGACTGTTGCTGGCTATAAAACTGGATTATATACCTCCCCTCACCTTCATAATCTTAGAGAACGCATCCAGATAGATGGCAATCAAATATCCAAGAGGGATTTTATCTCCTTTGTCTCAAAACTCAAGCAGCATTCTGATACAACACAAACTGATACCACAAATAGACAACTGACCTATTTTGAAGCACTCACAGTACTTGCCTTTTCCTATTTCAGTAAAATGGGCGTAGAGTTCCAAGTACTGGAAGTAGGACTGGGTGGCAGGTTAGATGCAACCAATGTGGCCAAACCTGAACTGTGTATTATTACCTCTATCGGATTAGAGCACACTCAGATTTTAGGTGATACTCTGGGTAAAATTGCCTACGAAAAAGCTGGTATAGTCAAATCAGGCAGCTTTGTTGTAGTCTCTCCACAGAAACCAGAGGCATTGAAAGTAATTAGTGAAGTTTGTCGTCAGCGACAAGCCAATCTCATTGAGGTGGAAAAAGCAGCTACCTGGCACAAAGTATCCCACGACCTATATCACCAAACGATTATGGTTCAGAGCAAGTCAAACGATTACCATCTCCGACTTCCATTGTTAGGCAATTACCAGCTTGAAAATGCCGCCGCTGCCCTTGTCTCACTTGAGACACTGACTCGCATGGGCTATGCCATATCCATTAATGATATTGAAAAAGGATTTGCGACGGTTAACTGGCCCGGACGTTTCCAAATCTTAAACCAAACACCGACAGTGGTGGTTGATGGAGCACATAACATAGAATCTGTTGAAAAGTTGATAGAAAGTCTCAGAACATACATCCATTGCAACCGGATCTACATCATCGTCGGAATATCCGGTGACAAAGATATTACTGGTATAGCAAGAGAACTAGCACTTCTTTCGCCAGAGATTATAGTCACTACTGCCAAACATCCACGCGCCGCCCCATCATCAACAATAGCCGCCGCATTTAAAAACTACGGAATAACCCCGAAAGTTAGCTCTTCTGTGGCCGCGGCTCTTCGAGAAGTTCTATCCACAGCAAGTAAAGAAGACTTAATCTGCGTGACCGGTTCTCTGTTCATAGTAGCAGAAGCCCTTGACTACGCAGCTAAAAACTTCGCTTCTATGTTTCAGAACTCAACGCAGGAGTAAGGGCATCCTCAGGCAACATTGGAGCCATCACTTGTTGTATTGCCATGATGTGGCTACATGTTCCCCATTGTGACGAGAAATGACAGGAACATTGCCACTCTCCGTCCATGTAACTCACCTGATAATTATCATTCTCTCCACGGAACTGAGCGGTGAAACTGGACAAAGTAACGCGATCCGGTTCTTGAGCATAGAGTTTAGCTTTCTCAATCTTGCCGATAAGACTTGATCTCACTTAAACCCTCCTTACTTTATTCCAAGAATTATTTTTCAGTAAATTCGCCATAGCTTCTTCGAATCCTGTCAATAATTATATAATAAGGACTAATAAAATGCTATTCTTTTTATAGCAATTAACACTCAGCAACATTTCATTTTCCCTTTTTAACGACGCCGTTAATATAGTTTATCAGGGGAAGAATTAATCTGATAACCTGACAGAAAAGAGCCTCTCCCGTTGCTACCGAGAGAGCTGCTTTCTTCTAACTATACAGAAAGTGGAAGAATTCAAAGTAAAGAGTATTTTTGCCTTTCATAAAGGTAAAAGCTACAATATCATAACAAAAATGCGTAATAGAATTATTGATGCCCTTAAAGGACAGAATGCAGATTATATTGAAGCTCATTTTGAAGAGAGTGAGAGCACACAATTCACATACCGTGGCGCTAAGCTGGAAGAGGTGAATAGAGTACATAGTTGTGGGGGCAATATACGAGCTCTGGTCAAGGGAGGCTGGGGATTCGTTAGCTTCAACGATATTAATCACCTACGAGAAAAAGTGACCCTGGCGACAAGTGAAGCTCGATTGACTAATTGTAAAGGATTTGTATTTCCTCACCATGAGCCCATAGTGGACACGGTTTCCTTCCAAGAAGGTAAAGAGGCAACTAGTGTTCCACTATTAGAAAAGAAACAGTTACTGGAAGAATACAATGATATTATGTTAAGTTGTCAAGGGATACAAAGCACCATGATCAGATATGCTGATATAAAGCGAAGGGTCATCTTCGCCAACTCACAAGGTGGCTATATAGAACAATCGAAGCCAGACCTCAGCCTTCGGTTGACAGCAATCGCTCGCAAAAATGATGAAGTTCAGCAAGCGGGACTAAGTTTAGGCAGCAGAGGCGATTTCTCCGCAGTAGAAGGAATTCATCAACAGGTTAAAGAAATAAGCAATCGTGCCTTCGCGCTACTCGATGCCCCATATGCAAAGAGTGGTGAGCATACCGTCGTCCTTGACCCCGTTCTAGCAGGAGTTTTTGTTCATGAGGCTTTTGGGCATTTATCTGAGGCAGACTTTGTATATCAGAATAATCGGTTACGTAATATTATGACCATAGGGCGAAAGTTTGGAGACAAGCATCTCAATATCATAGACGATGGCTCTATTAATTCCTTAAGAGGAAGCTATCGATATGACGATGAAGGAACTCCCGCCGCAAGGACACATCTTATCCAAGAGGGAGCGCTGGTAGGAAGGCTTCATTCCATTGAAACGGCTGCCGTAATGAAAGAGAAGCCTACAGGAAATGCTCGTGCCATCAACTATCGCTTTCCTCCAATAGTGCGAATGAGTAACACTTTCATCAGTCCTGGCACAATATCTTTTAAAGATATGGTAGGTGATATCAAAGAAGGGATCTATTTGAAAGACTGGTACGGAGGAACAACAAGTTTGGAAATGTTTACTTTCTCTTCTGGTGAAGCATATATGATTCGTGATGGAAAAATAGCTGAATTGCTTCGCCCTGCGGTATTGACTGGAAATGTATTCACTACACTAAGCAATATAGACATGATAGGCGATGATTTAATAATGAACCAGGGTGGCGGATGCGGCAAAGGAGCACAATCTCCCCTACCCGTATCTAACGGAAGCCCTCATATCAGAATCCGCCATTGCATAGTTGGAGGACGTTAGATGAAATCGCTTTTAGCTGAAGAGATTCTCAACTCTGCTAAAAAAATAGCTGAGGCAGCGGAGGTATTTGAGTTCTCGTCTCAGGAAGTACCAGTCGCTTTTGAAGCCAACAATCTCAAACAAATTCAGAGTAAGGAAAGCCATAGCCTTGCTCTTCGTATTGTCAAAGGAGGGCGAATCGGTTTCGCTTCGACCAACGGCACAGGCACACTATCATCACACCCGGAAAAGAATGAGGAAATAGTTAATAACCTGCTGAATATGGCTGTACAAACATCCCGGTTCGGGGTTCTTTCTAATTTCAATTTTAGCCCTCATAATGTTTTCCCCAAGGTGAGTATTTACGATTGCCAGGTAGAGAAAATAAGCATGGATGAGATGTTGGGACTAGGAAACCTCCTGATAACAAAAGTTATGCAATGTGCTCCAGATATCCTTTGTGATGTCGAGGTAAACAAGGGGTCGAGTTCTATCCATATCATTAATACTCAAGGTGGCGAAGCAAGTTACACTAAAAGCTTCTTTGGGATTAGCATAGAAGGGGTCATCACCAATGATACTGATATGCTATTTGTTGGAGATAGCGAGGTTTCATGCCATGCTTCCCATGAATTTAATGGTGTCGCTGATAGAGTGATTACCCAACTGAAGATGGCCAGGAAAAAAGCTACGGCATCTACTAAATCACTTCCAGTCATTTTCACACCCCGAGGAATAGCCAGCACTTTTTATAGTCCTTTAGCACTGGCTTTTAATGGCAAAACTAACTTGGAAGGAGTTTCCCCGTTAAGTAAGAGATTAGGAGAGAGCATATTCAACAAGACGCTTAGCTTATATGACGATGCAACAGCAGACTACTGTCTGGGGAGTTCTCCCTGTGATGATGAAGGGGTGCCCAGTCAAAAAACAATGCTCGTAAACGAAGGAGTAGCAGAGAACTTCATATACGACCTGCAAACAGCAGCATCGGCTGGTTTCAAAAGCACTGGTAATGGAAACCGAAGCGGCGCAGGTATTCCTAAACCCGGAATGAACTTTCTCGTTATAAAAGAAGGAACTACTTCCTTCCAGGATATGATAGCGGATATTAAAGAAGGACTGCTCGTTGAACAACTTATGGGTGCGGAACAGGGTAACATACTGGGTGGTGATTTTGGTGGTAATATTCTGTTGGGCTATAAAATCGAGGACGGAGAAATCATCGGGAGAGTAAAAGACACCATGATCGCTGGAAATATTTACCAAGTTTTAAAACAGCCACTCGAAATAGGATCTGTTGCCAGAGATGTCGATGGGAAAATAAAAACTCCCCACCTGTACTGTCCTCGCCTATCGGTATCAGCTAGAGGAGGGTAAAAATGAGTGAACCAAACGAATCAACAAAATATTCGGCAATACTTCAGAAACAACCAAGTCCCAAAAACTGTTCGTTGCTTGCTTCCTGGCCAGGGATTGGTAATGTATCTTTAGTGGTAGCAAAGTATTTAAGGGAAAAGCTGGGTGCGGAGGAGATAGGAGAAATCGACCCTATCGGCTTCTTCGAACCCGTGGGCATTATGGTACAAGATAATTTGGTGGAGAGCCCAAGCTTTCCCAAAAGCAAATTCTATTACTGGCAGGATGACGAAGCAATCAATGGGTTATTGATCTTTATCGGAGAAGAACAACCCAGTACCAAAGGATACGAGCTTATTAACCACGTCCTCAATGTTGCCCAAAAGTTAAATGTAGGCAGGACATATAGCTGTGCTGCGGCAGTGACAAGAATTCATCACAGTGAAAAATCGCAGGTCTGGGGTGCAGCAACAAGACCTGAGTTGCTTGATGAACTAAATGAACACGGGGTTATACTTCGAGGCAACCTTCGTATTGCTGGACTCAATGGTTTAATACTTGGCGTATCTAAGGAGCGCGGACTGGATGGCATTTGTTTACTGGGAGAGGTGCCATCTTTTGCTACGCAGATACCAAACCCCAAGGCATCCCTGGCCGTGCTAGAAGTATTAAGCAATATGCTAAAAATCGATGTTAACCTCGATGACCTGGAAAACCTGGCAAAACGTGCCGATGAGGAAATGGAGAGAATAGCCAAGAGAGCCACTGCTGAGTTCATCGACCAGTTTACAGAGCCTATCTGGGAACAGGGAGAATATGATGATGACGACGAAGAGGATTAACACAATCAATATTGACCACTAAAAAGAGGAGTGTTATTATCAACGTACATGTCAGCGTTGACTGGATTATATAAAGAGATTACACGTTGCCAAAGTTGCAAGCTGGCTGAAACTCGAAATAAGGTAGTTCCGGGAGAGGGGCCAGAGGATGCCAGCTTATTCTTCATCGGTGAGGCACCAGGATGGAATGAAGATCAACAAGGGCGTCCCTTCATTGGACAAGCAGGTGCCTTTCTGGAGCATCTATTGAGTTTGATTAACCTGACACGAGACCGAGTTTATATTGCGAATGTGATTAAGTGTAGACCCCCGGAAAACCGAGATCCAATGCTTCCGGAGATACAGAGTTGTCAGAAATGGCTTGACCTTCAGATAGAAATAGTAAAACCTAAAATGATAATCACACTGGGGCGTTATTCCCTCGCAAGATACTTCCCGGGAGAAAGCATAGGTAAAACACACGGAAAGGCACGAGTACAGGACGGTGTAATTTATTATCCTATGTATCACCCTGCTGCAGCTCTTCATCAAAACAAACTGCGCAAGACAATCGAGATGGACATGCTTGAGATTCCAGGCCTACTGTCCCAAACCGAGAAAACAGCTGAGGTCCCAGCAGAAGTCCGGCAACTGAACCTATTTTGATTTCAAGTGATAAATATGCCAGTACATAAATTAAGAATTATCCCGCTCGGAGGGCTGGGTGAAGTGGGCATGAATATGATGGCCCTTGAGTATGCCGACGATATCATCATCATTGATGCTGGATTCATGTTTCCCAGGGAAGAAATGCCAGGAATTGGCATGCTCATCCCAGACGTAGATTACCTGCGACAAAAAAGAGCAAATGTCAAAGGAATTGTCATTACTCACGGACATCAAGACCATATTGGTGCCTTGCCTTACATTTTATCTGATTTCAATGTACCCGTTTACGCCACCAAATTTACTAAGGAACTAATCACCAATGCACTCAAACGAGGCGGTGTTAAAAATAAAACAAACTTGAGAAGGGTGAACCCCGGTACCAGGATTACAATTGGCAACTTCAGTATAGATTTCTTTCGTGTGTGCCACAGTATTCCCGACGCTATGGGTTTAATCATCCGCACACCTATAGGTATCATAGTTCACAGCGGTGATTTCAAAATGGATCAAAATCCAGTTATAGGCAAACCCGCTGATCTAGGTAGTTTAGCCAGACTGGGAGCAAAGGGTACTTTGCTACTTTTATCTGACTCCACCTATGCAGAACTTCCTGAACACACGCCTTCTGAGCAAGTAGTCGGTGATACACTGGAACGTATTATCGTAGAAGCTCCAGGCAGAATAATCATAACTACATTCTCTTCCCTGGTTTCTCGAATTCAACAGGTGATCAATATTGCCGCCAATCATAACCACCGTGTATTTATTACCAGCCGAAGCATAGAAAGTACAGTTAAGGCCGCACTCAAAACAGGATACCTGAATATACCTGATGGAATCCTCTGCCATTTAGATGAATTCAAGAAATTGCCACATAAACAAATAATAGTTTTAACCTCCGGTACACAGGGGGAACCGACATCAGCGCTAGTACGCATTGCAAATCGAGAGCACAAACAGATAAAGATCATCCCTGACGATACTGTAGTAATTTCGGCTACGCCTATTCCAGGCAACGAAAGACTCGTTAGCTCAACTATTGACAGACTCTTCCGACAAGGTGCTAATGTAATTTATAGCAAATTAGCTCAAGTCCATGTGCATGGGCATGGGGGGCAAGAGGAATTAAAGCTTCTCCTCAATTTAGTCCAACCAAAATTTTTTATCCCCGTTCATGGCGAATACCGTCACCTGAAATTGCATGCCAAGTTAGCCCATTCTTTAAATATGCCAAAAAGTAATATTTTTGTCATTGAGGATGGCGATATATTGGAACTGGGACCGGAAGAAGGCAAGGTCATCGATAAAATACATATGGCAGAAATCTGTATAAATGGTTCAAAAACAGAGAAGATAGATGTCTCCATGCTTCGTGAACGAAAGTCACTCTCAAGAGATGGCATTGTGATGGTAACTCTCATTGTAGATGCCACGGAAAACAGATTGTTGGAAAAACCCGTCATTGTAAATCGAGGACTGATCAGCTCCGAAGAGAATCGGTCTCTAATGGAGGAAATACAAAATATAGTCACGGCTGCCGTTAATTCTTCGAAAAAAACAGTCTCCGGAGACAAACGAGCACTTCAATCAAGGCGCAGAAATCTTGAAGGAAAAGTAAAGGACTCTTTAGGAAGATTCCTGTACAAGAAGACTCACAGGCGTCCGGTTATTGTTCCTGTAATTATTGAGATGAAGAAACCGCTCTCCCGTAAACCTCTATCAGACAAATCAAAGGGAGTGTGATTCGGTGCCAAAGCCAAAACGTAATGTCCAGCCCAACACTCAACATAGAAGGGTGAAAGGGCAAACAGGAAAGGATCCATTCCCCACTGCAAAAATCGCTCGAGCCTTACTAATCGTGGTGCTTGTAGTAGCTATCGTAGGCTCGGCATATTGGTTCAGAACTGCCATAGCTGATACGGCAACGAGTATCCTCAGTTCTTTTGGACTCGGACTGATTGTGATAGCAATTGCCATAAGCATAATAGTTCACTTAATACGGCATAACCCTTTTATCAAACTGCTTAAAAAATGGAACTGTTTTGGGGGAGGAGCATTACTAGCCCTGGTTGTGTGGGGCTCTCTTTCCTTTTTCTCCTTTAACAGGGGTATCCTGAGCCGAGTTACACTGGGAGGCACCTTTGGTCAAACGATAATAGGATCCCCAGATTCAGACGGAGGCATACGCCTGGCAGGATTAGTCTTGCTTGGAATCATCCTTATCAAGCCCCAGAAAGCGTGGAGCATTATAAAAGTGCTATCTAATAACACTAGACGCCAGTCAGGTAAATTTGCCAAAGCTCTCACACCCAGTAAGTCATATTTGCCTTCGCAGATAGAACCCACAGGAAAACAGGCTGTCTCATACCAACCTGAGCTAGCAGTTTCCCCCCAAAAAGAGGACACAACTAAAGTCTCAGTCCCCACTGCTAAGCCGAGAACTGAACATGGAGAAACGACGGAGTGGCACTCGCAACGTGAACCAATTCTAACTGCTGGTGGCTGGCAGCTTCCTCCCATAGATATCCTGGAAAAACCAAAGGAAATAGAATTAAACAGAGATGAAATCGATAAACGATCTCGGTTAATTGAAGAAGCCCTTGCCAGTTATGGAGTTGAAGCTAAGATCGGGCAGGTAAATGTAGGGCCCACTGTAACACAGTTTGGTATTGAGCCTGGTTGGGACAGGAAATATAAGAAAACGAAGGAAAACGGCCAGGACCGAATAGAGGAAGTATCAAGAACAAGAATCAGAGTGGATAGAATTACCTCACTATCTAATGATTTAGCTTTAGCCCTTGCCGCTCCCAGCATCAGGATTGAGGCTCCCGTACCAGGAAAATCCGTAGTCGGCATCGAAGTTCCCAATAGCACTTTCGGATCAGTCGCACTGCGAGCCGTTATAGAGTCTACGGCCTTTCAGAAGACCAGCGCCAGAACAAAAATAGCCATTGCCCTGGGGAAAGGCGCCGGTGGCGAGGCGATGGCAGCAGACCTGGCAAGGATGCCCCACCTACTCATTGCTGGATCGACCGGTAGTGGTAAGACTATCTGCCTCGATTCTATCATCTGTTGTCTTCTTTTACACAGCAGTCCCGATGAAGTACGTTTCATTATGGTTGATCCTAAAAGAGTAGAGTTGATTATATTCAATGGTATACCTCACTTAGCTACCCCCGTGATTGTAGAAAGCGACAAGGCTGTGAAGGCTTTACGCTGGCTCAACAAGGAAATGGACAATCGCTACCGTCTTTTTGCCCAGGCAGGTGCGCGAAACATCGAATCGTATAATAAAGATCGTGCCCCGGGAGAAAGCATGCCCTATCTGGTGCTGGTTATTGATGAGTTGGCTGATTTAATGATGACTGCATTTGACGAAGTAGAACGCACACTCTGCCGTCTGGCGCAGTTAGCCCGTGCCACTGGCATCCACCTTATCGTAGCGACTCAGCGCCCATCAGTAGACGTAGTTACCGGTCTTATCAAGGCTAATTTCCCAAGCCGTATTAGCTTCGCTGTAACTTCCCAGGTTGATTCCAGAACCATACTCGATGCTGCCGGGGCTGAGAAATTGCTTGGCAGGGGAGACATGCTTTACATGACCAGTGAATCCAGCAAGCTTAAGCGTCTACAAGGAAGTTTCATCTCCGATGCCGAAATCCAGAGGATGGTATATTTCTGGGGAAATCAGGGTATTACTGACACGAATCTGATTAATTTTGATGAGATTGACGATCCAGTTACTTTAAGTCAAAAGATAGCTTCTGGGCCAGATCCTTTAATGATAGAGGTACGCCGCCTGGCACAACAACACGAGCAAATATCTGCTTCCTTTCTACAACGCCGTCTCCACATCGGATATCCAAGAGCGGCCCGCCTTATGGACAGCTTAGAAAAAGAAACTACTGATAATAACGCCCCTCATGATGGAGAAATCAAGCCAAACCCTGCAGCTAAACCTGACGAAGGTCGTTCTTAAATAAAGAGCCATTGCTCCTCAATTCCGGGCCATATTCAGGATGCTCCAGCGCTAATTCCACTGTAGTTTGTATCAAACCATGTATAGTACCAGTGTCGTAATATTTCCCTTCAATCTGGTAGCCATAAACACCATGCTTCTTAAGCAGGGATTTCAATCCATCTGTTAACTGAATTTCCCCTCCCCATCCTGGCGAGGTAGATTCCAGTGCAGAAAATATCTCAGGCATAAGTACATATCTCCCCATTACTGCCAGATTTGAGGGAGCTACGGAAGGTAGAGGCTTCTCTACAAGATCCTCAATCTTGTAGAGGGATTCAGTTTCCTTGCTTACTTTTGCCACTCCCCATCTTCCTGTTTCATCTGGATCCACTGGCTTCAAGGCAAGGACACTACTCTGGTATCGTTCAGATATTTCAATCATTCTCTGTAGAACTTTTCCTCTTTGCTGAAAAATGTCATCAGGGAGTATCACAGCAAATGGTTCATCCTCCACCACTGCCCTTGTAGAGAGCACTGCATGTCCCAAGCCCAACATCTCTTTCTGTTGAACAAAACAGAAATCAGCCATTTCTGAAAGATGACGTAGCTTATCCGCTAAAACAGCCTGCCCTTTCTGCTCTAACACATGCTCCAGTTCCACGTTCCTGGTAAAGTAGTCCTCAATAGCCGTTTTTCCCTGGCTCGTTACAATAATTACCACCTCAATACCACAGGCAACTGCATCCTCTACGGCGTATTGAATTATAGGTTTATCCAGTAAGGGCAATAGTTCCTTAGGGACGGATTTGCTGAGAGGCAGGAATCTCGTGCCCAAGCCAGCAGCAGGTATGACAGCTTTCCTAATCTTCATCTTGTCAAGCGCCAAATTTATTGAGCTTTAAGGCGTTGGCCATTACCAGAGGCATGACATCCACGGCAGGAAACCTTCCCAATCCTCCAGTCGCACATGCCCGCTCCGAAAACTCCGTTACATTGTCTGGACGGCACCATTTCGAATTCACCATGAAAGGCACTGGGTGCCAACTGTGCAATGCTAAAGTTGCCGGCGTGGAATGATCTCCAGCAACAACAAAAACATCAGGGTTCAGCCTGAGTATATTAGGAAGAACAGCATCAAGCTCTTCAATAGCCTGCATTTTAGCATCAAAATCACCATCTTCCCCTCTGGAATCAGGTTTTTTGAAATGAATAAAAAAGAAGTCATAGTCTTGATAATGACTACGCAACTGTTCAGTCTCTTCAACGATATTATTGACTGCGTCAGGTACCTGCATTCCCAGCATTCGGCCCAAACCACGATACATAGGATATACAGCAATAGCACAGGGCTTCAACTTATAGATGTCCGACATAGTAGGAATATTAGGATGTTGGGAGAAACCACGCAGGAGAATCATGTTGGCATGTTTCTCCTGCTGTAGTTTTATTCTCGCCTTGTCGATAAATTCGTTGACTATTTTTGCTGTCCCTCCTGCCTCCGGGGATAAAGGTTTTGTCATCATGGCAGGCAAGCCAACTTGCTGAGGGTCAGAATCTTTCAAATCAGATAGCAGTCCATTCCCTTTAAGGATTAGCACAAATCTATGTCCCTTAACCGGATAGACAGCGATATCAACCCCCTCTATTACTATTTTGTTCAGCGTTTTGCATAGCTCGGTATTTTTTTCTGTATCTATTCGGCCTGCCCTACGGTCAGTAACAATCCCATCGTTATCGACTGTACAGAAATTACCACGAGCCGCTATGTCAGAAGGACTCAACTGTAAATCAATACCCAGAGCCTCTACAATACCTCTTCCAATGCTATATTTCACCGGGTCGTATCCAAATAATGCAAGATGTCCCGGAGTACTTCCTGCAGTAATCCCTGAGCTAATAGGAACAGTAAGCCCACAAAGTGAATGCTGGGCCAGATAATCAAGATTCGGTTTTCTTGCAGATTCCAGCTCGGTCTTTCCAGTTTCAGGATGAGGTAAGCCACCTAATCCATCTATTACAAGAAATACTATTTTTGATATTGATGTATGAGAAAGCGTCCTGAGTTGTTCCATGTCAATCATAATACATAGCATTCTATAGTAGGCATACCCAGTTTGACAAGACAGCAAATCCAGTTGAGGTAGTAGTTTCGTCTCATCTACGGCAACATTACCTAAGAAAGCCAATAACCACATGCCGACGAAATACATTCTACGGTAAATAAAATGACTACCACGCCACAGTTATGGCTAATACTCCCTGAAAATATTTTTTATTGCTATATATCTATATTGTCAGTAAATAAGATAAAATGTTAAACTCAGAAAAGGTAATTAAATATAGTCATCAAGGCAACGTTAAATAAAACAGAGAGGTTATTATGCAGATGATAAGTAGCGGGGTTGGCCTATTATTATTAGGAATAATCAGCCTGGTAGCAGGTATTATAGTTATGATCTTCCCTAAAATACTCAATTACCTGGTGGGAATCTACTTTATAATATCTGGGATAATAGCGATTATAATTTATTTCTAGGCAGAAGTCGACGCTTTGCCAGCTAGCTGTCAGCGCCAGGTGACGAGTAATGAGAGCAATTTTTCATCGTGATTCGGGAGAGGAAGAGCAAGTAAGAATACTGGATATTTTCGTCGATGAAGAAGGGACAGCCAAAGTACTCTTTATCGGTAAAAAAGATGAAATTATCGCGGCACCGATTAATCGATTCACAAATTATGAGGGAGGAGTAAAGGAAAACGATACCTCTAGTCAAACTGAATAGACTGATAATTCATTAGCCAGCACCTATATTTCAACAGTAAATAAAAAGGAGAAGGAGGTTGCACAAAATGGTAGGAGGCTATATAGGAAAGATTCTCTGGGTAGACCTTGGAACAGGTACAATGAAAGACGAGGTCCTGGACGAAAAGCTTTGCAGAGATTTCATAGGAGGTTACGGCATAGGGGTTCGGCTTATCTACAGCCGAATGAAAGCCGGAATAGATCCACTGGGACCCGACAACATTCTTGGAGTTATGACTGGCCCGTTCACTGGCACCCCGGCAATTTGTGGCTCGAGATTTCAGGTAGTATGTAAATCACCACTAACCGGTGGATGGGGAGACGGAAACTGCGGCGGCGATTTTGGTCCTTACCTGAAATTCGCTGGCTATGATGGCGTCTTTTTCACCGGTATTTCCGCTAAACCTGTATATCTTTATATAGAAAACGGTAAGGCAGAATTGAGAGATGCCAGCGATTTATGGGGCAAAAACAGTTATGACACCGAAGATATTCTGGCTGAACGATATGGGGCTAAAACAGCAAAGGTCGCTTGCATCGGTCCAGCAGGGGAAAGACTCTCCTTGAGTGCCGCTGTTATGAACTACCATGGGCGAGCTGCCGGTAGATCTGGTGTAGGTGCAGTCATGGGATCCAAGAAACTGAAGGCAATTGTTGCCAATGGAAAAAATGGAGTGACTGTTAATGACCGTCCTAAGGCACTTGAATTGAGAAAGAATTACTCAGCAGCTTTTGAAGGCCATCCTTTCTATGCGCTGTTTAACACTTGGGGGACACCTGGCTTAAATGCAGTATCCGCCCACAGTGGTGATTCTCCAGTTAAGAACTGGGGTGGTGTTGGAGTTGTGGATTTCCCAGAGGCAGACTTCATAAGTGGAGATAGGACAATTGCATTGCAGAAAGAGAAAGAAGGCTGTTGGCATTGCAGTATTCAGTGTGGTGGGCGGATGAAAGCACCAACTGGCGAGTACAAATATCATGAAGGAGAAAGCAAGCCGGAATACGAGACTGCCTGTATGTTTGGCACCAATTGCCTTAATTCGAACCTGGAATCTATCATCATGGCTAATGAAATATGCAACAAGGCAGGGCTTGATACTATCTCTACAGCCGTAGCTATTTCATTCGCTATAGAATGTTATGAGAATGGTCTCATCACCAAAGAGGATACCGATGGCCTAGAGATGACCTGGGGTAATCATGCTTCCATCGTAGCCATGACCGATAAGATAGCCAAAGAAGAAGGTTTTGGTGCATTACTGGCACAGGGAGTTGAGAAAGCAGCAGCTAAAATAGGGAAAGGCTCTGATAAATACGCAATACACGTAGGAGGTCAAGGACTCCCTGCCCATGACCCGAAGCTCGGGTATCATTTCGCCACCCAGTACAAAATGGATGCTACTCCTGGCCGTCATACTCAGGGCAGTGAAGCATTGAATCCTCCAGGGTTATTCCCTGCTTTCGATGAAAAAAGTTACTCCGGCAGGGGAGAAGCTCATACACGAGGCAGCGCTATGATGCATATCATTAACTCAACGGGAATGTGTATGTTTGGATATTTCTGTTTATCCAACGTCGTAGCTATCCCTGAGTTCTTAAAAGCAATAACTGGCTGGGATATCGATCTTGAAGAGGTTATTAAGGCAGGTGATCGTATTGCCAATCTCAGACATGCCTTCAACCT
>SDBU01005899.1_pt1 | contig 14524 bp, 11 predicted proteins | sample 2277071 | NCBI WGS metagenome assembly SDBU01 (sample SAMN10397929, study PRJNA504765) | marine sediment metagenome | isolation source: marine sediment core GS08_GC12, 126 cmbsf | place: Arctic Ocean: Gakkel Ridge, Loki's castle | collected 2008
TGGTGGCCTGTTGAGGCGATTTCCCGAATGAGCGTGGAGCTGATATGCGCATATTTGCCATCGGCCATGAAAAAGATCGTCTCCATTTCGCCGATCTTCTTGTTGGCAAGGGCCATCTGAAACTCGTGTTCCATATCCGCAAAGGCGCGCAAGCCTCGAATTAAGAATGAGACCTCCATTTTTTTGGCAAAATCAACCACCAGACCGGGAACATGGACGATCTCAATGTTATTGCGTTTGGCTAGGATTGTTTTTAGGAAAGCGGCCCGTTCATCGGTACTGAAACAGATGTTTTTCTTGCTGGAGTTTTGGGCGACACCGACGAGAAGTCTATCACACATCGTTGCGGCTCGCTCGATGACATCGAGATGGCCGAAAGTGGGAGGATCAAAACTACCTGGATAGAGACCTATACTCATCGTTTTACATACTGTTTTAAAAAGGCCTTGCCGATTCTTCGGCTGCTTTTCAATTTGAGTGTTTTGAGGGGAAACTCTCTAAACTCGGTGTCTTCTAGAAAGAGCTCACCCTTTTCGTTCAAAATGGCATGAAGATCGACAAATTGCAAGACCTTGTCGCTATAACCTTCCCCATAGGGAGGATCAGCGAAGATAATATCAAATCTCACCTCGCGAGCAGCAAAACGTTTGAGAGCTTTTATGCTATCGAGGAGAAGAGTACGCGTTCGTCTCTCTTCGTCCAGAGTTTGGATATTTTTCTCGATGGTCTGTATGGCTTTTTTATCGATCTCGACAAAACTGGCTTGGGCGGCGCCTCGACTGAGTGCTTCTAATCCAACAGCTCCAGCACCTGCAAAGAGATCGAGGAAATGGGCCTCTTCTATCGTTGCTTGGCAGATATTGAAAAGGGTCTCGCGAAGTTTGGAGAGGGTAGGTCGCGTGGTTTGGCCTTGGGGAGCAATGAGCCGTCTGCCCCGATGTACGCCACCAATAATCTTCATGGTTTTAATAAGGGTACTGGGAGGTTGAGAGGGGAAAGTAGCTGTTTGGCAGCTTCTAGATGGGCGAGTTTTCCATCGATAAAGTACTGCTCATAGTGTTCTTGTGCCAAAAGTCGGGTCCACTCTCTCTCCATGGAGAGAGTTCCATTTTGGGCTGTGTCGAAGGTGATTTTCTTTTTGATATCAAAGCGACGGTCGTAGTAATCGCCCTGTAGAAAGAGGGTAAAGGGTGTGAGTCGATTGGTTGTTCCCCAAACCACAAATGGGCGATTTTGATAGAGTTCGGGAGAACGCATGTTTTTCGGTTGCAGCTGTATGAGGTTTTGGGGATCTCCTGAGATAGCTGTGGCTCTCATATTCTTGCCAATAGGATTTTGAACCGTGGTGATTAATCGAGTCAATTTATCTTCCACCTCTTCGTGGGTGGATGCATAGAGAAGAGAGCCCTTGTTGAATGTGGAGATTAAGTCGAGGAGAGGGAGGTTATTGCCACAGCCAGAGGCCAGGCTGAAAAGGGCTACTTTGCCTCTATTTCGGATCGTCCATCTGCCGATGATCTGCCTCTGTTTCTCTAGCGTGAGATAGGTATCTCCATCAGATAGAAGGATAGCTGTGTTGACTTCTTTCTCTGAGACGTCGTGGGGAATGATCTTTCCGAGTGATGCATATAAATCAGTCGCAGCAAAGTGACCTCCATGTCCCTGTTTATCTAAAAAATCTTTGGCAAACACTAGGGTTTCTTCAGCGAAAGGAAGGGGTTTGTCTGCAAGGCGAGTCACGCGATTGTCGAAGATTAGGATATTGAAAGTGTCTCCGGGTTGAAGGAGTGAAAGGGCCGAGGAGACGGCTTTTTTGTTGTTGAAATAACGAGAGCGAGAGATGGAGTTGGATCTGTCGACGAGAAAAAAGTAGTTTTGGCGAATTCTCTTGAAGGCGATATCAGATTTTGGGTGAAAGGTGATTTTGAAGACATATCCGGAGCGCAAACGACGCGGCGCATACTCGACAGTAGCAGTGAAATGATCACTTTCAGCAATCACGCCATCAAAAGAGTCGTAATTCTCTGTGCCGAAAATAAAGTCAAATTTGGGAGGTTCAGTTGCTGAAAATGAGATCGATTCAGTGGGTTCATCGTGCAAAGGACTCTTTTCCCAATGGATCAGATCTTCTCCCTGTTCACTTTCGGGTAGCTCGAAGACTAATTTTGCCCCTGGTTCTATAAGAAATTGCTCTGCAATCACTGGAGAGAGGGTCTTAGGAGTACATTCTGGCGTGAGTTCGTGGAGCTGCTGCTTTAGCTCAACCATAGGAGTTTCTGTAAGATAGGAGAAGATTTCAGTAAGCTCTTGTTCTTTTTGAAAATAGTCTGAGGGTGAGAAGATGTTTTTCTTAAAGTTCAAGGGACCAGGCGTGAGCGACCTTCCATGGAGAAAGTAAAGGGAGCCCGCATGAGAGAGGATCCCAGCTAAAAGAGTGAGAAAAAGAATGCCTTTACGAGCTTTCATCTTTGTTTAGTATAGCTACACGCAGTTGCTTTCTCTACTAGATATTTTGTCACGGCAAATTTTCCCTGCCTAAGGGTCGACAGAAGCGCTCGTGCTGCTTTCTCTTTTGATTGTACTTCGACGATCCGTCCTTCTCTTTTAGCCTTCTTCGCCTGCAGAATAAAGATTCTGGCATCGAGATAGCGCATGTACGCTTGATAGATGCGATCCTGATTTGGCAGAAGTTCACGAGTGGAATGGTAGTCCTTTGACCATATATCTTCATCGGTGGTGAACTCTTCTTTGACTTTAAGAAAGAGTTTGAGAAGGGTGGTATCCCTCTCTTCTTTACGGACTGTGGCCGCAGTAAATTCAGCATGATCGAGGGCAGCTTCAAGATGAATGGGTTCGGAAGCTAGGGATTTTCTGAGTTTGAGGTCGTTGAGGCGGCGTAAAATCTCTTTCATATGAGGTGATTCTACCCGTTTTTCCACGACCGAGAGAGAGGCAAAGAGGTAGCGAGCCACTTGAAGCCTGGCCTCGCCGGCAACTGAAAGGTCGGCCAATTCCTCGAGATTTTGATAGAGAGGCATCGCTCTTTCTCGCTTTCCGACAGAGTGGAAGAGGTTGGCAAGTCGTAATTTGGCAGAGGGAGAGGAGAGTTTTTCGAGCAGAGAAAATGCCTTTTCATATTCCCCGACCCATTCGTAAAGAGCTGCGAGTTTCACAAGGGAAGAGTTAAAACGCGATGGATCTTCTGCGAGAGGTTCTAAGAGAAAAATCGCTCGATGGGCTCTTTCAAGATTGAATTGAGACTCAACGGAGTGATAGTAGTAGTTGGCCAGCCAGAACCGATTTTCCAAAGAGATAGGAGAAAGGTTGACCCCTTCATAGAGATGGTGTGCCGCTTTTTCCTCAAAATTCTCCTCAGGTTTTTCTTTAGCCAGCTCTATGTAGGCATTAAAGAGTGGGAGATGGAGTTCTTTAAGCGAGGGATTGAGCTGCAACGCTCTTTCACCATGCGAGATAGGTAGTTCTGGGTCGGCCCCATCTTTCAGGTAACATTGTGTGAGTAGAGCATGTGTTTTAGCACTCTCCCCGCATCTCTTTAAGTGATCCTGCAGCAGAGTTACCGCGGTTTGAGAACGTCCTAAAGCTAGGTAACTTTCTGCGAGAAGTGTTTGCAAGTTAATCTTTTCACTTCTGCTAAAAAGTTCATCTTCTACGAGAGCCTTTTCAAGTTGTGAGGCAAGCGCCTTCCAGTTTTTTGCCTTCAATGCTTCTGTGATGGAGAGGCGGACTCTGGCAGGGTAGGCTAGTTTTTTTTCTTCCCATCCTTTATCGATGATCTTGTCAAAGAGAGCGAGTGCCCTGGGCTCATCACCGCCATCACGATAGACCTGGGCGCGTAACAGGGTGATTTTGCCAATCTCCAGAGCCTCTTTGCCAAACCGCTTCTTGAATAGTGCATATCCTTTTTCCATGCTTTGCGTATCGGTTATCTCCTTGCAGCAAATCATCAATGAGAGAAGAGCGGTTCTATCATATGGGCTTGTCAGACCTAGATCCAGACTGTCATTGAAATGGTTTAAAGCGTCATCGTAATCTTTTTTGTCGAAAAAAGTTTTGCCTAAGTAGAAATGACAGAGTGCTTTTTTCTCGTCTGGCAGGCGTGAAAGAAGAAGATTTTTTTCTTGAACAAGGGTTTCCCATGCCTGCTTTTTGACGAGCAGATAAAACCACATGCCGGCCGCTTCAGAGCTCTTCTCTTGCCCTGTTTGTGCCAGCTTTGAGAAGATCTCTATAGCCTTGTTCTGATCAAATTCAGTGAGCACCATACCTGCATGGAAGAGGATCTCCTCTCCCTTCTCATTTTGCAACTCATCTGAGAGGGAGAGATAGAGTGAGACGGCTTCAGCTGGAGAGTTGAGTAATCGATGGATCTCAGCAAGAGCCATTTTGGTAGAGAGGCCAAAGACTGGGCTTCCGACCAGTTGCTTATAATAGGGGAGAGCTTCTTCACAGAGCGCTCTTGCTTGCTCCTTCCCTTCTTCGTAGTTTAAGAGGGTTAATGCCTCACGAAAACAGCTCTCGGCATAGTAGAACTTCCCTTCCTCATCTTTCTCTGAAAAGCGTGAAGCGTGGGGGGCGATCTCCTCAAATAGCTGGGTATAGAGCTTCAGTTGGTAGAGAGCGTGCCACCTCTTCACGTGCAAGTTTTTCTTCAGCTCTTCAGAATGGATCTTTTCAAAAGCCGTCAGAGCCTCTTTATAGCACTTGTTATTAAGCGCCATATCTCCAAGAAGAGAGTAACAGTGATCTACCCATGGACTTTCGGGGAACTCTACGATAAAAAATCTGATTTGCGAGCCTGCCAGATCATACTCTTTGTCTTGCCAGAGATTGATGATCCGTCTTGCAAAAAGTTCCTCCTCTTCTGAATTAAATAGAGGAGCGGCAAAGGCGCCGAGAGAGTAACCTAAACAGAGAAATAGAAGGAGAATTTTTTTTATTAACACAACTTGTATTCTATATCTGCCTTCGTTACATTTCTAGATAAATTAGTAAAAGGAGGAAAGGTATCCATTCAAGAGGTGTCCCGTCGCAAGGGATCGTCCTGCTGTGACAGATCAGGAAGTTTGCGACGAGTCAATAGCCGAAGCGCTATTGATGAGGAGCAAAGTTCTGGAGATGGTGCGGCAGGGTGAGACAGGGAGACGGGTAAACTTCTGGAACGGATACCAGAGCTAATGGGAATTTTTTTCGTTCTTCTAGCAGCAGTGTTGGTCTCTATTAGTAACTTTTGTATGCGTCGCAGTATTGACGCAGGAGGCTCCAGCAAAGCCTATCTGGTCGTTCAAGTGACCTGCTCTTTTCTCATCATGATTCTCCTAAATCCCGTTCGCACCAATGACTATGCTTGGGGCTGGCAGGCGGTGAACTTAGGTCTCATTGGTGGTTTGATCTTTGGAATCTTGATGTGGGGACTTGGAAAGACCCTGGAAAAAGGTCCTCCGGGACTCTCTTTTGCGATCCTCAATACCTCTTCTGTCATTCCTGCTATCGCTTTAGCACTTCTCTTTGGAGCGAGTTTAGGCCACACGTATACTTTTTGGAATGGTGCTGGTTCGATGCTTGTAGCATTCGGGCTCTTTTGGGCTGGGTGGTCCAGCACGAAAAATGCAAATAAAGCCGTTTGGCTTTCGTTCGCTACACTTATTTTTGTCGCTCACGTGGCGTTTTTAGTATATCTGCAATGGTGGGCTATGCTGCTTCGAACAAATTTGCCCCTGTCTAGCCTGTTGCCGTTTCATGTGCAACCGATGAATATTCAATGGTTTATGCCGTCGATTCTCTTTGTTGCAGCGGCTATGCAATGTGTGATTTACGCTCTCTATGAGAGACGGATTCCCAAAGGGGCTGAAGTTTACTATGGAATTTTGGGAGGGATTACTAACGGAGCCTGTACTTTTTTCCTGATCTTAGCTCCCCAAAGGGCCTCTGCTTGGGAGAATGCGATGATTTTTCCGATCTTTTCCGTCGCGGTCATTCTTCTCTGTAATGCTTGGGCACAGATTCTCTACAAGGAGAAGGTGAATTGGCGAGCCAACGGACTCTGTTTGGCTGGTATCATTGTGGGTACCGTTGCCTGGAATACATTATAAAAACTACTATGTGTCGTAGGCGCCGTAGAACTTAATCAGGCTCTCGGCCTTTTCGTAGTTGGTGCGCTTGAGCATCTCAAAGACCCGTAACCCTCGAGCATTTTTCCCCTGCTGAAAGTAGAGCATGCCCAATTTAAAGAGCGTGTCTTTGTCTTCTGGGCGCAATTTGAGAACGATCTCATATTCCTGGATCTCCTCTTTGGGCATCTGCAGGTCGTGGTAGCTATAAGCTAATTGAAGATGGACCCAGGGATCGTCAGGGGCATAAGCACCGAGAATCTTGAATTCCTCAATCGCCCTTTCAGCGGTTGATCGAAAGTGGTGCTCCATCTCTTTGGAGCATCTTTCGGGAGGGATCCACCTTTCTTCATCATACCCTTCAGATTTGCGTGGATCGGCATAGAGAGTCGAGAGCATGACATAGGCATTTGCCAGGGCTGCATGTACCTCCAGATGGGTTGGCTCGCACTTAACTACCTTGATATGTTCTTCGGCTGTGCGGAGGAGAAGCAGCTCTCGCATTTTATGCACATCTCTCCAGTGACAGAAACAGCTAAATTTTTCCATCGTTGGGATCAGCGATTTCAAGAAGAAGGGAGGGGCATAGTAAGAGTATTCCTTCTCCTGCAAAATGGCGGCGAACTTTTGAGCCGCATTGGCCAGAGCGATATGATGTTCGGGGATCCCTTCCTTGTACTGGAGGATTTTTTTGCACTGATTGAGGTAACTTTCACAGAGCCCTCTCAGATAGTCAGGCTTTTTGGCCTGGAAATAGAGGCGAAGGACAAAATAGGAAAACAGGGTAAGTACAAAAATTGCCAAAGTAAATCCCAATACTGTAGAGAGACTTAAGAGAGCAAAGAAAGAGATAAAGAGGGCGATCTCTCCAGCGCCGATAAGCAAAAAGATTAAGTTGAAAAAGGTGTAGAAAGTGATAAACCGGTTGAAGCGCTGCAGAGTCGGAGTCCAGAGCTGACTCACCTGCTGCAAATAACGCTGTTTATCAAATGAGAGCGGCTGTGTGGAGGCTGTCGTCATAAGAATTGAGCCTAAAAGATATGAATAAATAGTGGTACTGAAAATTTAGCCTGCTCGTGGCTGAGTATGGGGTCTTGGGGTGGATTCCGCCACGAGTGCAGCGCCGGAATGGATAGTGTTAATGGCTGCTTGGATTTGACTTGAAGGATAGGAGTCAGCCTTAGGATCTATGGTTTTTAAAATTTGAATGACTACTTCATATTCTGGAAGCATTATCTTTGCCGCGGCTTCTTCTGGGGGTCTGAGATTTTGTTGAAGCTTTTTAAGCTTTCCCTCTCTCTGCTTAATCAAGCGTGCTTGTTCTTTTTTGAACTGAGGAACAAATGTTTCGATTTTTTTTCTTGTCTCCTTGAGGCTTTGCCATTGCTTTAGTTGTTTGTCTCCCTCTTCCCCTAGTTCTTTTAATCGTTCTTTGGCCTGATTGTCAGCAGTGAGATTATATCCTTCGACAATAAGCAATATTCCATATACTCCCAAACCGATTGTAGCAAAAACACTGGCCGCACCCAGGAGAGGATATGCGAGAGTGGCAACCGCAATTCCTGAAGCTACGATGAGGGTGGCAAGTTTTTGCTCTTTTATTAGGGAGGCTAGGGCAGCTGGTTTGAACAGGGTTCCTAGCCGCTCGCCAATTCGCTTTTTAATCGGCAGATTTTTCTCTTGAGCAGGCGATGGAAATGGGGGGAGGTCAATCTCCAGTTCAAGAGATATAGCAGGTGGAAATTGTTTTATTTCTGATAAGGTGGCCATGCCATCAACAATCCCTTCTCGCGTCTTTTCGACCATTTTCTTAGCTAACGGCTGTGCTTCTAAAGGGAACTGTTCGACGATGGCTGTTTCTGTCGTATCCCTTGCGCTTTCGATCGGTCTCAACCCTTCTGCTCGATTCCTGATCTCTTCTTCTGTTTTCTTTTTTTCTTGTTCAAGATCATCCAGCCTTTTTAGAGTTTTTCCGTGAATTGTATCAACTTTAACCTGTTTCGTCCGCAAGGAAGCACGCGCTTCTTGGATCGAATCGGTTAACATCTCTCTATTCGATATTTCTAGCTGCTCAATCTGTGTCTGGTAGTCCTTCTTGATCGCTATATTTCGGGCATAATTGATCAACATTACCCCATAATAATAGATAATGATTCCGTACGGAATCGTCAGTGCGATATGGGCTCCGATGATGCTAAGTCCGGTGAAGCCGGCGATAGCTCCCGCGACGGTTGGAAATGCGAGCAATATCAACAGCGTGCCTACGACAAACATTCCTGTGAGCCACGGATGGGATTTTGCAAATTGCACCATGCTAGAGAGAGCATTTTTCACTCTCACCAAAATGGTTTTGTTATCCTCATTGGCAGGCTTGTCCGGAATAACAACTGTAGATTGGACCGTCTGTCTCCGTGCTTTAGAAGCCCCAGGGGGTTCGGGTGGGGCGGGTTCTACCGTGGGGGAACCTGAGGAAAAATTCTCAATGAAATCTTCAAGGATTTTAACCCCCCATTGAGGCTCTGGTATCTTCCCAGGTTCGATCGGTCCCATCATCTCCTCACAGTTTGGGTAGATTTTGTAGAAGAATGGTTGCTTTTCTCTTGATCTCCTGATCTTCAGGAGTCATTTTAGCCACTTTCACTGCTTTATTGAGATGATCCTTGGTCTCATCGAAGAGCTGCAGGGCATAGTAACACTGGGCTAGGCTGAAGTGGGGGAGAGGTTCTTCGGGGTCAACCGATTCAGCAACGATATAGGCTACGATTGCTTCTTCAAAGAAATGCTCAGATTGTTTCGCGAGTCCAAGGCCCATCCAATATTTATATTCATAGGGATTGAGCATGGTAAGATAGGAAAAAACGCCACCCGCCTTTTTAAATTCAGCTGATTGATAGAGATTGTAGCCAGTTTTGTAGTGGTCTTCCATTTTATCCGGGTCGTAGCCTAAAAGCTCTTGCCACGTACCACCCTTATCAAAGTAGCTATCTAGTTCCGGTTGATGTTTTTTTAACTTTTCAGGATCTGACAGATCTGAAAGTTTAATTTTCTTTCCCATAATAAAACCAACTATCTCTATAGGTATTTTACTATAATATAGTTATATATAGGAAGAATTATTCGTTTTCGTTAAAACAGTCGCTGTCGTCGATCTTGGCAAGATGGCGCTCTTGCTCTTGCGAAGAGAAAACCTTGCTGAGAATCAATGCTTTACGTGCATAATCATCGAGATTTGTCAGCTCTTTCAATGTGGCGAGAGCATGAGTGTACTCGCCGAGATGATAGGCCGAAATGCCGAGAAGGCGGAGGGCTTCTTGATTTTTTTTGTCTAATTTTAAGATCCACTCTGCATGGGTCATGGCTAAGGCATAGTTGTGAGTTTTCAGAAGGTATTGAGCATCAGCGAGATGGTTTGCTACAAGGGTAGGAGAGACTAGCTCTTTAGCACCGATGGCAAAGTAATCTAAAGCGTCGTGGATCAAAGACAAGCGTCGTACCATGTTGGTTTTCTCTGCTTGACGGTAGAGCCCAACCAGAAAACCGTCCATCTTTTTAAGCATCCGATCCCGCTCTCTTTCTTCTGCAAGACCTAGCGCGATCTCCATCAGTCGAGTGCCCTTTTTCTCTTGCCCTTCCTTCTGCCAGAGATATTCGCTGTGGGTCATCAACTTTTTGATCAGCTCGACCTTTCGCTCCTCACTGTTTTCCAGAGCATTCCAGAAGTTAAGGTAGGTGCATGTGTGGGATAAACTATCAGCGTCGTGATTGATGGAAGCGTAGATCTCTTCAGAGATCATGGAGGCAAGACGTGAGGAGAGGAGCGTGGGGGCTAGAGAGGTGATATTGGCATGAACAAGTGGAAAGTTGAGGCTCTCATGCTGCTTGAGAGATCTTGAAATGGTATCCATGAGTTGTTCGCTCAGAACATGGTGAAATCGTGTACCTTGGAATTTTTCCTGGATCGACTTACAGAGCGCCGTATTCTCTGTTTGAAGAAGTTTAGGAACTAGAGCTTCGGCAATCTCATCCAGAGCGGGGGAGGCTCCCCATTCATGGAGCAGTTGGGTAAATGAGATGGCCCAGTCTGTATATTCACCGTTAACAAAGAGTGATTTACATTCATTTTTAAGATGGGTAATCAAACACTTTTTCTCTTGGAAGAAGCGGTCTGTTCGTCCGGCTTGACCAAAGTAGAAGTGGGCGAGTTTGTAGCATGAATTTCTCTCGAGAGAGGATAGTTGGAAGCTCTCTTTAAGATAGGTCAAACCAAGAAAAAGAGCGCCTAGAGAGTGGAGGTCTTCCTCCTGACAGCTCAACAAGTGCATTTCGCGTTCCAGAACCATTCGGGCAGAGATAATATCCCCTTCTTCAGCTAGAGAGTGGGCAAAATGAAGCTGTAACCATGAGGGAGAGAAGAGCCTCTCAAAAACGGTGCGGTTCCAATCACTCTCCTGCGGGGGCTCAAAGGCAGCCCAATGGCGCAGGGCTTCACTAAAATTGTGCTGCATATAGTGCACAAACCCCTCGAAAAAGGGGATATATTCATTCGATAGCGAGGCTCGTCTTGCTTTTTCCAAAAGTGGAGAGATTTCGCATTCCCTTCTCTCAAAATAGGCATTGGCGGCTTGGGCAAGAAGTACTTCAGAGGTCATCTTGTCATTGCGCGACTCTTTCAGAGCTTGTTGAAGCAACAAGTCAGAGTCGTTGAAATGGCCACTGAGTTGAGCGAGATATCCTTTGTAGAGTGCAATAGGAAAAGAGCTGTCGACTTTATCTAAACTCTCTTCAGCTGCTCCATAGTTGCCCCGCAAAAGATCCTCTAGAGCATGATCTAAGCGGCTATGACCACGATAGGAAAAAAAATAAAAAGCGGAACAACACAAGACTGCTAAAAGTGTTCCCGTCCCTACGATCTTTTTAATATTCATATATATTAACTACCAAACGAAGATCATTCTATCTATCTCGTAACTTTCGTGCAAATTAAATTGTATTGCGAAAAAGATTGTGTTAAGATAATCCCGTTTGTAAAAAACGTCTGGAATATATAAAAATATCATGTTAATAATGATGCAGTAAATAGTCCCGCTTTCACCACTCTTTTTTCGTGGAAGAAGCGATTTAATGACAGGAGCTTAGGATGACCCAAAGGAAGAGCATTTTACTAATCGAAGATGAAGAAGACATTGCGGCGTTGATCAAGCTGCAAGCCGACATTTCGGGATATAAATTAAATGTTGAAATAGATGGTATTAACGGATTTCGTGCAGTTGAGCGGGATAAGCCGGATCTTGTGATTATCGACATCATGTTGCCTGGCCAAAATGGTCTTGATATCGTCCGCAAAATGAAACACAATCCGGAGCTTAAAAATATACCGATCGTTATTGTTTCAGCGAAAAATGAAGAGTTAGACATTGTTTTGGGACTAGAGTTAGGAGCCGATGACTATTTGCCCAAGCCCTTTTCGCCGAAGATTTTGTTCTCTCGAATAAAAGCAGTCTTAAGAAGAGGCAGAGAGCCACAAAAACTGGCTAAGACGATCTCTTTTGGAGATTTTATTCTTGAGGTAGATCGCTATCTTCTCCGTAAAAATGATAAGTATATTCCCATCACTCTCTCGGAATTTGGTATTTTGCGTCGTTTCCTTGCTAATCGAGGCAAGGTACTGACTCGCAACCAACTGCTTGACGATGTTCAGAATGATGATGCGTTTATTATGGATAGAAATATCGATGTACACATTGCATCTCTGCGCAAAAAGCTAGGGCCAAATTTTTTCTGGATTGAGACAGTTCGTGGAGTAGGCTATCGTTTCAAAGAGGAAGAGATCCTCGAAGTAGTCTAGATTTCACGGATGGGCAAGCCCGTCACCCTTGAAAAGGTAAGTTGCTTCTCTCCTTTGAAAATATGATCTGTTTTCGCGTCTTTATTTTTCGCGAACGGTATTATTCAGAGAAACGGAGCTTTTGGCCGACGAAGATGCGGTCATTTTGGAGCTCGTTGAGCTCTTTTAGTCGTTTGATCGAGATTTTGTGGTTGAGGGCGATCTGGCCTAGGGAGTCCCCATCTTGGACAGTATAGTGGTCTTCTCCTCCTCCAGGCTGTAGGAGAGAGACCACCGAGTTCAGGGAGCCTTTAAGCTGTTTTTCCAAGGAGACGAGCTTTGATGAGGCATCGTTGATATGGCTTTTGAGCTGTTTGAGATCTCCAACGACGGTTTGATGGTTCTTTTCTAGAGAGGCTACTCGACTTTCGAGAGAAGAGCTCTGACCTTTTTGACCGAGCTCTCTTTTGAAAGAGGTGATTGAACTTTCGAGATTTTGGAGTTTTTCGTGAAGAATGTCGATCTCGGTCTTATGGCTATGGAGATCATAGCTGTACTGCTGAAGGCTGATTCTAAACTCTTGGAGGGCAACCCCTTCTCGAGCCGGAGTGGCCACGAGAAGGGAAGAACCTGTCAGCAGTAAAAGAAGAAAAATCTTACTTTGCATAGATCTTGAACTGTGACCGTCTATTTTGTTGCCATGCTAACTCATCATGCCCAAGAGCAGCTGGCCTCTCCTTACCATAGGAAATGGTGAAGAGTTGGTCAGGATGCACGCCATTCTCGATTAGAAAGTTTCTGATGGAGTTGGCCCGTTTTGAACCGAGGGCTAGATTATAGGCAGAAGCGCCCCGTTCATCGGCATGACCTTCCGCAAAGATATAGGTTTTTGGATGATTGACGAGATAGTGGGCAATCTTCTCCAACTTTTCGAGATTTTCCCGTCCTTTGACGGTGTAGTTGTCGAGATCAAAGTGAATATTGTTGAAGACTTGGGCTAGTTTTTCAGTTGGCGAGCTGAATGCCTCGATACCTGGAATTTGACTACCTGGATCACCGGGAGACTCTTTAGAGAAGTAGAGATTGTCGTATTGGGCGCTATCGGCAAGAGGGATAAATTCCGACTCATCATTCCAATACTTATTCATCGCATATTCACGTGAATCAGTATGTTGTCCGCAGAAAGAACGGAATCCTCTTCCCATGTATCTTCCACATGTTTTGGTATCTTCCCACATCTCGCGAGAAGTGCGCTGGCAGCCGCATAGAAGTGAAGCGAGTGCCATGATAGTTAATAGTGTCTTTGTCATAATCATTCCTCTTCGTCATCAGGAGTTCACGCTTCCCATGAAGGAAAGCCTTTCTCTCCTGGACCACTGCTGATTTTCACAGCCTCTTTTTGGTTCAAATTAATTAAATAGATCTCAGCTGCATTTTTTGTCGAGCTGTTATAGAGCAAATGGATTCCATCAGGTCCCCATGAGGGGTTCTCCTTGTGCTCGTTCCCTTCAGTGAGCTGTGATTCTTTGTTGGTGTCAAAGTCGTAGATCCAAATCTGTCTCACACCTCTTGTCAAAGCGCAATAGGCGATTTTATGTCCATCTGGAGACCAGGCGGGCGAGGTGTTGTCGCGATTTTGTTTGGTGAGCAGCCTGGGCTTTAGATCTTTCACCGAGCTGCCATAGGCGGGGATGGGCATGATGTAGATGCGAGGCGATCCATCTTTGTTTGAGACAAAGGCGATCTCTTTCCCGTCAGGACAGAAAGTCGGACAGCCTTGAGCGGCGGAGGGAGCTGAGAAGATCTGGAAAGGCTTACCTACCGTCCCCTGTTCCATGTCGACGGGTTGAATAAAGAGTTCGGGATTCCCGGTGATGTCACTGATAAAAGCGATCATATCTTTCTGGGGAGAGATTGACGGCATGAGCTGATTACCGCGAAGATAGGTGAGTCTTTTACTACTCCCTTCTCGAAGAGAAGCGATATAAATCTTAGGCTGCCCAATGCGATAGGAGACATATAAGAAGTGGTTACATCTTCCTCCCAATTTGGTAGGAAGATAGGCAGGTGTGACGCAGAGATGACCTTCTCGAGTGATCTGACGCTTATTGTTCCCGTCATAGTCGGCTTCCCATACCTCTGTCTGCCAGGTTGCCGAACTCTCACCGACTTTTTTCCTGAGGGTATAGAGCATATGGGTTGAGGCAATGCCGCGGGTATTGAAGAGTGCTTCATGAATAGCATCAGCTAGGTGATGGATTTTTCTACGATCTTCTGATAGGGAACCTGAGAGGGTCATGCCCTCAATGGTTTTGATGAGGTTGTCCTGCACTAAGTAGATAGAGGTGGAGAGTTTATGGTCGGAGACCATCGCTTTGACAACGTAGGTCGTGTGAAGATTTTGCCATCCATTGCGATCAAAGCTCTTCCACCCTTTTTCTCGAGCAACATGGCTGAGATAGGGTTGGGTTTTGGCAATGACTGCTGTTTTACCATTGTGGTTGAGATCAAAGTGGAGCACCTTTTCTAGCTGCGCGAGATAACTTTTATCAAAGCCGGCGCTGTTATTGGC
>SDBU01005900.1_pt1 | contig 14519 bp, 20 predicted proteins | sample 2277071 | NCBI WGS metagenome assembly SDBU01 (sample SAMN10397929, study PRJNA504765) | marine sediment metagenome | isolation source: marine sediment core GS08_GC12, 126 cmbsf | place: Arctic Ocean: Gakkel Ridge, Loki's castle | collected 2008
CTTTTACACTACCCATTAAACTTATTAACTCCTTTTGACGCTTTTTTATATCATCTAATAATTCCTCTATTATAGGATAAACTTTTTTATCTAACATAGTTAGAAGTTCAGGAGTAGATTTACATTTTTTAGCCAAATTTATTGCCTGTTCGGTTTTTTCAATTCTTGTTTTCATTTTCCCTTTTGGTATTTCTATTTCTTTGCCATATCCTTTCAGGGTGATTATAGAGCAATAATCAAATAGGGTGTCTTTTTCTTCTAATCTTTTAAGCAGTTTTTCTTTTTCCTCTTTTAATTTCGGGTCAGTTATAGTTCTTATTTCCGTTTTTATTATTTCTTTCATATTTTCAGAATTTTCTTCATACTTTTCGGCTACACTTTCTATTATCGGGTCAAGGGCTTTATAGACATCTTCAGCACCCTCATAAGATTTTGTCATTAAATTATCAATTCTAAAATCCTCAAACATATTTAACACCTCAAATCCCCCTCTTTTATCAAGATACTTGCTTTTTAATTTAGTAGGTGAGGTGGTATGTTTTAGGTGTCCTATTTCGTGGAGTAAAAGGGCTATGAGGGTTGCCTTTGTTCCCGATACTAAATCTTGGGGGTTATATTCTAACTCTTTTTTATCAACATCAATAGCCCAACACTTCCCACTTTTTACTTTTATTTTATATTTAGAAGCAAGGGCATTAGCCATCTGTTCTATGTAGGTGATATCTAAAAGAGGTGGAGAATAATAGTCATATCCTTTCCAAACTCCACTCTTCTCGTATGCTTTCCACTCTTTATCAAAATCTTTTCCTGTATCTAACTTTTTATCAAAAGACCATTTATCTATGTTTCCCTCGTAATCTTTTTCTTGCCATTTTTTCATATTTTTATTCTGACCTTTTTAATTTTAGAGGGATAATCAAGGGTCTTAAAGTGGAGAGATAACAAATCCTTGATAACCTCAAAATCATCTTCCCCGACCTTGTTTAACAAACTCATTTCAGCAGAAGAAGTGTATTTTTGGTAGAGGTTGTATAACATAGCCCAAAATAGTAATTCTCTTGTAGATAAAACAAACTCTATATTTCCTTTCTTTTGGGTGCTTCTAACATCAACAGCAAACTTAATCATACGACTTGCTATATTTAGTTTGATACCAGTTCTTTCAACTAAAATCTTTTCTTCTACTTTAGGAGTAGGAAAATCGGTCTTAACTACCAAAAATCTGCTTAACAGGGCTTTATTCAGTTCTTTTGTTCCAGCATAGTTAGTCGGTGGGTTCATAGCACCAAAAAATCTAAAATTGGGGTGAGGTATAATAATTTCACCTTTGTTTTCGGTCAGAATTATACATCTATCATCATCTAATAAACTATGATAGATAAAGTTAATTTCGGGAGAAGCAACATTAACTTCATCAGCAAGATACCATAAACCTTTCCTCATACTTTCAATTAAAACTCCATCTACCCAATAAGTTCCCTCTTTGTTTATCAGGATTTTACCTAAAATATCATCAGTAGTGGTAGCACCATTATGATTTACTCTCCTAAATCCATTATTGGTTTGGTTTGCTAAATATCTAACGAGAGAGGTTTTTCCTGTTCCTGTTTCTCCAATTAAAAGCACAGGGATATTTTTTTCAATAGCCACCGATACTTTTTCTAATAAGTGGTTGCTATCTTTGTAGGGTAGGGACTTTGGGACAAAATCGCTTTTTTCATTTATCGGTAGCGATACCCGACTTGATATTTTATAGTCCATATTTTTTAAAGATTTCTTCAAATAATTTTCTTTGACCTTTTGGAGTAATTTTTAACTTCTCATCTAAATATCCTTTTTTGATAAAAGAGGGGATATTTTTTTGGAGAAGTTTTTGAAGTTCGGGAGATAAAGATAGTTCTATTTCATCAGTAGAAGAGGTTTCAGGAGTTTTAGCAGATATTATTTCTAAAGTTCCTTTAGCAGTATCAGCACTCCAACTTCCATCAGGTTTTTTTTCAATATACCAACCACCTTCATATCCCCCACCCTCTTCTCCATCATCTCTTTCAATAGTGGCTTCATTATCATTTATGTAAATAACTTCACCTGTATATTCAATTTCCCCATATTTACCCCTAACTTTATCTCCTATTTTAAGTTCCATAGTTTTTATGGGCTTTAAAGCACTTTCTTCAAAAGATAAAGTATGGTCGGGAGATATATTTACCTCTACTTTCCCATCAGAAGAAATTTCTGTAATTGTTCCTACCTTTTTTTGTTCTTTCAAATATCCAGTTTTTTCCCACAATATCTCTACTTTATCGCCTACTTTAAATTTATTCATATTATTACCGACCTTTTATGCTATTGATACTGGTTCTTGATAACCCTTCCAAAACTCTTTTAAAAGGGGTTGTTCTATCTGACCTTTTTTAAAATCTATCTTTTTTAAAAACTTAAACTTCCACCACTTTTTAATTTCAAATATATTCACTACTTGCTTTCCTTTTTGGGTCATACCTGCGACAATAACACCCTCTTTTTTATGAGGGTCTTTACTTGGTAGAATTGCTTTTTCCCCTTTTTGGATTTTACTTCCGATAAAGATTTCTGACATCATCATTATCGCTTCAATATCTTTTACTTTTGGGTCTTGTCTTATATTCTCTCCTAATTTCTGTAAAAGTTCTTTTCTATGTTCTATCATTTCATCTGGGATATTTACTACTCCACTTCCCTTTTTCTTGTCTTGAAAAATAGGTAGAATAACAAGAAAAGTTTTAAGGTAGCCATCTCTTCTAAAAACTCGGACAGCAGTTTTGGAGAGTTTATTTACTTCTACTTTTAATTGTTTTTGGTTCATATTATTTTAAGTTAATTATTATTTTAACCGACCTTTTTTATTATTTCTTTTAATTTCATTTCAAATTCTTCTCTCATACTATCTTCATCAATAATTATCTTTCCTTTGATTTTGGTATAATAAACTGGTATAATAATTTCTTCTTTTTCTGGCACAACACCTTTTTTTGTAATTACTATATTGGGTTTAATTTTTTCCATTTTATTTAGAAGTTAGTTTATTATTTTTGCCGACCTTTGTCAATAATTACTTAATTTACCGACTATTATCATTTTATCATAGTCAAGCCACCTGTCAATAGGGGAAAAATGGGCTATAATTAAGACATACTAAATATCAACTATTTAAAATTAACACTTTAGAAGCCAACTGAGTGCTTCGTTTTCTTTCGTTTCGTTTAGTTTTAAGGGTTTTCGGCTCGTTTCGTTCAGTATTGACCTGTTTTTAAAAGTATGCTATGGTGATAATGATTTAGCATATATTGAATTTAGTTAAATTACATTGGTTTCAATTATATTAAATTATTTTTGTATTAAAAAACCGCTTCCTTGTCGGAAAACCTATTCGGTTTTAAAGCGGTTTTAAAATTATTTCAAGTCCTTTTTCAGATATACCTTTTTATTTCTGTGTTGTGGTAGTTTAAACATTTCAGCGATAACATTCTGTATTTCACTTGTAGTTTTGGAGTAGTAAAGGTTATTGAAGAATACCAATTCACCTTTGCTTGTTAGTTCTAAAATCGGGGTCAGATAACTATACACCACATAATTAAAGTTCTGTTTTTTAACCCCTACACATCTTAACCCCATAAGTCCCATAACAGCATAACATTTAAAAGGTTCAAGGGCTTTAATTTTTTCGGGTATTTCCCTTGTAGTAATCATTTTGGTAGGATTACCCCATCATCAATTAAGGTTTCGGCTACCCTACCAAACCACCCCTGTAATTGCCAAGCCAAGCCAGTATCTACCAAGTATTGCCAAGCATCGTGCCGTTCGTTTTCGTTAGCATATTCCCCAGTACAGAACCCTTCGGCTATTGCCGTTGCCAAGTAGGGGGTCAATTTTAGGTTCGTTAAGTATCGTTTCGTTTCGTTTCGTTTTGACATTTTTTAAAAGAGCCAACAAGTATCTCTTTTGGTTAGTTTATCATCTGATTACTACCCCTAAAACATTTCAGGGTTCTAACATTTTAGGAGTAATATCAAATTTTAAAAAAGAACAGCGATAACAAATAAGAAGATACAGACCAAAACTATTCCAGCGATAAGGTTTTCAATATCTTTTATCATATAAACTTTATGGGGTTCAATTCAGAATAACCGATAGAATCTTGTTTTAACACTTCTTTCAGTTCTAAAATCAAGTCAATTATCTTCTTCTTTTCAGGGGTTTCTATCTCAATAAACATTGACTTTTCGGGTTCTAATTTCCAATAACCCGTTCCAGTAGTAATTGTAAATCCAGTAAAGAATGATGATACCACTTTAATCGCTTTCTCTTTCTCTAACTTCTTGCTCTTGTTATTAGCACCGATATACAATTTGTAAGTCATAATGATTTTTCAATTAAAGTAGCTAACTCATCAGCGATACCAGTAATTTCTTTGTTTTCCGTATCTTTACTTTCACCACCAAACTCAAAGAAAATAGCAAATATCTTATCCTCTAACTCTTTCCACTTTTTACTTGATAAACTTTTTTTAGTCATAATGTTAGTTAGTTAGTTTTTAACACTCCGACCTTTTCTCTATTATAGCAAATAGTCAAGCCACTTGTCAATACAATAGTTATCCCCCACTTTAAAACGGCTAAAATATAAGAATAAGATGTCAATAAGATAAAAATCGGCTAAAAGATAAAAAAACAAGCCACTACAAGGGCTTCTAAGGGTTTTAAAAAGAATAGTAGTATAATAGTATTCCAAAACTTATGTGATATTATACTATATCGGCTTTAACAAAAATCGGCTAAAAAGAGTTTAACTAACCTTTAAAGGAATAATAACCCTTAATAACTAATATAGCTCTGATAACTAATAATCTCCACACACACAATTACAAAACTACAATAAGAACCGAGTATAATACTTATTACACCCATACTTTAAGAGTAAATAGGCACATATAAGGGGAGAGGGGAGGCAAAGTCAGGAAAGTTTATGTTTATATTTATACTCCCCTTACAAACAAAAGCTAAATATGACATGTAAAAACTGTAACAAACAATTAATTAATCCAAAGGCAAAATTCTGTTCAAGTAAGTGTAAAATGGCTTACAGGAGGAATAATCGTAACAAAACCGTAACAAATGGAAAAACCGTAACAGATAAGTTATTATATGATTTAGAACACAAATCCTTAAAACAACTGGAAGATGAGGGTTGCTGGATACCCAACTGGAAAAGGAACGGGTATAAAACCCGAAAAGAAATCCAAAATAAGATTTTACAAATAACCCAGGAAATCCCAGGTAGTTATCGGTTCCTGGGATATAAAATAGAATGCCAACTGAATTAACAAAAATCGCATTTAATAAAACAATGAAGCTCAAGGCTCAAGGCAAACCTGTGATTATGAGGGGTGTAATGAAAGAATCTGGCTATTCAGATGAGATGTCAAAACATCCTGGGGTTTTGATTGCCAGTAAAGGATGGAACGAATTGCTGGCTAAATATGACGAAGAGCCGATAATGGATGCTATTTATCAGGATGCTCTTGATAAGAAGGACAAGCGGAATGCTACCGAAAACCGCAAATTGCTTCTCAAACTCAAAGGACGATTTGTGGAAAAAATCGCTATAAGTAAGGTAGATGAAAGCTTAAGTCGTTATATTGATGATAAACCAACAGAAGATACAGAAGATAATCCAGTTTACCCCTCACAAGAATCAGAAGCGGATATTGACAGGTGATGGGCGTGAGATAATAATCTGTGCTGGGAGGCGGTTTGGCAAGAGTGCCATTTGTGCTTATTTTATATTAAAGGCAATGGCCCAGAACCTTTATGATTTAAGAGCAGGGAAAGCAATTCCAATGAAAGCCTGGATAGTGGCTCCAAACTACGATTTAACCAATAAGGTATTTGAATATCTGACAAAGTGGTTTATAGCTTTACACCCAGAGTTGGCGAGATATGTCTCACGAAGACAACCAGCTTCAATTAAGATACCTTCAGGACCAAGAGTAGAATGTAAATCAGCTGATAACCCAGAAGGATTATTGGGAGAGGAATTGGATTTACTAGTAGTGGATGAGTGTTCTCGTGTTAAGCGTGAGATATATGAATCATATCTATTTCCAACATTAGCTATGAGAAAAGGAAAAACAGTGTTTATTTCAACACCGTTTGGCCAGAACTGGTTTTTTAGCAAATTCCAACAGAACCCAGATTCCCGATTTCAGTTCAGGTCTATAGACAATCCTTATTTTACTCAGGAAGAATGGGATAGGGCTAAGAGAATGCTTCCAGAGCAGGTTTTTAATCAGGAGTATGAGGCTTCATTTCTGCCAGACGCAGCTGCTGTATTTAGGGGAATAGACGATATTGTTAAGGAAGGAATACCGTCAGATGTGATGAGCAGTCATTATTACGTGATGGGAGTTGATTTGGGAAGAGTCCACGATTTCACGGTTCTAACCGTGATTGATACAAGAACCAACGAAACAGTTTACATATCACGGTTCAAAAACATAGAATATCCTTTTCAGAAGAAACGAATAGCTGCTACTGCTAAACGATATAATAATGCCAGAATCATAGTTGATTCCACAGGCGTAGGGCTTCCTATCAAAGAGGATTTGGAACGGGAGGGTCTGTTCATAGACGATTTCATATTTAGCAACAAATCCAAAAAAGAGCTGGTTGAGAAACTCTCAATTTACATAGAGCAGCGGCATGTTTTCATACCAAATAATGTAACCCTGATAGACGAGTTAAAAGCATTTGGCTATCAATTAACTCCAGCGGGGAATATTAAATATGGAGCACCAACTGGATTATATGATGATATGGTAGATAGTCTCGCATTGGCTGTCTGGGGACTGAATCCAGGGATGCCGAAACAAGTTAATAAAATGAAAGAAGAATTATTAAAAAGACAAAAGTCGAGAAGACCGATTAAAAGTTATATTTAGGAATTAATTAATACAAGGAAAATAAATGCCTTTTAAAAAGAGAGGAAGATATTATTATCACAAGGGCAGGCGTTATACTGCCCGCCAAGTCCGTGCTTATTACGCCACAGGCGGATTCAAGAGAAAACCAATAAGGCGTAAAAGAAAAAAATGAAAACAGTATTTGATATTATTGAAGACGAAGTCGAATATTATGAGGATTCAGATTTAAAGTTAAATCCAGCCTTTGCTCCAAGAATGGCTGATGTCTATAATCTGATAGACATGTATTCGGTTTCCCGATTCAGGGATGGGGACACTGACTCTTTGGGCTACAAGAAAGTATTTTACAACATAGTCAACTTTCCGACCGAAATAGCGGCCAAAATGCTTGACTTGGATACCAAGCATATCTACCTGACTGCGGAAGACGGAACATCTTATTGGCCTTCTTGGCTTATGAGTAAGGAATTAAAATTCTGGATGAAAGACAAGTACTTCGGCAGGCAGTTGAACGAGTATTCTTTAAAGTGGCCGAAATACGGAGACCTCTGGGTTAAAAAGGTAGGAGGCGATGTCAAGTGGGTCCCGCCCCAAAATATGATTTACAGGGTTGATGCCGTTGATTACAAGACTACCCCCCTGATTGAAAGGCACGAATACGGAGCAGATGAACTGCGGGTAGTCGGCAAGGAGGCAGGCTGGGAAAATATAGAAGAAGCCATTAAAAAAGCAGATGACGACCCTATTGTCGTTTATGAGTGTTATTTCCCCCCTGATTATTTGGAAGAGGGTTCCAATTATTTTGTAATACCAAAAGATTTAAAAATAGTTCTGGCAGAAGATAAAAGAGATTTGCCTTATAAGAAATTGTCCTGGGAAGAACTGCCAGGAAGACTGGCTGGCAGGGGAAGAATAGAACAATTATTTGAAGACCAGATTTATTTAAACAGGATAGCCAACTATAAATCGGAAGGATACCACTGGACTTCAAAACATATTTTCCAGACCAGGGACACCAATATAGACAAGAACCTGATGACCCAAGTTGACAATGGGGAGATAATGATAGTTAACAATGAGATAAATCCGATAGTCAACGAAGAACGAAACCTGTCTGCTTACAATTCAGATGAACTTAGATGGGAAGAAAACGCTATGAGAAGGTCTTTTGCCAGAGAACCCATCACAGGAGGAAGGGCACCAGCAGGAACACCACTAGGTTCTACAATTCTTCAAACCCAGATGGCTATGGGTTTTTATAAGCAGAAGAAAGAAGAACTGGCATCTTTCATCAAAGAGATATTATGGGATTGGATATTGCCCCAGTTTAAGAATCAAAAACGCAAAGAGCATAAAATCCTGATGAAGAACCTGCTTTCAGATGAAGAAGAAGGCTCGGAGAAGTTCTTTAATTTGAAATTGAATTGGAAAATGAATCAGTTAAGAGCCAGAAGCAAATATCTGTCTCCTGACCAGTGGAAGATAAGAAGGGTGATACAAGCGGAAATATTGAAAGATTCAGATTTGATAATACCAAAAGGACTTTATGACAATATCAAATACAAAATGAATATAGTAATTACAGGAGAGCAAATAGATGTTGCCGCCAGACAGCAGAGTCTTGATACATTAATGATAATGTTGGCTCAAAACCCAGGTATTCTTGAGGATAAAAGAATCAGAAAGATAATCTACAGGAGAATGGATTTGGCGGGAATTAACCCTAAAGAATTGTTTGACGAGGAAATACCAGGTATAACCCAAATAGCAGGTGAGATGAGAGCACAGAGAGGAGGAAGTGTAGCAGCTCCTCCAACAGCACCAGCAGCACCAGCAATGATGCCTACTACCGCAACATTATGAAGTTAACAAATCAACAAGTACAGTGGATAAAGCGGAATGAAATTATTATCAAGCAGATTTTAGAAAAGCGGATAGAAGACTTAAAAGACCAGCTATTAGAAGTCCCAGAAGAAAAGCGAGGTTCTGTTATCGCCTTTATTAAGGAATATAAAGCTGGATTAGGATTATTAAAAGAAACTGTCAAAGATGATACAAAAGAAGATTTGACAGGTGTATAAAGAGTCGTTGGGAATAAACCCGTAAAAAATTAATCAAAGAGTAAACTTTTAAAAAACAATGGAAGAAACACCAATTACTCAAGAGGAAGCTGAAGAAGCCAAAGAAGCCAAAGAAGGCACTGAGGCTACTGAAGAGAAGGAGAACAAAACTCCTAAAAATGAAGAGGGGACAGAAGAGACCCCTAAACCTTCTGAGCCAGAAAAGACTGAAAAATCAACTGAACGGCAGCCTACAGCAACAGAGTTTAAGGCAGTAGACGGAGCAAGAAAACACTTTGAGGAGGAAAACAAAAAACTCAAAGATGAGCTTCTGAAACTTAAACCCAAAGCTGTTCCAGAGACTCCAGATGAGTGGAAGGGCAAGGTTGAATTCCTACTTCAGAATCAGGAGAAAAAGTATTCCGAAGAAGAATTTGACCATATAGCTAATATCTCATCCCGAAAGAGTATTAGCCTAAATGAGGCTGCGAAACAAGAGGATGGCTACATCCAGTTCAATAGGGAAAAAGTCGAAGGAGAAAATAAAACTCCCTCGCCTTCTTCACCTTCTTCAGTAACTGGCGAAAAGACTGAAGAAGAATTATCTAAAATGCCTGATAAAGAACACATTAAATGGATGAAAGATAATGTAAATTTTGGCAAACCAAGAAGGCCAGGGATATAAACTAAATGACTACAGGATATGCAGGCGATAAGTATGACATGTATCGTCCTGAGATTTGGACTCCCAGAATTACCCGTTATATGCGGGAGAAATTCTATGCAGCGAAGTTCTTTCTAGACTATTCGGCAGATATAGTGAATGCAGATACTGTCCATATTCCCCACATTTCAGACCAGTTTTCAATTACAGCCATTCCAACAACTACTGGCGAGGTAACTCTTACTGATATTTCTGAAACAAAGACTGATTTGAGTGTTGACCAATGGTATGGTGCAGCTTTCGTTATGACCAAGTTTGAGCAAAGAGAGATAATGAAAAGACCGAATATTATTAACGAATATTCCAAAGCGATAGGACATAAACTAGGTAGGACAGTAGAAACAGCAATATTGGCTAATCTTACCAGCGTAACTCCAGTTGCAGGAGATTCTGTTACCGATTTGTACTCTACCAATCTTGAAACAGCATTTGGTATTTTGGAATCCAATAGTGTTCCGAAAGAAGAATGCAGGATATTTATAAAACCTAAAGTTTATTGGGATGACATAATGAGTATTCAGAAATACTACGATGCTTCTCAGTTTGGTAGAGCGACAGTTCCTAATGGTGCTCATGATATTCTCTATGGTGTTCCGTTGGTTATGACTTCAAACCTTCCAGAGTCTTATACAACTACTTCTCTTGGTTTGACAAATGCTATTGTTCATTATGGAGCCATTGCATTTGCTCTTGGTGGTGCAGACTTTACTACCAAAGAGACTGAGCATCTTAGAAAGAAAATTATTGGTGATACGATGTATGGAGATGTGATTCTGAATCCGACTTGGGGTGTGCAGTTAATGTGTACTTCTGATTAATATTAAGTATTCCTTGTCTTAATATCTGGATGTTCGGCTTGGTGGTATTCTGCCAAAGCCGAGCACCAGAATACCATTCAGATATTATGAAAATAATTTATTTAGGGCACTTTAACAATTTAAACTCAAACCGTGTTGAGGAGGACATAAAATATGCTTTTGAACAATTAGGACATAAAGTCATAGCGGTTCCTGAAAAAGACATAGAAAAATTACTTGAATATAAAGCTGATATGTTATTATTCCACAAGGCTGGAGTTGGAACATATATTGACCTGAACCAATGGGTTCAGATATTGAGCCATATTACTTATAAAAAGGTGATGTGGTATTTTGACCCAATAAATCTTATTCAGGGAAGAGAACAATTTATAGAAACTGTAGCAGATTACATAGAATATGGGTTTTTGGTTGATGATACTTGGCGAAGACGGCATAAGTATAAGAACTTGTATTCATTGAAAGAGGGAATAGGACATAGTTCTGGCTTAGGGCATCCAGTTGACGATTATAAATGTGATGTTGCTTTTGCTGGGAGTGTATATGGTGAAAGAGAACAGTTTGTAGGATTGCTTAAGAACCGTTATGGGGGCAAATTCAGAGTATTCGCCAATACTTTTGGTCAAAATCTGTCTGACTTACATGCTTCGGCAAAAATTATTGTAGCTCCTGATTATCCCAGTGATGAATTTTACTGGTCTTCACGATTTTATCTGACATTAGGCTCTGGGGGTTTTCTTGTTCATCCTGATTTATACGGTTTAAAGGAAGAATTCACTGAAGGAAAGCACTTTGTGGGATATAAGGGATGGGAGGAAATGATAGCAACAATAGATTATTTCTTGGAACATGAAGAAGAAAGGAAGACAATCCGACAACAGGGATATAAGAGATGCTTGGAAGTAGCGACTTTTAAACATAGAGTAGAAAAAATGTTAAAAACTATTTATGGAGACTAAACACCTTAGAGGTCTTGATGATGACCTTAATAGAGGAATTAAATATAATAAAAAACATGGTGGAGTGAGTGATGCTTTGAAGCGGATTAAAAAAAGACCAGAAACAAGAAGAGATGGCTATTGCTTTATGGGAGATATAGACCCAGAATTACAATCTAAAAATAAGCCGTGGAATTGGAAACCCAAGAAATGAAAATCTCATTTATTAAACCTATGGGCGATTGGTTGGATTATTTAATTCCAGAACTAATGAAATTGAGACACGAAGTAATGGTGAATAGTTGTGATAAAGATTGTGATGTAATTTTAACGGAATGTCGTAACCAATGGGAACTTACTAAAGAGCTACACGAAAAATATCCAAATATTCCCCTGATTACTTGGAACTGGGACTGGTATGATTATATTGATAAAAAAACTGATAACCGTATGTTTGGTGATGCTATAGCTTGGAGAGAATTTACTAAACTTATGAAGCAGTCTTTAGAGGTTTGGAGTTCTACTAAATCAGAAGCCTTGAAATGCGAAAAAGAAACAGGAATTAAAAGTAATTTTCTTTTCTATGCTTTTATACTTCCCTGGGAATGGGAAAGCGAGAGTAGAGATTATGGTTATATTATTCAAGCCTCAAGAACGGACCCAAATAAAAGATTTGACTGGTATGAAAGAGCAACGGAAGAGTTAGGAATACCATACAAATCCTATCATCCTCATGCTAATAGCAGACCAGACTATATTAGAACTGTAAAGAATTGTTCTTTCTCGGTATTAGCCAGTAGAGAAGAATCGTTGGGCGGAATAAGCAGCATGGAGGCTACTTATTGTAAAAAGCCAGTTTTGGTGTCTGATAATGGCGGGGCAAAAGAAATCTGGGGCGATACTGTCAATTATTTTAAAAGAGATGATTACGAGGACTTTAAAAAACAGATGAAGTGGCTGTGGGAGAACTACAAGACAAGAAAGGCTCAAGATAAAGTTGAGAGAGCATATCAAAGAATAATTGATAGATATTTACCGCACCATTTTGCCGAGAAAATTCATAATAGACTTCAACTTGTCTTATGAAAATCTCAATAATAATCCCAGAAGGGGATTGGATGATGAATTTAGTTCCCGAATTGAGAAAACTGAGATACGAAGTGATAGTCAACAACTGCGATGATGATTGTAATGTAATATTGGCAATGACCCATACCGAGTGGAAAGTTGCTAAATATCTTCATGAAAAATACTTTAAAACTCCTCTAATCATACTTATCTGGGATTGGTTTGATTATGTGAACAAAGGCAGTGTCCGCTGGACTACTTATCTTCAACTGGCAAAAGAATCAAAAGAAGTTTGGTTTTCTTCCAGAGATACTGCCAAGAGATGTGGAAACGATATAGGATTAAAAACTGATTTCTATTTTAATTCTTTTATAATACCTTGGGAATGGAAAGGAAAAAACCGAGATTGGGGATATGTCATACAGGCAGGAAGAGTAGACCCAAATAAAAGATTTGACTGGTATGAAAGAGCATGTGATGAATTGAAGATACCCTATAAATCTTACCATCTTCATATAAACAGCAGACCAGATTATATTAGAACTGTAAAGAACTGCTCATTAATGGTAATGGCTGCCAGAGAAGAAGCATTTGGTGGATTGCCTTGTATGGAAGCTGCCTACTGTAAAAAACCAATATTGGTATCAGATTATGGGGGATTTACTGAACTTTGGGGAGATGATGCTATTTACTTTAAAAAGGACAGCTATGAAGATTTCAAAGATAAACTGGAATGGTTATGGGAGAATTATAAATCAAAGGAAGTTCAAGACAAAGTTGAGAGAGCATATCAAAAAGTAAAAAACTATATGCCTAATATCGTGGCTAAGCAGGTAAGCAGATATTTAAATGAAAAGATTAAACACTAAAAATATAAATACACCTAATTCGACTATACAAACATTTGAGGGGAGATGGCAAAAAGAGCTCAATTATAGAGACTGGGAGAGATTTCGGGAAATGGCAAAGTATTTTAAAGGAGGTAGAATTCTTGATTTAGGGGTATTCAATTCACCTTTGATAATAGAACTTTGGAAAATGATAAAATACCAAGGTCTTATTACAGAAACTGTTGGTTTAGATTACTGCGAGCCAGTATTGAGGGAATTGCAGCAGAGACATCCAGAAGTAAGATATGTTGTTGGAGATGCGATGCATATTCAATTTAAAGATGAATATTTTGATTATGTAATAGCAGGAGAATTAATAGAACATATGGAAGACCCTGCGGCATTTGTAAAAGAAGTAATGAGAGTTTTGAAAAAAGGAGGAGTGTTTTCATTATCCACTCCCAAAGAAGAAGGAGAAAAACAGATAAAAATATCTTCTGAACATCTTTGGTCTTTTGATGAGCAAAATATGAATAATCTTTTAAAGCCATATGGCAGGGTGGAAATCTCAACTAAGAGGGTTTCTCTTAATGTAAGGACGGAACATAAAAATCTACAATACATTGAAATTGAGCAATTTATTGTTCATTGCCACAAAAAATAATATGTCAAAAGAAATAAAAATAGGTATTATTGCCAGAGTGGATACTAAAGGATTGGCTAATCTCACTTATGATTTCTGGAAACATATCCACGAGATAACTAAGGCATTGACTATCATTTCAAGCAGTCCATACCAGGATATACAAAGATACCCAGAACAGGTTATTTGTCAGGGGATTCCAACCTTAGAGCAGATAGACGAGTTCTTAAAAGATATAGATATAGTCCTGGCATTTGAAACACCCTATAATTATAATATATTTTCAATGGCTAAAGAGCGGGGGATTAAAACAATTCTGATGCCAATGTATGAATGGACAAATCCTAATCCTCCAATTTACCCAGACCTTTATTTATGTCCCAGCAAGTTAGATTATGATATTTTTAAAGATTATCCGACCAAAGTGGAATATCTGCCAGTTCCAGTTGACCGAGAACTGTTCTCTTTCAGATTAAG
>SDBU01005901.1_pt1 | contig 14519 bp, 12 predicted proteins | sample 2277071 | NCBI WGS metagenome assembly SDBU01 (sample SAMN10397929, study PRJNA504765) | marine sediment metagenome | isolation source: marine sediment core GS08_GC12, 126 cmbsf | place: Arctic Ocean: Gakkel Ridge, Loki's castle | collected 2008
CGATCAATAGAGATCAGGTGGTGCTACGATTTGCTGGTTTATCGGTGGATAGAAATCTCCCCGATTTTGATAAATTATTATTATTTGATCAAATTTTTGGCGGAGGCGTGCTTGGCGCAATGAGTTCGCGGTTGTTTAAGTTGCGTGAACAATCAGGACTTTTTTATGCCATTGGCGGATCGTTGATTGCTGGTGCGGATGAGCAGCCAGGTATGATTTTGGTGCAAACAATTGTTTCGCTCGATCGATTGAAAGAGGCAGAAAAGGCAATTTTAAAAACAATTGAAACTGCCGCCGATGCGATAACTCCCAAGGAGTTTCTTGAAGCGCAACGCGCTATTGTTAATGCGCAAGTTGATAATTTTGTTTCCAATTATAATATGGCAAATGCGTTTTTATTTGTGGACCGCTATCAATTTCCAGCAGATTTTTTTGATAAACGTGCAGAAAAACTGAGTGCAATATCCATGGATGATATGTCTTGTGCGGCAAAAAAAATACTCTCAAACAAATTGCTTACACTGCGTGTTGGCCGTGTTCAGGAAGCTGAGACTGCGTAGGGTATGTGTTTTAACGAAAGTTTTGTTATGCAAAAAAGATTTTATTTTTTGCCGTTGTTATTAATCATTACTAATCTTTGTGGCATGGAGTTCGAAAAAACTTATCTTGATTTATTGCCACAAGATCTTCAAAAAATGCTTACGAATTATTTAAGCCCCGAGAAAAAAGATCCTGAGCAGCTGGATGTAAATTTGGAACATGGGGGTTGTGTAACGGCATTTGCTTGGTCTCCAAGTGGAAAAAAAATAGCGGTTGGATCGCTTGATGGACTAAGGATTTATACGCGTCAAGGAGAAAGAGAGGAGTATTTTTGTGAGGGGAATGTCCTAGCTGTAGATTGGGGGGGCCCTAAGGGAGATAATATAGCAGTCAGTTGTAAGAAAGCATTTGTAATGGCATTTGTAATGATTGATGTAAAAATGAAAAAGGAAAAAACATTGAGAGATAAAGGGGATGTGCGTGCATTAACTTGGTTGTCCGATGGAAGCGGTGTAGTGCTCGGTTGTAATGGACTTGATTACATAAGTACGAAATATTACAAAAGTATAAAAATTTGTACACCGGAAGGCGATCTTATAACAGAATGGGAGCTTGATCGTAATATCTCTGATATTCGCTCACTACATTGTTTGCCGGATGGCAACTTAATAGCCGCTAGTTGTGGTTGTTCTGTAGTGATTTATACAAAAAAAGGAACGCGTCTTAGGCGGTTAGAAGGTAAATTTTTGGGGTTAGGAGATCGATTTGGTTGGTCGTACGACGAGAAGTACGAGGCATTTTGCAAAAAGAACTCGGAAACAGATCTTTACAGAGTCGGAGAAGGACAAGGACACAAATCAACAAAACTGAAAACCGGGCTGACTAACATTCTATGTTCGTGCTGCTGGTCTCCGGGAGGTTACTATATGGCAGTTGGAGGAGCTCGGTTGATAGATGGTAAAATTGTGATGTCAACTGAGATTTATAATGCAGATACAGGAAGAATGGAAGGAAAGCTTGAGAACGCCGGAACAGTCAATCAGTTGCGTTGGTCTCCAGATGGCGAGTGTCTGGCAATAGGAATAGGAGAGGGCGGTGCTCCTCTCCATATAGCGAACATAAAAAAACTTCTTTTACATTATAATCGCCCAAAAAATATGAATCTTGAGCAGAGTTGTTTATTGCAATTTTTGTCGCGAGAGAAAACGCCCCTTGATATTAAGCAATCAGACAAAAGTATTTTGGATACGATGCTGGATATCAAGCAATTATTTCGAATTAAAGAAAATAAGCAACAACCGAAAGATAAAGCTTCTTGGCGCCTTGCATGGGCACTAGCCAAGCCTGAGAAGGCGAATAGCGAGGAAAATGGGAAAGAAGAAGTTCAAGATGAAGATTGAGTGTGAACAAGCAATCCTAACTTAGATATTTTTTGAGTTCTTTTGCAGAGCGATCGAGTTGCTTTAGTTCTTTGTCGTTTAATGGAAGCGCAATTATTTTTTCGATTCCCTTTTCCCCCAGAACAACCGGAACACTGAGACAAACTTCATATTGTTCTAAATAGCATGAAAGCGGCGTCACGCGCTTTTGATCAAATATAATTGTTCTGCATATCGCTGCTACGCATGTGGCGATTCCATAAAAAGTTGCCCCTTTGTATTTGATGATTTCGTATGCTTTTTCTCGAGTTTCTTTTGCAATATGTTCCAGTTCTTGATCGCTTAAATTGAAGTTTTTTAACGGACTGCCAGCAATATATGCGCATGACCATGCAGGAAACTGTGTGTCGCCATGTTCGCCGAGAATATAGGCGTGAATTGATTGTTCAGCGATTTGTAATTTTTTTGAAAGCAATCCACGCAATCGTTGTGTGTCTAGAAAGGTGCCTGATCCAAATACTTGAGAGCGAGGAATGTTGGCAATTTCTTGTGCATATAAAGTGAGAAGGTCCAGTGGGTTGGTAACCATGATAACGGTAGTGTCTTGATTAATCGGTTGCATGCCATCAATGATTGATTTGATAACTTTTTTATTTGCCTGCAGGAGCGCAACACGATCTTGGCCGGGTTTTTGCCGTTTGCCTGCTGCGATGATGACGATGTGTGATTGGCCAGCATTTTTGAGAGAATCGCTGTGTATGACTGAGGGTCCACAAAAGGATAGTGCATCAGAAAGATCGAGTATTTCGCCGCGGCATCGAGTTTCATCGATATCAATAAGACATATTTCGGCAGAGACGTTTTTAAGCATAAGTGCGTATGCAATTGTGGATCCAACTGCGCCGGCACCGATAATAGAAATTTTTGTGTGCTTCATAGGATTCCTTTATACTTTCACTAAACTTTTTATTTACGTTACCCAAAAAACAACCGCCATGAATAGAGAAAGCAAAAGAAGTTGACTGTATATGAAACGTAGCAACACTGAAATTGTTTCTTTCCAAGAAGCAATTTGGAAATTTTACACAAATTATGGCCGAGATTTTGCTTGGCGCAATATCGATGATCCATATCGAATAATGGTTTCAGAGATCATGCTGCAACAAACGCAAACATCTCGAGTGATCAAAAAGTTTGAACAATTTGTTACAGAATTTCCAACATTTTGCGTATTGGCTAAAACAACATTGAGGCATGCATTGAGTATGTGGCAAGGCCTTGGATACAATCGTCGGGCCAAATATTTGCTTGAAATTGCGCAATGGGTGATTACCGAAAATAACGGGATTTTTCCATCAAGAACGGAAGAGCTTATTAAGTTGCCTGGCATTGGAAAAGCGACAGCGGCTTCAATTTGTGCTTTTGCCTTCAACAAACCAACGGTATTTATTGAGACCAATATTCGTACTGTTTTTATCCATTTCTTTTTCAAAAACGAGGAGAAAGTGCATGATAACGATATTTTGCCTCTTGTAGCCCAGACGCTTGATTTCGAGAATTCTCGTGAGTGGTATTATGCCCTCATGGATTATGGGGTAATGCTCAAACAAAGGCCTGATGTTTCAAATAGAAAAAGTGCTCACTACCACAAACAGAGCAGATTTATCGGCTCAGATCGCCAGATTAGGGGCAGAATTGTGCAGATTCTGATCAAGCAAAAAAGTATCCAATTGTACGATCTAGTCGATTTATTGGTTCAAAATAGGGCGCGAGTGGAACGAATTGTTGCTGATTTGTGCCGTGATGGGCTGGTTTTGTTTAAAGAAAAAGTTGTGTCCATAAGATAGGCGGAAATTGCTTTTTTGGGGGTATTTGATACATTAATAGTGATTGCAGTGTTTTTTTAATTACCAAATGTGGGAGGCATTATGAATAAATCGTTATTAGTGATATTGAGCTTGGGATTGTTTTTGGGCTCTCAAGAGGCGCAAGCGCTTACAAAAAAACAGGTAGCGGCAAGGACAATTACCTTTGCGGCTTTTTGTGCCGTGCCTGCTTATGTTTGGCCATTTTGGCAGAAACAGATATCTCCAGTTTTGCCGTTTAACCTGAAAAAGTGTGAAGGTACAGGGGACGAAGGCAATGATAACGCAGCGTTCTTTACGAGTAAAAGATTGTCTGTAAAAGAAGACGCTAAATGTCCGTTAATATCAGCCGGTGTAGCAGCGGGAGTAGGAGGTTGGTTGAGTTTGTGGTTTTGTAAGCAGTTTACTCCAAAAGCTCGCTATAAATGGGCTACAAATGAGCTTGCGAAGCTGAACCCTCAACTTTTATTTATGAACGAAGTAGGTGAAGATACCATTGCTTGGATGTTGCGAAAATCTGGCTGTCAGAGCCACGAATTGCCGCTGGTGAAAATGTTTTTAGAGCTTCAAAAATATGACAAAAAACTAACGTATATGATAGACGAGCTTAGACGAGCTATAGAAGATGCAGGAGTATCTTCGCGATTAGCATTAAGACTTACAAGTCTTATTGTACAGATTATTGATCATCAGGAGCGAATTCGAAAAAGTGAAGCCTGTGTTCAAGCTCAAGATAAATGGCTTGATCAATGGCGGCTTCATCAAGAGCGTGAGCTGTATCGAGAGAGAATATATGCTACACAAACTCATGCACACGCTCACCTAGTTTATAATTTGTAAAATTTTGTACGGGTAGCAGATAAAAAAGACAGGCTTAATTGCCTGTCTTTTTTTTGTGAAAAACATGTATTTTAAACAAAAGAAAAGTGCGCAAAAGATGCGTTTTTAGGAAAGATATTTTTTCAAAAGATCTTGAATGATTTTAGGATCACCTTTACCGTTTGTTTTTTTCATTGCCTGGCCGACAAAAAATCCAAACAACCGATCTTTGCCTGATTTGTATTTCGCAACAGTTTCGGGATTTTCATCAATAATTTGTTTGACTATTTTTTCTAGCTCATCGGTTGAGCCGATTTGTTCTAGGCCTTCTTGTTTTACTACCTGTGCTGGATTTTTGCCTGTTTGTGCGACTATTGCCAAAACTTGTTTAGCTGCGAGATTGTTTATTTTGCCGGTCTCGAGCATGTCAATAATAGTTGCCAGTTTTTCTGGTGTTACTTTGCATTCTTTTGCGTTTATATTGTGTTCCTTGAGATAGCCCAATAAATCACGCAAAATCCAATTGATGATTTGCTTGCTCGAGCTTATTTTACTTGCTTTGTCAAAATAATTGGCAAGCTCAATGTCCTCCACCAGGATATCTGCTTCATAGGAGGATAAGCCGTTTTGTTTTGTGAACCGTTCAAATTTTTTGTGTGGCAGCTCTGGAAGTTGTTTTCTTATTTGATCAATCCAAGCATCATCGGTTTTTATGATTGGGAGATCGGGATCATTAAAAAAGCGGTAATCAGCGGCCTCTTCCTTTGAGCGCATTACAATGGTAATTCGATTTTTTGAGTCCCAGAGCCGAGTTTCTTGTTTTATTGTCTCGCCGCTTTCAATTGTGTTTATTTGTCGCTCAATCTCATGCTCAATTGCATCGCCAATATATTTAAAGGAGTTAATATTTTTCAGTTCAACTCGTGTTCCGAGTTGGGCTGCGCCCTTTTTTCGCACTGAAATATTTGTGTCGGCACGAAATGCACCATCTTCCATGTTTCCGGTGCATATGCCAAGATATTGCACAATGGAGCGTAATGTTTTCAAATATGTTTTTGCTTCTTGAGCATTTGCAATATCAGGTTTGCTGACTACTTCGAGTAATGGTGTGCCAGCTCGATTAAGATCGACGAAGCTTTCGTTGCTTATATTAGAGTGTATATTTTTTCCTGCATCTTCTTCCATGTGAATTCGATCCAGGCGTATTTTTTTAATTGTCTCATTTTCGAGTCTGATGGGAACATAGCCTTCAATACAAATCGGCTGAAATTGTTGAGTGATCTGGTAATTTTTGGGTAAATCTGGATAAAAATAATGCTTGCGATCGAACGACGAGATTTGAGAAATGGTGCAGTTGGTGGCAAGTCCGGCACGAATTGCAAAATCAACAGCACGTCTATTGATTACGGGCATGCTTCCAGGATATCCGGTGCAAATGTTGCAAATGTGAGAGTTTGGACGATCAGTGACTGCATTTTCGGAGGAGCAAAAAATTTTACTTTCAGTTGTTAATTGTACATGTACCTCGATACCAATAGTAGCTTCATATTCTGGGTAGGTATCAAGAACAGAAACAGTGCGCTTCACGGACAACCTTTCGTGTAGTGTGATTAATCAAAACAAGCACATTGCTATCTTTCCAGTATACTATTTTTTTTGAGTTTGTATTGAGTTGGTTTGAGTTTTGGGTCACTAAGGAGCGTTATCTTGATTTTGTGTTTTTTTTCAAGTTCTAAAATGGAATTGTATTCTACTGATGTGAGATATTCAAATATATCAGGATTAATGCTTATCGTTGCTACCTTTGTTTTTTTCAATTTTAACAGTTCTTCTTGGATATCACGGAGAATTCCGAAACTATCAGTTTGAACTGAAGAAATAAACCCAGTTCCATTGCAGGTTTGGCAATTTTGGGTCAGTTGTTGGAGTAATGTTTTACCCGATCGTTTTCGTGTCATTTGTACAAGTCCGAATTCTGACACTTTTAATACAACCGATTGAAATTTATCCTGTTCTCGTAACGTTTTTTCCAAGAAATTATAAAGTTTTCTGCGGTTTCCTGCTGGGGACATATCAATGAAGTCAATTACTATCAAGCCACCGATATTGCGCAATCTTAGTTGTCGCGCGCTTTCTTCTGCCGCCTCAAGATTGGTTTTTAATATAGTTTCCTCTAGGTCAGATTTGCCGGTGAATCGACCAGTATTTACATCGATAACAGCCATCGCCTCTGTACTTTCAATGATGAGTGAACCGCCAGATTTTAATGGAACCTTTTTTTTCAAGGCATTTTCAAGTTGTGTGTCGATATCATATGTTTTGAAAATCGGTGTGATTTTGTCGTAAGCCATTACCTTGAGTGCATGTTCTGGTGCTGTTGTTTTGACAAAATTGTAAAGTTCTTGTTGAGTTTGTTTGTTATCAACAATGATTGCTTGCACATCATCATCGAGGTGATCGCGAACAACTTGCATTGCAAGGGGCAAATCTTCGTGAATTTTTTCTTGTGGTTTTGCTGAATCGAACTTTTTCTGAATTGTATTCCAGGTATTAACAAGATAGCGAATGTCTTTTGTTATCTCTTTTACAAGTCGACCTTCTGATGTTGTTCGAATGATGCCTCCCATGCCCTCGGGCAAACACTTGCGTACGATTTCTTTGAGTCGAAGACGTTCGTCGCGGTCTTCAATTTTTTTAGAAACCCCCAGCCGAGGTATATTGGGAGTAAGTACAAAAAACCTACCAGGTAAAGTAAAACAAGTAGTGAGCTTTGCTCCCTTTTCGTAAACAGGTTCTTTACTGACTTGTACAAGGATTGGATTGCCTTCTTTTACAATCTTTGCGATATTTGGTTTTTGTCGTCGAGTCTTTTTTTTACTCGATTCATCAAATTCAATTTGGGCGTGTTTGCTCATATTTTCGATAGCAAGTTCTCGGTCAATTTCTGAAATATGAAGGAATCCTGCTTTTTCCTGATCAATTTCTACGAATGCAGTTTGGATGCCAGGCAGTACTTTGGTGACTATTCCCTTGAAAAACGATCGTTCAAGATTGTTTTGTGTATGGGTGGAAAAATAGATGTTCTGAAGTTTTCCATCACTTGTAAGAGCAATTCTTGTTTGCCACAGATTGTCGTTAATCAGAATTTTTTTCATAGTTTTACCTAATTTTTTCACAAAACCTTCAAAAAGGCTTTGTGTTCCCTTTTTATTCAATATACCTAATAATTGCATGGATGAGTAGCCATGAGTGGAAAATTGTGATAGATTCTCCTGAATGAAGTGAGTAGCTGTCCAAAAATCACCAAAACGAAAGGATATGTGATGATAAAAAAAGGATCGATACTGCTTTTAGCGCTTTTAGTTCTTGCGCCGGGGTGTTTCAAGAATCGTAAGGGAGCAAAGGCAGAGCATCCGAAGAAAACCAAGAAAGTTGCACAAATTGACGATTTCTCTCAGGAAAATATGCCATTGGTAGATGCTTCTGATGATCTTGAAATCGATGACTCAGTTAGACAATTCTTTGATGACTACGAAAAAGAATTTGTTGCTTTCAGTGACCAAGATGATGATGACACCGATCTTGACCTGATGGAAGCAGATGCTTCTGATGCAGGTGATAAAATCAAGAAGGAAGAGTTTGCCTGGGCTGATGTAGCTGATGAAGAAAACAAGCTTGAAACAGTGTACTTCGGATTCAATGAAAAGAAGATTGGCGACGATGAAAAGGATAAAATAGAGTTGAACGTAGAAAAAGCAAAAAAGTTGCTTGCTGACGCAAAAGCAGACGGCTCAGATGCAATGCTTGTTGTAGAAGGACATGCATGTGGCTCGGCTGGCTCTGACGATTACAACAAAGGGATCTCAGAAAGGCGAGCTAAAGAAGTAACAGGACAACTTCTTGCTGCTGGAATAGAAGCTGCAGATATAAAAATGGTGTCTTATGGCAATAAGATGCTCGTGGTGAAGGAAGGTTCTCGCGAAGAACAATGGCCAAATCGCCGAGTAGAACTTTTCGTTTCACAGAGTTAAGAGTTAACAACCTAGCGCATAAAAAAGGGAACGCGAGTTCCCTTTTTTTGTGTTAGCATTTTCGAACTATAACTTAGCACTATTTTTACCGTTCATTTGATAGTATTTGACTTACAAGAAGCTTGATTTCTTGATCTGGATTTTTTTTATCCAGGGATGCAAGATTTTGCTTAAAAGAATCGTATTGAGGCTTGTTCGTGAGTAAATTGGTCACCATAGGTACGATATTGTGATACCGTTTAATGCTGTCCCCAAGGCCACTTTGTTTAATAAAATCATGGTTAAACTGTTCCCAATGCAATATAGTCGAAGTTCCATCAAGCAAGGTTGGTAGTTGTGCATAAATTGCCTCGTTAACGCTTACTGATCCTGATTTGGTAATAAGCAAATCAGATGCTTTCATCAAGTCGGGTATTCGATCAGTAAATCCGAGAATGGTGTGAGACACGTTTTTTGCAAACCGAATGCGACGTATTGATTGCCTCAGGTGTCCACTCTGGCCGAGTACAATGATGATATGTGCGGGAACCGTGAGCTTAGCAAGTTGTTTGCTAAATTCTATTAATTCTGACGACCCTTGTGCTCCCATCAAAAGTAAAATAATTGGTTTATCATCAGGTATATTAAATTCCTTTTTAATTGCTCGTTGATTGTGTGGTTCAAAGAAAGCTTTTTTCACCGGGAATCCGGCATACGATACGTTGTGTGGTGCGATGTCTGCTTTTTTGATTGTATTCAGTATTTTTTCATTTTGGTAGGCAAGGGCGATATAAAACTTAGAGTAATTGGGCTTTTGTATTCCATGAATTGCGATGGTGGCGTCCAGATCGGTTGGAATAAGTAAGAAAGGAATATCTAATTTTTGTGCCACTTTCAGAATGAGGTGATTGATAAGTGGTATCACAGAAATGATAAGATCAGGGCTATGTTTTATGAGATAATTTTCTATAAGCTCAAGAACTCTTTTTTTGCGAAACGTGTAGTATCGTGCGCCAAATGAATAGATTAAATTTGTGAGTTTGTGCCATTTGTGTTTGAGGAGGAAATTATACCAGTCTTCTCCGCTAAATTTGTTATTAAACAGGCGCTGGGCTGGATCGACAATACCAAGAATGTTGGCAAAAATAAACGTATGACCGACGCAAAAATCAAGCTCAAGGTATTCGTATAATGCATTTGTGACGGAAATATGACCACCACCACCCCTGCTTGAAAAAATAATTATTTTTTTTTTATCTTTGTTTGTAGCCGTTATCGTGTACGGGCCTTTTTTGAAGGATGTGATATTTTGTGGTGGAATAATATAGAACAGCAAAACTGTTGTGATTATGAAAATGGCACTGATAATCGAAATTAACCTCTTCATGATCCCTTATCCCTAATTCACTTTACATAGTTTCATATAGTAACAATGCTACTAGCAAGACTTCATCAGTATACAGAAATTGTTCATTAAAGGCCAATAGAGGCGGTTTTTTGGGCTATTTTCCTACGCAGAACTCTCGAAAAACGGCGTCCATTGTGTGTTCGCTGATTGATTTTCCCGTTAATTGTGCAAGTTCTGATGTTGCATCATGCAAATGATACGACACCAGTTCATATGGGATATTCTTCTGTAAAAGCGGAATGATTTTGGATAGATTCTTTTCAAGTTGTAACAATAAGTTAAACTGGCGTTGATTGAGAAGGAATGGAGACTCAAGAGACTGAAAGAGCCGGGAAATTTTTTTGCAAATGGCATCTTTGATCACCGCAATGGTTTCTGGATTTTTCGATGTGGTTGCAATGCTGTTATCAAAATGGTGCTTGTGTTGGGGTAGATCTGATTTGTGTTGGATAACAATGATTTTTCTTTGATGTAGGGTATATATTTCGCGATATATCGCATTTTCCTGCCTGGTCAATGGTTGAGAGCCATCAATGATAAGTAAGATAATGTCGGCCTTCTGTGTCTCTTCTTTTGATCGCCTAATTCCTTCTTGTTCGATTTGATCGTTTGTTTTGCGCAATCCTGCAGTATCGATTAAGGTCCAATAGTTACCATCCTGATATATGCTTGCCTCAATAACATCCCGAGTTGTGCCTGCCGTTTCCGTTACAATTGCTCTATCTTGTCCAAGAATGGCGTTGAATAGAGATGATTTGCCAGCATTCACTGAACCGATTAGTGCAATGCGAAGACCTTGTCTAATTTGTTGTTGCTGATCGAATGATTGTTTCATCTTCTTGATGTCGGTCAATGTAGATCGTATGCATTCTTTTATTTGGTTGCCAAATTCCATTTCTTCATCGATAAACTCGAAACTTGCTTCAGTAAGAGCTATTGCCCGTATCAGTTTCTGCTCAGTGGTGCAAATCCACTGAGAAAAGCTCCCTTGAATCTGAGCAAGAGATTGCTTGAGTGTGTGTTGCGTATTAGCATGAATAAGTTCATTTACAGCCTCTGCCTGAATGAGGTCTATTTTTTTGTTCAGTACGGCACGCCTGGTAAACTCTCCGTTGTGGGCCAATCGTGCCCCTGCTTGAATGGCTCGTGAAATAATTGTTTCGACGATAAATGGGTTGTTATGGCAACTGATTTCAACCGTATCTTGACCAGTAAATGTTCTTGGCCCACGCATCAACAGGAAAAGTACTTGATCAATTGGTTGGGAATTCTCGGTGAGAATGGACCCGTAATGAATAGTGTGCGACGATTGATTTATGAGTTTTTTTCGACGAGCCACGTTGCTGATTGCGTCGGTTATTTCAATCGAATTTGTGCCTGATATACGAATCAGGGCGATAGCTCCTGCACCTTTTGGTGTGCATTGCGCAATAATTGGTTGTTCATCACGACTAATCATACTACTGCAAGACCTCCATTTATAGTTGCGCTTATCCGCTAATAAGAACCACTTTTAAGTTTCGAAATGGTTTTTTATATCGGTAGCGTAAGGTGTTCATGATTAGATTGGCAAAACTGCTGAATAAAAGACGCTCCTTAGCTTCATTTCCCGTTACAGGGTTTTTAAAATGAAATTTAAGGTTATTGCCAAATACTGAGACAGTGAATTGTGCATTTGGTAGTCCCATCAATGTTAATACTTGTTGTACCCAGGTTTTTGCTGAGTTGGTCATATCATCTGTCCATTTGATGTACTGGCTGTGCGCAGGGCGTTCTTGTCTTTGCAAGGGCGACTGCTGCTGACTTGGTTTTATAAATTTTTGTCTATCAGCGGTAGAAGGTTTTTCCATCACATTTTTTTCTTCAAAAAAAAGTGCAACTTTAGCCGGTTTAACAGTGATCATAAATATATTTTGCTCGGGCATTTCGAGAATTTTCACTGTAAATTCTGTTGGATTGCTTGCCCGTTTCCATGCTTGATCAATTGCTTTGCTGATTGATGATGCTTCCACCATAATCGATTTCATAAATTGTAATCCTACTATGTTAATTCGTTCATAATTGCTGTTGAATGGGATGCTTGTGAATGCTGTGCAATAAAAACTAAAAAAAACCGTTTAATTTTTTGGAGCGGGAAACGGGATTCGAACCCGCGACCTTTGCCTTGGCAAGGCAACGCTCTACCAACTGAGCTATTCCCGCAAAACTATGGTTTTTAGACATAAATTATGGTATCATTAGATTTGTATTTGTCAATAAATAATGTGGTTTACAAGTCTTAGAGAACACTTTTAAGCTCGTGGCGTTTTCTCAACTACCCTGGAAAGACTTGATTAGCAGATAAATGAGGAATCTTATGATTCATTCAATTACAGGAACGGTACAAGCGAGGAAAAAACAGGCAATTATGTTTGCTGTGGGTCCAATTTGTGTTGATCTTTTGGTTCCAGATGAGTCATTGTTTCAAATAGGATCGGCTTGTACTATATACATACATTTACACTGGAATTCTGATCAGGGTATGTCGATGTATGGGTTTGAAAAGGAGATTGATAAGAAAATATTTTTGCTTGTTACGAGTTGTTCGGGAGTTGGGCCGCGTATTGGTCTTGCCGTGCTGGCGGATTTAGGAGGTCAGAGCTTCATTGAAGCCGTAAATACGGGAGATGAACGACTTTTAAGTAGGGTAAGCGGTATAGGAGCAAAAAAAGCAGAGCAGATGATCGTGCAGCTTAAGCACAAGGTTCAGGATCTCATTGATTCAGGTGTTCAATTTCAGGGGAGTGTGGGACATGCTCAATGGCAGACAGTTTCAGAGGCGTTACGCGCGTTGAACTATTCTCGAACAGAGATAAATCAAGCGGTTAATTTTGTGCGTAGTAAAGAATCTGGGGCGAAGCAATCCTTCGATCAGTTATTACGCCAAACATTGTCTTTTTTATCCAGACAATCATAGTATCCGAAGTTATAAAACAACATACATACAATGGTAACGTATGAAATCTTATTAGGAAATAATATGACAGAGATTTATAATTTTTTCGATTGGCTCAATAACCATATACTTGCCTTTCCGTCAGTGATATTGTTTTTTGGTGTGAGCTTGTTTTTAACGATTAAGACTGGATTTGTACAAATTCGAGCATTTCCGCGGTTTTTACATTTAGTTACAAAGGGCGTAACACACGAAAAAGGTGATAAATCCGAGCGAAAACTCAGCCCATTTCATGCATTATTTACAGCAATGGCAACGACTATCGGCATGGGTAACGTGGTAAGCCCGTCGTTAGCGATTATGGTTGGAGGGCCTGGAGCCTTATTCTGGATATTAGTTTATATGTTTTTTGGTTCTGTTACGAAATTTGCTGAGGTTTCATTTGCCCTTTCAACCCGTACAACCTTGCCCGATGGTTTTATTGTTGGTGGTCCGATACAATATTTACGAGCAGTAAGCTCAATTTTAGCCAATTGGTACAGCTGTATTATCATCTTTGTTATTGTGAGTTGGTCGGGGGCGCAAGCGAATATGCTTGCAAATATCTTAGCGTTGGAGGGAGTTCCGCATTGGACTGTTGGTCTTGCCTTGGCCGTTTTTGTTGTCATTGCCTTGAGTGGTGGAGTGCAGCGGGTAGGAATGTTGGCAAGTCGGCTGGTTCCCATTATGTTTGTTTTGTATGTGGTGTTTGCCTTATCTATTTTAACGCGTAACCCATTGGCATTATATAGTGCGGTGAAACAAGTTTTTTCTAATATTCTTACTCCTGCAGCAGCAGTGGGAGGTTTTTTTGGTGCGTCGGTTTTCAGGGCACTTCGAGAGGGAATGTTTCGAGGAATATTTATTACAGAATCAGGTCTTGGGACTTCCGCGATTCCTCATGCCTTAGCCGATACAAAAAATCCGACAGATCAGGGAATTTTGGCAATGGGATCTATGATAGCCGATGCGTTTTTATCAACGCTTTCCGGGTTATTGGTGCTTATTACGGGTATTTGGAGTATTGGTGCGTTCAGAAGCACGCTTGTTTATGAGGTGTTTAAGCTAAATTCCCCTGGTATTGGGCAATATATTTTGCTGATCAGTGTTACCCTGTTTGTTTTAACAACGGTCATGGGTAATAGTTTTAATGCTGTGAGAAACTTTGGCATTCTTGTCAAAGACAACATATTTTTAATACGTATTTATACGGTATTTGCAGTGTCGTTTATTTTTATTGGAGCGCTTATTCCCATGAGATTACTTTGGGGTGTAATGGATACGTTGGTCATGATGGTGGCAATTCCCAACTTGCTCGGTTTGTTGATTTTGGCAGTGAAGAGGGGGAATGATTTGAAGATCAAAAGATAGTTGGGCTTGGGATTGAATGGAAAAGTTGCTGAATTTATTTCCAACCTTCCGAGGTAAACCAGCTCCTTTTAGTTTCTTTGGGGTTTTTGTCCGGTAACTTGTATGCTTCACGTGTTAGATCAATAAGCTTATTGGCCAGTTTTCCAAATTGGT
>SDBU01005902.1_pt1 | contig 14518 bp, 10 predicted proteins | sample 2277071 | NCBI WGS metagenome assembly SDBU01 (sample SAMN10397929, study PRJNA504765) | marine sediment metagenome | isolation source: marine sediment core GS08_GC12, 126 cmbsf | place: Arctic Ocean: Gakkel Ridge, Loki's castle | collected 2008
GAAACGGTCTTTGTCGAGTTCTAGGAGATTTTCTATTGGATTATAAGAATTACCCCTTTGATCATTCATCTGATGGACGATCCCTTTCTCAAATTGGCCGGGACTTGGACTTAGAGTAAGGGGAAGTGTTAGAAGGCGAACGATTTTTCCCTTCTCTTTAGTGAGTCTGGGAGAATAGCTATATTGCAAAATGATCCCATTGGGCTCTGGGACAAAGAGATTCAGTGCGTTAGTGTAAACGGAGACAGCCTTCACATGTTGGTAGGGATCCCAATGAAGATTGGGATTTTTTACCTCGCGGCTGATGTAGTGTCTACGGAAAAAAAGAGGCTCGGCTCCTTTGACAGCAGTATCCTCTTGAGAAAAGACGAGATCACCTGTGATCGCATTGACACAGTCCCAGATAAATGCTGAAGGATCACCTTGAAGGGAAGAAAGCTCGCTAGGCGTTGAAGCTTGGTTGCCGCTGAGGGTTGAGAAGATTAGTAGGAGCAGAGTGATGAGTATTCGCATGGCGCCTTCCTAAGTGAAGAATTACCATAGGAGAAGGGGGGATTTTTCTGGAAGGGAAATATTACTCCTGTATGGGGTAAAAATTTTTGATACCCGGAGTTTGAGACGAGTTTCTTGGCTGTTAGAGCAGAAGTTAAAAGCAAAAATGCATTAATCGAGATTAATGATTATCGATCTATGACAAATCCTTCCTGTTTTTCTCAAGGTTGGAAATTTCTTGTCTCCTTAGCGCCGATTATGCCATGGTGAGGAAAAAGGATAGGTTACAATATGACCAGATTTACGCAGCTTAAAGCCTTTGAAACCCTCTCTTCTTTAGCAAAAAATCCCATTGACTTAACAAAAAAGGGAGTCCTCTCTCCCAAACGGATCGATCAAATGATTGCAGAGGGGCTTGGCCTTAAGCTCTTTTATGCTACTGAGCGGGTTGATGACGCAGTTCTCGAAGCCCTTTTCTCCCTTGCTGAAGAGACTAAAGCAGTAGAAAAAAATCTTGCGATGCAGTCCGGAGAAATCGTCAATCAGATTGAGGGAGTGGAGAGTGAGAATAGACCTGCTCTTCATACTGCAATGCGCGACTTCTTCGAAAATCAAGAGGAAGCACCAAAAGCAAAAGAGGCAACCGATCTCGCCTATAAAGAATGCGATAAGCTCAAGAAATTTTTAGGTGGGCTTGAGGGGCGTTTCACCGATCTGGTTCAGGTGGGGATAGGGGGTTCCGATTTGGGACCTCGCGCTATTTACTTAGGACTCAAAGCCTATCAAAAGCCTGGAAGACGAGTCCACTTCATCTCAAATGTCGATCCTGATGATGCTGCGGAGATTCTCCATGGAGTTGACCTCTCCAAGACACTTTTCGTTATTGTCTCGAAATCGGGAAGCACTCTCGAGACTCTAACAAACGAGGCTTTTGTCATTGAGCGGCTTAAAAAGGCTGGGCTCAATCCCCAAAATCATTTAGTCGCGGTGACTGGGAAAGATAGCCCTATGGATGATCCGAGTCGCTACTTAGAATCCTTTTATATCTGGGATTATGTCGGTGGGCGCTACGCTGCAACTTCAATGGTTGGTGGAGTCACACTTGCGTTTGCGTTTGGAATGGACCGCTTTCTCGATTTTTTGAGGGGAGCGAGTGCGATGGATAAGCTCGCACAAGAAAAAGACCCAAAGGTGAATCTCCCTTTGCTCTCAGCTCTGTTGGGGATCTGGAATCGGAACTTTTTGAATCGGCCCACTTGCGCCATTATTCCCTATTCTCAGCCTCTTTCCCGCTTTCCAGCCCATTTGCAGCAGCTCGACATGGAATCAAATGGAAAGCATATCGATAAACAGGGAACCCACGTCGACTTTGAAACGGGCCCAGTGATCTGGGGAGAGCCGGGGACCAATGGGCAACACTCATTCTACCAGCTCATCCATCAGGGATCGTCTGTCGTGCCACTTGAGTTCATCGGCTTTAAAAATAGCCAGTACGGAGAAGATCTTCTTTTTAGGGGAACATCTTGCCAAGAAAAGCTCCTCTCCAATTTGATCGCTCAGGCGATAGGGCTTGCTACTGGTCAGGAAAATAAAAACCCCAACAAAGTTTTTGAAGGGAATCGCTCCAGTCGTATTCTTCTAGGGCAGAAGCTCGATCCTTTCACTTTGGGGTCGATCCTCTCTTTTTATGAGCATAAGGTCGATTTCCAAGGATTCATCTGGAATATCAATTCATTTGATCAGGAGGGTGTTCAACTTGGCAAAGTTCTCGCTCTAAAAATGATCGATCAGTTTGCAGCCAAAAGAGAAGAAAAAGGGATCGAGGAAAAGGAATTCCCTCTTGGTGCCGCCTACTTTAAGCATTTTTCGTAACCAGTCCCGCTTCGATTTCAATCACCTGTTTATCTGGAAAGATTGCCGAATTGACAGTCGGCGAAGTGAGAAAAGTCTGTCCCACACTCCCTAACATCTCTTCGAGTCTCTTTTGTCTGAATGGATCGAGGTGGGCGCCAAAGTCATCGATACAGAGGAGGGGTGATAGCGAAGTGTGTCCTTTCAAGTGTTCCCACTCGGAAAGACGTAAAGAAGCAATGATCGAATGCTTCTGTCCTTCACTAGCATAAGCCTTAGCAGACTGACCACCTACTGAGAAACGAATGTCATCGCGGTGGGGACCCGCAAGTGTTGTTCCAATATGGAGTTCTTTTTTTCTATTTTTTTGCAGATGATCCAGTAGCGAATCACTAGAGGAGAAGGGGAGAGAAGATTGGTAAGCAATTCGGAAGTGATCAGCCCCTTCAGAAAGAGCGAGGCCTTTTTCATGAAAGGGCTTTTGCATCTCGGAAATGAATTGTCTTCTTTTTTCCATCAAATAATGGCCGCTCACCGCCATTGCCATTTCCCATGGGTCTATCGCTTCTTCACTTCTCTTCTTCAATAGCTCATTGCGTTGGCGCATCGCTTTGTGGTAACGAGCAAGATGATGGAGATAGAGGGGATCGACTTGAGCGAGATGGAGATTGAAGAATCTACGACGAATGGCTGGTGCTCCTCCAACGAGTGCAATGTCCTCTGGAGCATAGAGAACAAAGGGAATGAGACCGAGAAGAGGAGAAAAATGGCTATATTGAGTCGCATTGTGCTGAACTCTCTTATTTTCCCCATCGAAAGAGACTTTGAGGATTTGCGAGACCTCTTCCCGCTCGAATGTGGTCTCTAGATAGAAAAAAGCCTCTCCATGCTGAATGAGTTGTGAGAGCTGCGACGTTCGAAATGAGCGGCCTGTACTCAGCACAGAGATCGCATCGATGAGATTGGTCTTTCCCTGGCCGTTTCTGCCCGTGATCCAATTCACACCTGGGGAAAAGGGGATTGTCAACTGCGTGTAGTTCCGGAAATGATGAAGATAGAGCTTTTTAAGCATCAATCATCAATATGCATCGGCATGATCACGAATTCCGCCTCAGAGGAGTCAGTGATCAGACACGGAGTGTAGGAATCAGTGAGATCAAAGTTGACCGTTTCGTCCTTGCTATTGCGCAGAATATCGAGAAAGCTTTGGGGGTGAAAGGCGATCTCGAGATTGGGTCCTGTATAATTGACTGGCATGTTGACCTTGCCTTCTCCGAGTTCACCATTCATCGCAGAAATCTGAAGAGCTCCATCAGAAAAGACAAAACGAGCAGAGACCTCATTCTCTGAAGTAAAAAGTGAGACCTGTCGAAGAAGGGTGATGAGCTCATCACGGTGAAGGACAACGCGAGATGTAGGCTCCTGAGGGATGACCCGACTCACATCGGGGTACTGTCCAGAAATGAGCTTGGTGATGAATAGTGTCGAATCCACTTCAAGGCCGAGTTTTTCATCCATCAGAATGAGGCTCACGGCCTCTCCATCTCCATCAAGGATCTTGACAATCTCTTCCACAGCTTTAATAGGCAGAATAAATGAACCTTCAGAGGAAGCCTCTTCAGCAATTGCCACGCGGTTGCGAGCGAGAAGTTTTCCATCTGTGCCAGTGAAGGTCGCATGAGTGCTTGCCCGATTCATTAAAACACCGTTGAGCACTTCTCGTGAATCATCTCTAGCTGCAGCAAAAGAGGTGCGCGTGAGCATCTCTTTTAGGACGCCGGGTTCGAATTGAGTAGAGAACCCTTCGGAAAGATCGGGGAATGCAGGAAATTGGCTTTTGTGTGTTCCTTGAATCCGGAAATTAGAGTCTCCCGAATTGATCATCGCCACTTCAGGTGAGGAAGTTCTTATGTCCACCTGCGGAGAGGTTAACTCACGAATGAGCTGAAAGAGACGACGTGCAGGCAAGGTGATCGCTCCCTCTTCTTCGACAATTGCCTTAGTATTGACTTTCATGCTCACAGTCAAGTCCGTTGCAGCGATCACAAGTTGATCTTCCTTAGCCTCGAGAAGTATGTTGGCTAAAATAGGGATAGAGGGCTTTGTTGGGACAATGCTTTGAATTTTCCCAATAAGCTGTGTAAGATCTGTGCGATTAACTTGTAGTTTCATAAGGATCCCTCTGCTTTCTTAAAATGACTCTACCATAACTAGCTATCTGTGAAAAAGCAAGTGCTACGTCGCTATTGTTGGTGTTGTTTCATTGCCCGTTCTATTTCTCTCTTGGTCTCTCTCTCTTTAATGGCAGAGCGCTTATCGTAGGACCTTTTTCCTTTTGCAGTGGCAATCTTAATTTTGATGAATCCATTTTTGAGATAGATGCCAAGAGGAATGATGGTCATCCCTTTGTCTTGACTCGCTTTGATCAGTTTGTCAATTTCCCTTTTGTGGAGAAGGAGCCTCCGGTCGCGCCTCTCTTCATGTCCAAACATCGCAGCTTGGGGATAAGGGGCAATTGAGGCATTTTTTAGAATAGGATCCCCGCCATGCACTAGAACATAGGCATCTTGCAAGCTTCCATTATGGGCTCGCAGAGATTTGGCTTCTGAGCCCATGAGAACAAGACCTGCTTCGAAGGTCTCTAGAATTTCATAATCATGAAAAGCTTTCCGATTGGATACGAGATCTTTGCTTCCTTTTTTTTTGGGTGCCATAGACCTATATTATACTAGGAACAGAATAAAGTCTGACCTAAAGAGGTGAGACAAAAACAGGGACATCCCTCATTGTCACCAATCGAGGTGATTCCAGCTTCATGCAACCAAGATTCTAGCATAGAAGTGAAAAACTTTGTCTCCTCTTCAGAATATTCGGGAAGTTCATATTTCCATGTGCGTCCTGTTCTCTTCAGAAGAATTTCTTGGTTTTCACGCAATGGGATGAGAATTCCCTTGAGGAACTCGCTCAAAGAGATCCATCCAGAACTCTCAATCCGCACAAGGCTCTTTTCTGCTTCCCTAATGACCCGTTCATTCAATAGGTACTCCGGAAGACCTTGATGTTTCATGCAACTGATTGGGTTTCGATAGAGAAAAAGAGCTCTTTCCGATAGATCCATATTGAGCCAATGGGCAGCATCACTATTGCAACAAAGAGTCTCTCCATCGTATTCGGCAAAATGGAGATCACAGAGTCTTTCTATTAAGACTTCAAGATTATCTCGGGAAAGATCGGGACACTTTTTTTGCAATTTTACAACAATTGTCTCATTGAGTTGGACTGGTCCCTCCTGAGCGAGAGCAACTAGTACACTCATCGCCTCGATAAAGGCAAAATCACTTTCTCGGATCTTTTCAATAGCGTCATCATCAATGATGGGTGAAGGGTCTGTTTTTCGGACATGGAGGAGATATTCCTGCCACTCGTAAAAAGGAGTGATCACCCCTTTGAATCGATCTCCCTCTTTAATATACGAAACGCACGCAACAAAACTGAATTCCAAAAAGAGCATGTGCTCCTCAAATTGCTCTGGAGATAAAGCAAACTTTTTCATCATATCAGCCGCTTCAATCTCATAATCTGGCGATTGGTAGACCTCATTCATGATCCCGGCTTGGATGGGGTCTGTAAGGTTCAAATCCATTAGATATCGTTGAAAAATCTGAGGGGTCTGTAAGTATTTTTCGACGATCGAGTCGAAGATATTATTGGAGGTGCGCGAGATCGAGTACCAAGTAGGGAGTACATGGATGGGGACTTTGCGAAGAAGTCCCTGTAGATATTCCATCCCAGGTTTGAAGTCATCTTCAAACTTAAGAATTTGAAACTCGTAATACTTCCTCATCTCTTTATCGACGAGAACATGTGTAGCATTCAGGGTAAAAAGCTCTGTCTTGGAGAGTTTTTCCAGTATGGGGAGAATCTCTTCGTTAGAGAGATTTAAATTTCTCTCAAGCAAAGAGATAGGCGTTTTCAGAGAACTATAGAGGATCTCTTCGAGAACTTCGATCTCTAAAGGCATGAATTGCGACATCAGAACTCGATTGCGAACGTCCTTAGCATATTCATACTCAATTAATTCGATCTTATTTCTTCGGAATGTTGCGAGATCTGACATGTAATTTTCCTTTTAGTATTTATGCTCTTCGCTAATTAATATAAAAGTTTAAGGAGTTTTTGACAATCGAATATGGAAAATATCTGGGTGATTTCCTATACTTCCACAAAAATACGTACAGAGGGCTTCTTGTGAAAAAATACGATCACAGGCGAATTGAACAGAAATGGCAAGGGATTTGGGAATCAAGGCAAATCTTTAAGACAGAGGTAGATCACAGCAAACCAAAATACTACATCCTCGATATGTTTCCCTATCCATCAGGTGCGGGACTCCACGTCGGTCATGTGACCGGCTACACAGCCACTGATATCCTCGCTAGGTATAAGAGACAAAAGGGGTTCAATGTCCTTCATCCTATGGGATGGGATAGCTTTGGCCTTCCAGCCGAACAGTATGCCATTCGGACGGGAACGCACCCTGAAGTGACAACCAAAAAGAACATCGCAACATACCGTAGACAGCTAAAATCTTTGGGCCTTAGTTATGACTGGAGTAGGGAAATGTCAACCAGTGATCCAAAATATTACAAGTGGACTCAATGGATCTTCACTAAGCTCTATGAGAAGGGGCTCGCTTATGAGGCTGAGCTTCTTGTCAATTACTGCCCCGCCCTCGGAACTGTGCTCGCCAATGAAGAAGTGGAAAACGGTCTTTCCAAAGAGGGGGGCTACCCGATAGAGAGGCGCCCTTTGCGGCAATGGGTCCTCAAAATCACCGCATATGCAGAAAAATTGCTCAATGATCTTGATTTGCTCGATTGGCCTGATTATCTCAAAACGCTGCAGAGAAACTGGATAGGAAGAAGTGAAGGAGTGAAAATCCATTTTCCTCTTCAAAAAAGCAGCGAAACCCTCTCGGTTTACACCACCAGGCATGATACTCTTTTTGGGGTGACTTTTATGGTGATTTCTCCTGAGCACCCCCTTCTAGAATCACTGACCAAGGATGCAGAGCGTGCAAAAGTCGCAGCTTATCAGAAACAAGCGGCATCAAAGAGCGATTTGCAGCGCACAGAGCTTGCAAAAGAGAAAACTGGTGTCTGGACTGGTTCCTCTGCGATCAATCCAGCTACGGGCGAAGAAATCCCTATTTGGGTGGCTGACTATGTCCTTATGGGATATGGAACAGGGGCTGTCATGGGCGTTCCCGGCCATGATGAAAGAGACTTCGAGTTTGCCCAGAAGTTCGGCCTCGAGATCCAAGCAGTGATCGACCCCGATCTAGAGGTTCATGCAGACTTGATCCCTGAAGGACAAACCGCAGAGAATTATCGCCTCGATGTTCTCGCAGGGAAAAAGTGCTGTGCAGGCGTCTCTTCTGGCACAATCATCAATAGTAGCAGCTCAGATGTGACGATTGATGACCTAGGGATCACTGAGGCAAAGGAGGCAATTGCTGACTGGCTCGAAGAGTGTGGAAAAGGGGAGAGAACAATCAACTACAAACTCCGAGACTGGCTCTTCTCTCGCCAGCGCTATTGGGGAGAGCCCTTCCCAATTCTCCACTTCGAAGATGGAACGAAGCGTGCTCTCGACATCAATGAGCTTCCCCTTTGTCCACCTGAACTGATCGATTTTAAACCGACAGAATCGGGGGAAAGCCCTCTTGCTAGAGTCCCTGACTGGGTCAACATCATTGACCCAGCAACCGGGAAGAAAGCAACACGTGAGACCAACACCATGCCTCAGTGGGCGGGATCATGCTGGTACTACCTGCGCTTTTGTGATCCACATAATGACAAGGAAGCTTGGAATAAAGAGAAAGAGAAGTACTGGCTCCCTGTCGATATGTATGTCGGAGGCGTTGAACACGCGGTTCTTCACCTCCTCTATGCCCGGTTTTGGCACAAGGTCCTCTACGATTGCGATCTAGTCTCCACCCCAGAGCCCTTTCAAACTCTCCGCAATCAGGGACTCGTCACCTCTGAATCTTTTAAGATTCCTCATGGGGGATATGTAGCCTCAGAAGAGGTTGAGCAAAGAGAAGATGGCCCCTATCAGATGGGAACAGGCCAGAAACTTCTCCATCAGATTGAAAAGATGTCAAAATCCAAACTCAACGGGATCACCCCAGATGATATGATCGAAGAATATGGGGCTGATTCTCTCCGGCTGTATGAGATGTTCATGGCCCCTTTCGAAAAAGAAAAGCTTTGGAACAATGACGCGGTGAATGGTTGCAAGCGTTTCCTCAATCGGTTTTATGAGATGGTCTTCTCTGAAAAAGTCACCGAAGAAGAAAATGAAGAAGCTCTTAAGCTTGGCTATAGACTTGTCCATGGGGTGGAGAAAGACATTAAAAACCTCCAGTTCAACACTGCAATTGCCAAGATGATGGAGTTCCTCAATCACTTCATTCCCTTGCCCCAGTACCCGAAGAAAGTCCTCAAAATGGTGATCCAAGCACTCTATCCCTTCGCTCCTCATATTGCTGAGGAGGCCTGGGAACACATGGGAGAGACAGAGAGTCTTACCTACCTCCCATTTCCTAAGGTTGATACCACCTACCTTGTCGATGAGAACACGACCTATGTCGTCCAGGTGAATGGGAAACTCCGAGCAAGCTGGAACCTCCCCAAAGACCAGAGTAAAGATGAGCTTCTAACCCTTGCTCAAGCAGAGCCAAAAATCACTAAGTTCATTGATGGAGAGATCAAAAAAGTGGTGTTTGTTCCTAATAAGCTCCTCAACATAGTGGTAGAGAAGTGATTCTTTCATTTCTCTATAATCTCACTCTTCTTCTCGGCGTCCTATGCTCCCTTCCAAAGTGGCTTTGGAAGGGGAAATCAAAGAAATGTCTTCTCCAGCGGCTCGGCCTTTCTCTCCCCAAGGTAAAACAAGGGGAGCGCACCATTTGGATCCACATGGTCTCAATGGGAGAGACCAGAGCCATGATCCCAATCGTCGAGCGCCTCAAACAACACTACCCAGACGCAGAACTCTTTTTCTCCTCCACAACAGAAACCGGACATCAAGAGGCGCAAAAAAGTCTCCCTGGTGGAGCTGATTATTTCTTCCTTCCCATCGATTTTTCTTGGACAGCTCGAAGACTGGTGAAGCGCCTTCGCCCTTGTCTTCTCATCCTCTCAGAGGGAGACCTCTGGTTCCACACGATGCGCGCTGTACGAAAGAGGGGAGGGGAGGTAGTCGTTCTCAGTGGGAAAATCTCCGAGGTTTCGGCAAGGCGCTTCTCACGATTTCCCTTTCTAGCAAAAAAGCTTTTCAAAGAAATCGATCTCTTTTGCACCCAAAATGAGGAATATGCCTTCAGAATCCAAAGCCTCCTCTCTGATAGAGAAAGACTTTCCGTAACAGGAAATCTCAAACTCGCAACACCCTCCATTCATCTCTCTCAATCCGAAACAGCGAGTTGGCTAAAGACCCTTGGAATAGAAAAGGGAGATAAAGTCCTGACAGTGGGGTCCACCCACCCCAATGAAGAAGAGGAGATCATCGAGCAGCTAAGAGAATTTTCTGATTATAAAATTCTTCTTGTTCCTCGCCATCCAGAGAGATTTCCTATCGTCAAGAAGCTTCTGAATCGCCTAAACCAAAAAAATGTGATACTTGTCGATCGGATGGGCATTCTTCCCGTCTGCTATCAGCTCAGTGAGCTTGCCATTGTCGGGGGGAGTTTCCTGCCAGGGATCGGGGGACACAATGTCTTCGAGCCGATCCAAGCAAAGATTCCAGTCCTCTTCGGTCCCCACATGCAGTCGCAAAAAGAGCTGAAAACCCTTGTCTTAGATGCTAAAGCTGGAAAAGAGACCTCCCTGCAAACCCTTGGGCAGACTGTGAAAGAAGTTCTTCAAAACCGAGAAGTTCTATCTGAGAATGCCGCTCAATTGGCGAGCATTGGGGAAGAAAGTCTAAACAAGACATGGAAAGCCTTAGAAAAACACCTTCCTTGAGTTATATTTTCCTCTCCAGTATATTTGAGGCTTCGCTTTTGTCGCGGGGTGGAGCAGCGGTTAGCTCGTTGGGCTCATAACCCAAAGGTCAGAGGTTCGAATCCTCTCCCCGCTATTTTTGTGGCGGTATAGCTCAGCTGGTTAGAGCAGCGGAATCATAATCCGCATGTCGTTGGTTCGAGTCCGACTACCGCTAATGGTGGTAGAGCAAGCCAACAGTTTGGCCCCGCGTTCGGGACTCGAAATGAAGCGCCCTTACGCGGCGCAAACCGGCCCAAAGTCCGACTACCGCTAGGCTATTTCTCCCTATAAGCTAGCCCTTTTACCTCCCTAATTTCCTGTCCAAAATTTTGTTAAATGTGAAGTATGTCAGAATTTTGTCAGGATTTCATCTTAAATTTGGATTTGTGATATATTTCCCCTTTAAAACATCAAGGGGTGCCAATTTTGGCTGAGATTATACCCCCATAACTTGATCCGGATAAAAGCCAGTTATGATCTTACAAAAAATTGCTAATACAATTCGGCTTCTCACAATAGATGCAGTAGAAAAAGCAGGCTCAGGACATCCTGGCCTCCCAATGGGATGCGCTGAAATCGGAGCATATTTATTTGGAGAGTTTCTTAATTTTGATGCAGACTTCCCTAAGTGGCCTGAGCGAGATCGTTTGATCCTTTCAGCTGGGCATGGCTCTCTTTGGCTTTATAGTTGTTTGCATTTAGCCGGGTTTCCCATTTCGATTGAAGACATCAAACGATATAGACAAATTGATTCAAATACGCCCAGTCATCCGGATGTAACGAAAACAAAAGGCGTTGAAGCCACAACTGGATTAGATGGGCAAGGAATTGGGTTTGCTGTTGGACAAGCTCTCGCTTTAAAAAAAATAGGCTTAAACTCAAAGGTCATTATTCTAGCTGGAGATGGCGATCTTATGGAAGGAGTGTCCTATGAAGCTTGTTCCTTAGCTGGACACTTAAATCTCAACAATTTGATTCTGATATACGACAGCAATCAGACTACTCTTGATGGATATGTCAATGAAACCTTCTCCGAGGATGTTTTTCTTCGATTTCAATCGCAAAATTGGGAAGTTTTGGAAATCAATGGGCACGATATAGATGAAATTCGTAAAGCCATTGCCCCTTTGAGAATATCGCAAGAAAAGCCTGTCCTCATTATTGCAAACACGCAAATCGGCTATGGATCTCCGAACAAGGCAAAAACTCCACTAGCTCATGGAAGTCCACTAGGGACTGGAGAAACACTGTTAACAAAAAAAGCATTAGGACTTTCCGAAACACCCTTTTATGTAGACCCAGATATCTATACATTTTTTCGAAGTCGCCAATCCAAAGGTTCTGCACCAGTTTCAGTAGAAATTCCTCAGAATTTAGAAGAGATTCTACAAGGACTCAATATTCCCTCTCCCATTGCTGGTAGATGGGCTTCTCATAGAGTTCTTCAAACATTAAAAGGACATGTCCCTGCACTCATCGGAGGCTCTGCTGATCTATCATCTTCCGATGGTACTTATCTAGATGATGAGGATTTTGTAAGGCGCAATCAGTTTGGACCAAGAAATATAAAGTACGGTATTAGAGAATTTGCCATGGCATCTATGGCTTCTGGGATGGCTCAAACGGATTCTATCATCCCTTTTATTGGAACTTTTCTCTCTTTTGTGGATTACATGAGAAGCGCCATCAGAATGGCTGCTCTCATGAAGCTACGAGTAATTTATCAATTAACTCATGATTCAATTTTTATAGGGCACGATGGCCCTACTCATCAACCTATAGAACAATTAGCCTCCCTTCGCGCAATTCCAGGGTTGTTGGTCGTACGACCCGCTGACGCCCACGAAGTAAAGATGGCATGGATCGTGGCTCTCCACTATCAAGGCCCCACTGCGATTATTTTATCAAGACAACCTCTTTCCACCCTTTCTGTCCATTCTTTTTCAGAGGGATTAAGCAAAGGAGCTTATATCATAAAAAAAGAGTCCAGCCTATCTGTTGAATGCCTGATTATTGCTACAGGATCAGAAGTGTGCCTTGCTCTGGAGGTAGCAGAAGAATTGGGAGAACACACTCGAGTGATCTCGATGCCTTCATGGGAACTATTTGAACAACAACCTGTATCCTACAAGCAATCCCTCTTACAGGGAAAAATTAAGGTCAGCATTGAAGCAGGAATTGATCAAGGATGGCACAAATATATCGGATCTGAAGGATTGGCAATTGCATTAGATTCCTTCGGAGAATCAGGATCTCCAAATGATTTGGCTGAACGTTTTGGATACACGAAAGCTGCGATTATTCAGAAGATTAAATTACATACACTATCGTCAGAGGCAGCACATCAAAAATTTCCCTGAAAATGTATCGGTTGATTTTCTGAATTAGGAGAAGAGTCTGAAGAAAGCAGGGCGGGATCATCCATATCTATTGAAAGCTCTCGGTGTAAAGTCTTTTTCGTAAAATCTCTCTACAGAAAAGAGTAACTTTTTCTCTAATCCTGACATTATCCCTGACATTTTAAAATACGAGAACTTGAAAAGCAATTCATATCATCTTAGGAAGTGTTATTTCGAAGCGAAATACAGCGGATTACTCATCCGCAGCTTGCGCTAATTCTCGCTTTTCGTATCATGCTTTTTTATTCTCAATTATGCTGAGGTGATAACATTGGGACATATTCGTTTAAGAAAGGATAAAAAATGCAGAGCTGGGATTTAGATGTGTTACGTAGACCCGATTTTTTCAGCTTGCCGATGGTTGTAGTGCAATGGGCAAATCCTCGATGCGCCAGTCGATTGATTCCAGCAGTTGTTTTGAATGACTCAAAGGAAAAGTTCTCGAGATAGACTTTGGAGAGGAATAGGCCTGCATCTTATCCAAAAAATCACAGTTCCTTACTTTCCACAATTCCTGCCAAATAATTTGTTGAAAAAAGCATTAAAAAATATCTGTCATAGCAAGAGATTCCCTATAGATAGGCTTCCTCCTCAATAGAAAATAAAATTTCTAGAATCATTGTTCCCAAGGATCCGAAAGGCAAAAAAATAAATCATATATCCTTCAAAGTGAACTGGATAAGAAATTCCCTTCCATGAGAATTGTAACTATGTTACAATATGGATATCTGGAGCAGGAATTTGAAACGACAGCGGCCGCCCAAAATAGAAAACCTTCTCGATGTTATAAAGAGGCTTGTTGAAGAGGGGTTTTTTAGGTTTAGCAAGCATGCGATCACAAGGAGAAAGGAGAGGTCCATTTCCCCACAGGATGCTATACATATTCTAAAAAATGGCTTTCACGAAAAGAGAAAGACGATTTTTGATGAGCCTAATCAAACTTGGAAATATGCGATTCGAGGGAAAACAAAGGATAATCAAGAGGTGAGAGTAATAGTGGCAATTGTAGAAGAAATTATCATTATTACTATAATTAAACTGGATTAAGAAAATTATGAAGAAAACAAAAAAAGAAACATTTATCTATGAAGCATTTGGATTCCCAATAAAACTCATTAATGTCCCAATGAGAAAAGTAATTGGGGAATGGGTGATTGATGTAGATTTTGAAGCTCTAGAAAAAGCCATATTACGTCTTCTTATTCATAAACCTGTTCCTCTCAGTGGAGCAGAAATACGATTTATCCGAAAATTTCTTCAAATGACAACTACAGAATTTGGAAAGCTTTTTGGTATCAGCCATGTTGCAATTTTGAAATGGGAAAGTGGAAAAGTAAGTTTTCCAATTTCTGCAGATATTTATGTTCGATTATATCTTCTAGATCAGCTTCACGTTAAAGACAAAGAGTTTCGGGCTACATTTATCCAAACGAGCCCTCATCTATTGGCACAACGTAAAAGAGAAAAAACTTTCACTCTTTCACTCAATATTGATGTAGATTTGGAATCAGCTTAGAAAAGACTTTTCTTTATTAACATTGCCATTCTGATCATTTGCCTTCCTCTTCTGAAAGTTTCAAGTACTTGTAGTAAGTAGTATGGGCGTTGTAAAGAGAGATGATGAATCCCTCTTTTCCATAGAGAAAGCCCCTCTTAAAAAAATAGCTCTTGATGAAGGTGAACCACCCTTTAAAAAGGGCTTCCAACAGTGAAGAAGGCTCTCCT
>SDBU01005903.1_pt1 | contig 14516 bp, 17 predicted proteins | sample 2277071 | NCBI WGS metagenome assembly SDBU01 (sample SAMN10397929, study PRJNA504765) | marine sediment metagenome | isolation source: marine sediment core GS08_GC12, 126 cmbsf | place: Arctic Ocean: Gakkel Ridge, Loki's castle | collected 2008
CTCAAGAGTTTCTGGGGATAGCTGCATTAGATAAAAGACAATTCTATAATGATGATTGGATAGACAAAATATGCAATATAGACGAAAGTGAACAAATAATCCCTAATGAAGGGAAAAATTACGGGGGTTTTGATTTAGCAAGAATGGGCGGGGATTATTTCACTGCTGAAATACTAAAAGCAATAACAAATGCAGATCCTAAAATCGCTAGCTATGGATATACAACAACAGAACCAGGAGCAAACCTTGGGGCAAACTCACTAATAATCGCAGCCTGCAGCTCATTATGTTTTCCTGGAGATAATTTCAGCTCCTTACCTGAATTCAATTTCACTGGAACCATTAGGAAATCCCTATCCTTTCGGTAAATCTCAGCTAAAGTCGGCTGAAGCTCCAGAAATTTTTCCAAAGTCACTGAATATAAATCTGTGTCGAATAAGCGAACAAGGTTAAATATTTCTTTTGTTAAAGCGTAATGCGTTCTTGGGCTGTTTGTTGCCAAGGTTGGATCATCAGAATTTCTGTCAACAATCCTAGCCTGCTCGAATTGGTGAATCACTTGTCGACGGATACTTTCCCGTGTGTTTTCTGCATAAGTTTTATCATATGTGGCGTTAATAAACTGAATAATATCATGAATACCTAATCTGATACATTCAGCATTTTTCCATGGGTCATTCTCTCTGAGGTTTGCTAAAGCCAAAAAAGTTAATGCTGAAATTTCATTCTGCTGTGCATCTGGTAGACTAAGATCACCAAGATTTTTTTTTGCTTCCTCAATTTTTCCCACTGATAGCTCCTTCTCCGGATTAGGAAACAACTTTAATTAAATACTCAATCTGGATGAGTCACACTCCAAACAACCTTATCTATCTTTTCATACGAAGGAACTTCCTTTAAGCGATTAACACGGTTCCCGATCTTTCTGATCTGCTCAATTGGCGGCAAAGGGAAAGCCCTCATCTCAGTAGCACTGACTTGGGTATTACCATTAGAAATCCTGAAATATCTATCAAACAGAGAACTGTTAAGCAATGCGGCTAATCCAATGGCAATCAATTTAGTTAATTTTAAACAGCTAAATATAATTAGCTTTGTTTATTTTCTTTCATTATGCAACAATTAACAAAAAAGCAATGATAAATAAAGAGAAGAGAGGATATGAAATTAGAGAAAAAAGAAACTATTTTTATAATTTTCTATTTATTGATTATAAGTATAGTCATTATATTTATAACAGCAGATCTTATCTTCAAAATTTTAATTCCTAAATATATATTTATTGTTTTAACTGTAAGTTTTCTTAGCGTATTCCTATTTTATAAATTTTGTTTTCCATATCTTTCTTAGATATTCCTTTAAGATTCGTCTTTTCAGCATGTTCATGAATCAGCGTCTTTTCGATCTCCTCATTTGTTTTTCCAACAACAACGCTTATTGGAGTATATTCTTTTGATGTAAGAGCATTCTTATTTATTAATACATCAAGTGCTCCCTTATCTCTTAACTGGGTTGTAATTTCATTTGATTTAATTTTATATGTCCTGCCTGATGTAAGAGAACCTATAATTCGAACTGTTACTATTTTATCCTCAGCACTTATATCAGAGATTTTCTCTTCAATATGATCTAGAGATTCTATAACAGTTTTATTAGTGCAATCAATGACCAGTGAAAGAATTTCTATTGGTTTGATTGGAATAAATTTAACCTTAAAATCCGAACTCTGAGATGCTACGTCTATATCTCCAGAAACGATGCAGAAGCCACCATATTGATATTTCTCGAGCTCACGGAAATTTGTTGGATAAAGTGAACCAGGATAAATAATTTTATTTTTTTTATCAACAACAAGAGTTTGATTTCCTTCTCGTAATTTTTCAGGAACAGTTTTATGAAGATGGCCACCCGCATAATAAGCAAAATTTTGAGGTAATAGCGATTTAGGAGCAGATTCCATATCTTTGAATTCAATAGGTTTTAATTCGTTCATCATTGTATGTAAAACAAATATTTTAATTCCTTTTTCATTCTCTAAATTTTCTCGTATCAATCGCTTATAATCTTCATCTCGTATCAATCGCTTATAATCTTCAATGTAAACCTCGATTTCTTAGATGAGGATGATTAAAAGTATAAAAGTGGTTCATATTAATAATAAAAATGCTTGATTATAAAATAAAATGGCTTAAACATCCAAAAATTTAGAGCTATTAAATATATTTTTTTTTGGTTGAGAATTAAAACTAATAAAAATGTGAAATTTATTAATTTTCCAATAAAATTAAGTGTGCTTCTTTCAAGTAATTAATGTACTTATCCTTTTTTATATTTAATGAACGATATGTTTTTATATTGGACTTGTTAAATTAATATTCAACTTATATTTTTAAAAAAAAAGAAGTGTAAAAAAATATGAAAAAAGCATACAGTAGAATTTTATTAATTATAATACTAGCTACTTCTTTTTTCTCAATTCACATTAGTACATATACAGCCATTCCAAACTCAAATATTCAAATTAAAAGCGAGCCTAAGGCAGCAGCTGAAAGCGCAAATTTAGCGGCATGGATAGTCATTGCAGGAGATAGATCGGATCATGATAAATTAGATCTTATAAGAAGCGGAACTGATAAGGCATATGAAGCGCTAATAAACCGAGGCTTCACAGCTAGCGAGATATATTATTTAGATCCTGCCTATGCAACGGTAGCAAACCCACAATCTTCTTATCGAGATGCTGATACAACACTAGCAAACATTCAATGGGCGATTGAAACATGGGCAGCAAGTAGGGTTGATGCCACTCACGGTCTTGGTATTTATCTATTTAATCATGGTGGAACTGGTTATATGACTATTCCCGGGACAGATCTTACTGACACTCATTTAAACACCTATTTAGACAATTTAGAGGCTAGTACCGGCGTCAATCGTACTATTATAATATATGAGGCCTGTCATGCGGGATCATTTATTAATCCAGTTAGTAAAGATAATCGGATTGTGGTAGCTGCAACTGACATAACACATAATTCCTTTGTGAATGCTGCTTGGGATTGGGCTGCCTTCTCTGAAACATTTTGGTCATCAATTAGACAATGTAAAACTATTGGAGAGGCATTTGAAGATGCAGTAGTAAATGTTGCTGCTTTGGGATATGGAAGCGACCAATTTCCATGGATAGATGACAACCACGATGAAATTGGGAATGAAGTTGATGGAGCTGGTAATTTACCAAATGGCGGAGATGGAACAGACGCATTAAACGTATGGATTGGAACAGGTTTAAATTGTCCAGATATCCTTATATTTCGGTGGCCATTAAGATTTTGGATAGAAAGAATACCACCTATACCTCCTCCTGTTTGGGTTATTATTAATACAAACTCTATCGTCAAAGATGTATATGCTAGAGTAATTCCACCGAACTGGATACCTCCAACTCCAGAGCCTGAAGATCCAAAACTTCCGGATGGGGTAGCACTTGTAGGAGACGAGGGTGTTCTGACGATACGATTAACCGATCGAGATGGTGATGGTAATTATACTGGCAATCTCAATCCTGGTAATGATTACGATTTCTGGGGTGATGATGGAGATTATCGAGTTAATATAATCGCTTTAACTGAAGATAATATTATAGCTAGAATACAAACTCCTGTTATTATTGTTAATGATGATGGTAATCCACCTCCCGATACAACCGATCCAACAATAGCGATAATAACTCCAAGCCCCGATGCGTTAGTAAGTGGTATCGTCGGTGTAATTGCAGAAGGAGACGACGATCAAGGTCTTGATACAATACAAATTTTTGTTGACGATGTTGAAGTAACAGAAGAATTAATGCCACCATATCTCCCGTATCCACAAGTAACTTATAATTTGGATACATCTGATTACTCAGATGGAACTCACACCATTAAAGCTACTGCTACAGATAATTCAGGTAATGCTAATTCTGCTTCAATAGAGATCATAATAGGAGATGAAGATGGAATTCCAGGTTATCATATTACTGTTTTGATTTTTGGTTCTATTATCGGTGTTGCTATGATCTATTTTATCAGTAAAAAAAAGATTAAAACTCTTAGCTAACTCTGTAAAATCATTCCATATATTTAATATATTTTTTTATTAATCTTGTTTTAGGAATTGTTAATCTTTTAGATGGTTTATTTCTTTATTAGCTATACTATAATTTCTAAGATTGGTTAAAATTTTTTCCTTATTTTGCACATACCATTGCCGTTGATATTCTTTTACTTCCGCCAGATGCTTTTCATGATATACTCTATTTTTCTTTAAAATATTTTCTTTATTGGCGTTATAATATTTTCTTTTCTGAACTTGAATTTTATCCTTATTTTTTACCCTAAAAATCTTATTCTTTTCTAATATCACGTCCTTGTTATCTTGATAGTATTTTTTATTGCGTTCTTTTAAAAAATCTTTATGATTTTTATAATACTCTTTATTTCTTTTTTTAATCTTATCTTTGTTGCGGCATTGGTAATCTCTCTGCCTCTCGAGGATAATCTCTTTGTTTTTCAGATAATCTTCTCCTTTTTTCTTCTTAATTTTATCCTTATTGATTTCTCTATATTTTTTACTATATTCTGCTATTTTTCCTTTTCTATTTTGATAATCTCGCTTCTTCCTACAAGCTACTCCACAATACTTCTGATTATGTTTATTTGGAGTAAAAGATATGCCACAGAATCCGCAATTCTTTAAATGTACAATCATATTTCTACTGATTTCTTTTACTGGCTTGAACTTTTCCTTTATTTTCATTACTCCATCTCCTCACTCTGATTATTATGACAAACACATTTTATGATGAATTTGGTGCTCCAAAAGCTTATATTGAAGACGATGGTAATATTTTTCTATTTAATGGTGAATGCGTTGGTTATGTTTTAAAAGATTCGGTCTATAGTTTTAGTGGAAAACACCTAGGATTCTTTAAGGATGGTTGGATAAGAGATTTTGATGGTAAATGTGTAGTTTTTATTAAAACAGCGAAAAGGGGTCCCGAAAGGAGAGTTATGGATATAGGTCGTGTTAAAGATCCAAAATCTATAATTCCTGTCAAACAACCAAGAGAATCAAGTTCAAGAGTTCTAGAAGTTAAGGACGAGTGGTCTGAATTGACTTTTGTACAATTTTATAATCAATAACATAATCTACATCTTGATAATAATAAATTTTGAAGAGTCATTAATTTAGGACTATTTCCTTTTTTCTCTTTCCTCATTTTATTTAAAAAGATGATGGTGCAATACAAAGTTAGACAATCCATTAATAAGAACAAAAATTTGATGTATCTATTAAATTTAGCTTATTTCAATAAAACTTCAAGATTTCTTTTAAAACTAGGAAACTTTTTTGAAGCGTATGAAGGAGAAAACATTTTCCAATTAATTAAAATAAAAAAAAAAACAAGTAGCATTCTTTATTGTTTAAATTAGAAAAATTGGAAATATAAAGAGAAAAAAAAAATAAAATTTAAAAATTTATTTTAATGTTAATTTTTTTTGACGTCTCCTAATGATAATTATCGAAATTGTTCCGACTAAGCCTATAATTATATAAGAATTATAGCCTGGAATTCCTCCTCCTGCGGGAATAGTTTTTACAACATCTACTGAAGCAGAATTTTCGTTTCCGAGGGTATCATTCGCATAAAATTTTATGGGTATATTTCCTGGGGCTAACAGATCCCAAGCAGATTGAACTATTGAGCCATTTGCTGTAAAAAAGTGTTTAGTCGTATTTGACCCAAGTGTATACCACATCTGGTCTAGATTGGTGTCGAGAATTTCAACTATAAAGGAGGGAGCTGTAGAAGCAAAAGACTGATCATCAATAGGATTAACGATTGAGATAGTTGGATCTTGAGAATCTTTTAAAATGGTTACTTCTTGGTATTTTTCTTGTCCGATTCCATCTTCAACATAAAATTTAAGCGACACAGTTCCTTCTGGTAGGGCCTCCCAGGCTGCTTGATTTATTGCACCAGTAGTAGATGCTACGTGATATTCTGTTCCGTCATTAAGAGTGTACCATGTGTTATCCAAGAAAATGCCATCAGTACTAATATTGTAACTTGGAGCACCAGTACTAAAGGCATCACTAGTAAGGGGACTATTAATTTGAACAGACAGGCTTTGATAGAGCATGTAAGCTATTTCATTCTCCCAAATCTCTAAGGCGTCAGGGTAAGTAGAATCATCTGTATCATCAAAATATTCAGTAAGGTGAAAGGTATTCACAATTGCGTGACCTCCAACTCCAAGAATTATTGCCCCTCCGCTATTTTGAGCGGTAGGTGTTAAACCAGCTATTGCAGTAGCGTTACTATGAAGAGTTACATTTGAATAATCAGTATTGGCAAAATTAAGAGATGTATTTAATGTAGGAGCAGAGAAAAGTGCTGGCTCTGTAAAAATCTTATGTGAATCATCCCATAAATAAATTCCTGGTGGAGTTGTAAAATAATTTCCCGCATAACTAAATCCAAGGTAATCCCATAATTCGTTATAACCGCTACGATATTCCCAAGTATTTACGATAAGGTATCCTCCTGCATTCAAAAAGTCAATAAGATCATCAGAAACCCAACTCATTATATTATCTAGAGTATTATCGATGACAACTAAAGAATAAGAATAATTGGTAAGGCTTGATTTAAAATACTCTGCTTCAAACGTTAAGTAAAATCGGACTCCCAAATCATTAAGTGCTGCTGCTACAGGACCTCTATAGGGATTGTCATTAGGATCTGAGCTAATATGCTCATGAACATAAATTAATACCTCTGCCTGAGAAGCTGTAAGCCAGTTTGCCACATTTATGCTAAACTGTAAATTATCTTCAAGAATAATGTTATTAAAACGTAGAAAGAACATATCTCCACTTAAAATAATACGTCCATTTCCGTATTCTTGACCTCCAATTACAATTGCTTTACTAGATTGTCCCCATATAGGAAAGGCATTACCAGTGTGATTTATAAGCCCTGGTAAAACAGTAAGTTCCAGTTGTGTGCAACCTTCTACTGTAGGATGTTCTTCTTTATAATCAGCCATACCTATAGCTCCATCATTAGTTAAATTGACATTAAGTCCTGTAGAAGAGAGTAAGTCATTGATTCTCTGACTATTAGCATCGTAATACCCACCCAGTATGAAAAGACCTCCTCCATTATTAACCCAATTCATCACACTGGAGATCTCATTAGCAGTATAATTTATTGTAGGACTACCTAAGATTAACATATCATAGGGAGCTAAATTATTTGAGGTAAGATTACCTGTTGCAGAAGGATAAAGTTTATCAAATGTATATGATCGGTTTACAAGATTATCTCGCCATAAATAATATCTTTCTCCCCAAGTAGCATAATCGGGTTCATCCCAATCATCAACTCCATAAAAAGGTTGATGGGATAGATCAAATAGGATACGTCCTTTAGGACGTGGACATAACCACTCTATAGCATCAATGGCTAGATTTTCTGTGTTTGAATGAATAATTTTCCCAGAGAACGGTAATTGAACAACACGTCCACCTCCATTACTTGGGTCAAATGCGACTGAAGTAGCGTCATTGCTAGAACCTGATTTTGATCCAAGCATCACTAAATCTGAAGCAATAGATGTGCCTTGAAGTGCAGTCCAATCATATGAAGCCCAACCTGCATTAAAATCTGTCAAATAAGTATCGTTCAATTGGTATGATTTGGTAATTGGGTGACGCATTGTAATATTCTGTTCGTATGTGCTTATATAATTCCAATAGATTCCCTCTCCATCACCACCTTCTGATTCTGGAGGAAGAATTCCTGCATAATTAAGGTATACAATAGCGCTATCTAAACTAAGGATACCCCCACCACCTAACCAAAATTCTTTTACATAATTAACTATACTTTCACGAGGTAAATTGTCAGCCATTATAAAGACATCATAATCGGCAGTTTTTAATTTATGAGATAAAACGTCTGCTTTTGTAAGATTGTATACTTGATATCCTGCATTTTCCAATACATTCCATAAAGCTGTATAATTACTATTAAGAATACTCGAAGTTGTATCGTATGAGGGTCTTGTAACGTTTAGTTCACCATAAAATGCTACTCGAATAGTTCTTGGAATAAATTGAGATGTCTTGGGTTTTAGTTCTTGGAAACCAGTACGGTCAGAAGTGGTAGAAGCTTGAACAGTCGGTGAAATTAGTAAAAAGCTTGGTATTATGGTAAAAACCATGAAATAAAGTCCCAGAACTGTTAATAATATTCTATTTTGTTTTTTCATTGAATTTCACTTATTGTTTTTTCTTTAGATTATTTAAATTTAGTAGTGGATATTCATCATTTACAATCTATTTAATTGTTTATATTTGTTTGTATAGCTGTCCTAATCGAGAAAATTAAGGAATTTCCTGTTGGAAAGGAAGAAGATTTAGATTAGTAAAGACTTTTGGATTTCACTATAAATGAGTTCTTTGAAATCATCTTCAATTGTGGATAATTTCACATGATTTAGTACATGTAATTCATCACATAAAGAAACTAAACCAATATCGCTCAGAAACGAATCAAAATTTGCGCTTTTAACATTAATAATTATTATAATACGGATAAGAGGATCTTTTTTACGAATTCTTCTTACCCAGTTTCTAAAATCCTGAACCTGATTCTTATTACATAATCTCGTCAAATAGAATGCATTTCCAATATTTAAAATAAAAAAATTTCCAAAATATTATATAATTATATACTTGGAATTTTTCATGAAGGCTGATGCTCCTAAACAATAATGCCGAATTCCTGAGCCTTCTTTTTAATCATTTCTGCCTCTTGAGAATTTCCCATCCCTCGATGAGCTAGTATTAAGTTGTTCCAAGCATTTCTATCTAGAATTTTGAACGGAAGAGCTTTCTTAAGACAATCAACAGCACTTTTAAAGTTTCCAACGTTCATGTAAGCGACCCCCAGATTATTAAGAGTAACCCAATTATTTGCATTGATTGATAGAGACTTACCATAAGCGTTTATTGCAAGTTGATACTGGTGTTGTTTAAGATACAAGTCTCCCAAGTGAATTGAATGGAGAGAAGACTCTACTTTTTAATGATATTACCAAGTTATATGAAAAAAATAGACGTTTATTAGAGACATGGAGAAGATATGCCAATGATTTTACAAGTCAGATGCATGGTCTGACAAAAATTGAAATTGAATCAGAAACAGATTCTGAGGTATATGCTAATATTTTAAAAGAATTAGGCCTAAATTCTTCTCAAATAAAAAAAATTATTACTAATATTAAACCAGATGTTTTTGTTGAATTATACATGAGTGAAAGAGAGAATTTTAAAGAAAAACTACAAGAACTAAAATTTAAAGAAGTAACAACGGAAAAAATTATTGGGAATTTCAATGAATCCTTACAATTAAGATGTAATTTATGCCTTGAAAAGCCGTTAGTGAAGTTTTTCTTAAAGAAAAATAATAAATTTAATTCAATTGATGATTTATCTACTGGAGAGCGATGTGCAACTTTATTAAACTTTGTTTTCTGTAAAGCAGATGAGCCAGTCATCATCGATCAACCAGAAGATAATATAGATTATAATTATATAAAATTTACAATAAACATATTAAAGGAGCAAAAAGTCATAAGACAATTTATTATTGTATCTCACAATCAAAATCTACCTGTTTTAGCGGATGCTGATTTAATATTGACAATGAATAATATTGATGATAAAAAAATTGAAATTCAAAACAGAGGAAGTCTTGAAAATGAAGAGATTCATAATTCTATCCTAAACTTAGAAGGAGGAAGGGAAGCTTTTAAGCTAAGAATGAAGAAATATCAATTAATTGAGATTTAATTAGACCTTTTTTAGTCAACAAAATTAAAAAAATTAAAAATGTGGGATTTAACTGTTTAGAATGTATAAAGAAAGAATTCATCCCAATTCTGGGATGACTCTGATTTAAAACAATTTCAAAAAAAAATATTATTTGAGAGAATTCCTGTTTAATTAGAGAAAATATCATTATGGGGGGGAAAAAGTTAGCGAAATAATTAAATTAAATGAAACAGAAGAGGAATTATTATAGGAAGTTAACAGTTGAATGACTAATTTTTCTTAAAAAACAAATAATGCTAGATTTATTTAAAAAATTAGTTAAAAAATTCCATCAGTTCAATATTAAATTTATTTTTAGAAAGGTAAATAAAATGTTTTTTGATGATAAACAAATGATTAATTCCACTAGGCATTTTAATAAGTCAAATCAAATAATAATGCTAGATAAGTTATCAATACAACAAATTATTCGGATGTTCAGGACTCGTATAAAGGATTGGTATATCAAACCAGGGAAAATTTTAAGTGATAAAAAATTTCATCTCCATTTTGATTTTGTTTTAATCAATCTTTGTTGCATAATTATTGACACAATGAGTCAATATTATTTTGATGCTGCTCGATCTACAGGAGATATATTTAAAAAATTTTTAAGGAAAGAATTTCCGGAGTTCCGTACAAAGCTGGATCCCACAAAACTCGTAACATTTTATGATGGCACCAGGAAGTATAGGAAATTTAGAAATATAAAGCCTTTGAAAAATCATGATTATGCTTGGGGTTTTTATAAGGCTTTCAGAAATGGTATTGTGCATAATGGTTTAGTATTACCTTTTGGGAGGCATAATAGATCAGACAAAAATAATCAAATAATAAGTAGCTCATGGGGAAAATTTAATCAAAATATAGAATTAAAAGTAAATCCTCAATTACTTTTCAAAAATGTCAAGAAGAGCTTTAGAAAATACATCAGACAATTAAGAATAAGTAAAACCTTACAAAAAAGATTTCAAAATAAGCTCTATAGGGATTTTGGTTGGAGAAGTAAGCATTTTGTGCCCTATCCTCCACTAAATTAAGTTTAGTGCTCGAGTTCAGGTTTGTACATAAATAAAGAGGTGTTAATTATGGAATTTGGGGAAATATTAAAAAAATTAAAGAAAGTAGATATTCAATTAATTTTTGAAGATATAGATAAATATACAGAAGGCAGGCATACTGTTGCGTTTATGGTTTTTAATGTAAATCTTTTGAGAGCCGTAATATTATTAGCTCAACCAGATTCTAAAAATTACTCTATTTCAGTTTTAAATAAATCGTTTATTTACCCTTCAAATCCTAAATATGAAGTTACCCTAATATTTTTAGTGACCTCATTAGAAATTTATCTACGACAATTATTTACGGCCTTGTTATATATAAAAATCAAAGAAAGTAAAGATTTTTTGTATGAAATCTCGGATATTATCAATATTGGGGTTCAAAAATTTAAAGATATCATTTCAATTGAAAATCTTGAGGAGTTGGTGAATAAATTATTTAAAGTTGTAGTACTTAATTTCCAAGATAAAGATTTCACTAAGGCTGCATTCAAAAAATTAAGTATTAATTTAGTTGAAATTATCGGTCGCGAGGATAAAGATTTATGGAGAAGAATCTATAGTAAAGAGGAAGAAAAACCCGCAAAAATAGGATATATAAGAATTAGAAATCAATTAATACATAAGGGGTTCCAAACGGTAATCCTTCTTGCCAAGTTATTAGATGAAGTCTTTATTGAAAAGGCAATTTTGGATATGACTAAATTTGTTTACGATATTGAATCAGAGATAGTATTAAAATATCCAAAAAAACAATTTTCGACTATTTATTTCAGATAAAAAAATTTCGAGGATGTTTTAAGTCTGAATATTATGATTTACTGAGATTGGATTTTAATTTGTTATTGGAAATAAAAGTATTAGCCTAAATTTTAGATTATATTAAATATAAATTAGAGAAAATATATTTACCTATTCAAGTACTTATTTAAGGAGCTATCATTCAAGAAAAAATCTTTCTATTCATTTTCCGGTCCTATTAATGAGTATAATTTAATCTCAGGTTTAATTAATGCGTTTTCAAAACCTTTTTTAAATTCTAACGCTTGATTTTCTTTTGTAATTTTCTTAGTAGTCTCCCATACAACATAACAAAAGAAATATAACTTAGTCTCAATACCATATTCTTTCATAAAAAATTTATAATTTTACCATTATGGGTTATCAGTAGTTTTGAAATCATTATTGAATAAATCTTATTCTATCATTTAAGAATTCTTTTAATTTGTCTAATTTGGCGAATAAAGACGTTTCTTTTTCTCTTACTTTCTCATCTACTTTTCTTTTCAAATAGTATTCTAAACTTTTTATTAACTCATTTAAATGTTTTATTTCTTCGTTTAAATGTCTTAGTATACCTTTGAGCTCTTTATGTATTGCATTCATTTTCATTTTTTATCTCTAAATTAGTTCTATTTTTTTATAATTTACTGATATTATAAATGGGGCATTTTACTTAAAGATTTTCAGATAAAAATATAATAGCTTTAATGTACATTAAAAATAAATTAAATTTACTATAAAAATAATAAAAGAGTTAAAGAAAAATAAGAAAAAAATAGTATATTCTTCAAAAATTCCTTCATTTAATAGTTTAGTACAAGCGGGAATGGTTATAATCAAATAATAGAAAATAATATAACTAATAATGATTATGGTATATTTTTTGAATCATCATCAAATTATAATAATGTTTTAGAGAATTTTGTAGTAAATAACAATCTTTATGGAATTATCCTCGACTCAAACCGGAATTATATTTATTTAAATAATTTTAGTAGAAATGGAATAAATGCATATGATGATGGGTCGGAAAATAACTGGGATTATGGGAAAGTAGGTAATTATTGGGATGATTATATTGGTTTAGACGCAGATAATAACAGTTTTGGGGAAATTCCTTATGATATTCCAGGATCAGCCCAGAGTAAAGATTATTACCCAGTCTTAGGAAGTTTTGAATCCGTTATATTTTACTTTCCATCCGATGATATTCCGTTTATAAATATGAGTATTGTTATGATAGTAGTTTATATTATAGTCGTTTCTCTAGGACTTATTTATGTAAATCATAAATATCATTGGCTCTGGAATCGTAAATTGAAAAGACAGATTACAGTTTTATGGATAAAAATATGAGTATATTTGTCTCGATCACCTTAACGCATGTATACGAGAGTTCTGTGTGGTAAAAATCAGAAATCGTGAGTTGAATATTAATTCTGATATTAAAATACCCGTTGATTTGTTAATTGATCAGGTAAAAGAAGAATTTGGATATTATCTTCCTTATTTACTCCTGAAGAGGTCAAAAAAAATAAAAAAAGTGAGATTTGAGAGACTCTTGGGTAAGAATTATAGAATTCAAGAAACTTTAACGATTAAGAGCACTGATTATTTATGAAAATTTTCATTTTTTTTTCTTTAAATAACTTGAGTGGATCTGGATAATATAATGCGTTCGATGTCTAAATTAAATATAACGATCCAAGAGGTTACCCAGGAAATTATTGATATCATGAGCATGAATGAATTTCCGCAAATTATTTTTGTTATAAAAGGGTATTTTGAGGGACTTATTAGAAATCTTGAAGTCTTAGAATCTCATGTATTCTATTTCCAAGATATGATTGAGATGTGGTATATGGACAGGAAACGAGAGAGTTGGATGTTAAGGAATATACAATTTCCGATACGGATATTGATAAATCTAAAATCAAATCGAATCAGGAATTTTCCTCTGGTCTCTTTGGTTGGTGGAGTAGCGCTAAGCACTAAATATTATGAATATCTGTTGGAGTTGTATATTAGAAAATTAACTTTAATTAAATGCGTATTAGTAAAATGGTTGAGGTTTTTATTTCTAGTGGAAGATAAGCTGTATACTAGGACTAGTATTCATGATTCTCTTAAACTAGTTTTTTTATAAATAGCAAATTTAATAAAAATAAAAAAGAATTGAATAAGAAATTAGAAGTTTGGCTGATACTAATGAATTATAATAAATGGAAAAAATTTAAGCATATTAAGCTTAAGCCGAACAATCTTGATGATATGGTAACAAAAAACTTTGCAAATAAGATAAATCATCTACCTAAAGAGGTAAGAGCGTATTCAATAGTCCAATTATATAAGAGCCCATCAGGATTTATTATTAAACATTATCTGTTGGGAATGCTTGCTAATGATATACATCCTGAATTACGTAAAATAGTAAAGTTATGGAAGATCCCTAAATCAGAAATGTTTAGATATGTACATGAATTAATTGAAGAAGGTATGATTGAACAGCCTCAAAACTATACGAAATCTGAAGCTCCAAAGGTTTTTAATACCATTAATTTTTATTATCGGCTCAATTTATTACAAAAATTAAAAAATAAATCCAAAATAGTTGAGTTAGTAAAAAAATATATTCGCACAGGTATAAAATACAATGACGCTAAATTCTGTTGCAAAAATTGTGGAAATTTTCCAAGTGAAGCTGAAATTGAAAGTGTAATAGTAGAATATGATAAAGATGGG
>SDBU01005904.1_pt1 | contig 14515 bp, 8 predicted proteins | sample 2277071 | NCBI WGS metagenome assembly SDBU01 (sample SAMN10397929, study PRJNA504765) | marine sediment metagenome | isolation source: marine sediment core GS08_GC12, 126 cmbsf | place: Arctic Ocean: Gakkel Ridge, Loki's castle | collected 2008
TCGGTCTGTAAGATGATACACCCCGAAGTTGTCTGAATGGATCAATTGCATCACGCCTTGTGCAAGGTTCATTGTCCACGTGGGGGACATGATCTGATCCTTGACGACCCTAAGAACATCCTTCTCTTGGGCCAGCCGCAAAATCGTATACACGAAATTCGGGCCATGCTTTCCGTACAGCGAACTGGTGCGGATCAGATAGTAGCGGTGCAGGATGGACTGAACAACGACCTCGCCCGCCCACTTTGATTCTCCATAGAGGCTGATCGGATTGGGCTGGTCGTGAGGCTGGTAGGGATGGGTGCTTTTGCCGTCAAAGACATAGTCGGTGCTGAAATGACAAAGGACACTTCCAAATTCCTCGCAGGCAAGTGCCAGATGCTGCACCCCGTCCGCATTCACGCCAAACGCTGCCTTCCAATCGGTCTCAGCCTGGTCAACCTGATTGTAGGCAGCGCAATTAATGACAAGGTCCGGCTTGGTACTGCCAATAAGGTCGAGGACACGCTCTTTGTCTGTGATGTCTACCTCATCCTGGTCAAAGGAGAGGGTTTCATGCTCTTTTTTTAGCAGGGGGATTAGATCTTGAGCCAACATTCCCTTGGAGCCTGCAACTATGATCTTCATCATTCAGTCCAGAACCCCTTGCTTTCCTCGGTCAGCCTTTTTTTGAGAGGCCTCCACCACCATTGGTTTGCCTTGTACCAGGCCACGGTCTGTGCGATCCCCTCCTCGAAGGCCACAGTCGGTTTCCATCCCAATTGGTCATTGATTTTCTTGTTGTTCAAAGCGTAGCGGAGGTCGTGGCCCGGACGGTCTGCGACAAACGTGAGATAAGATTCATTCTTGCCGCATAAAGCCACGACTTCTCGCGCCACATCAATGTTTTGTTTTTCGGTCTCGCCGCCAACATTGTATGCTTCGCCCGGCTTTCCATGGTTCATTATGAGGTCAACAGCGCGGCACGCGTCTGCAACAAAGATCCAGTCCCGGACGTTTAGACCTTTTCCATAAACAGGTACGGGGTCATCTTCGATAAGATTTGTAATCATGAGGGGGATGAATTTTTCCGGAAACTGGTATGGACCATAGTTATTGGAGGGCCTAGCGATCAGAGTCGGCAGCCCATAAGTTTCAAAGTAAGCCCGCACAAGAAGATCCGAACCCGCCTTGGTGGCCGCATAGGGGGAGTTAGGACGAAAAGGACTCTCTTCGGAAAAGACTCCCTCTGCTCCAAGGGTTCCGTAGATTTCGTCCGTGGATATGTGAACAAACCGGAAAGAAGGCTCTTTTGAGAGGTTATCTATCCAGTATTGCCTCACGTTTTCCAGGAGAACCTGAGTGCCCACTATGTTGGTTTGCACGAAGGCGCTTGCCTCTAATATGGATCGATCTACGTGGGATTCTGCCGCAAAATGCACGACAGCCTGAATGTGGTTTTCCTCAAGCAGAAACTGAACCAGGTGCTCATCTGTGATATCACCCCGAACAAAGCGATAGTACGGATCATCTTCCAAGTCCCTTAGATTGTCAGGGTTGCCGGAATAGGAAAGCTTGTCCAGGTTGATAAGCTGAAGCTCAGGATAGGTCGTGCGCATGTGGTGTATGAAATTGGAGCCTATAAATCCACAGCCACCCGTTATTAACAGTGCCTTTTTCAAATCGTGTTTTCTCCCTTGTCAGTGATCCCACACCTCAGAGGCGGGAAGGCCCCGGCCTTCCTAATGTCGTGTCCTAATGTCGTGTCTCAAAACTTATTTGCAAAAGCTAAAGCAAACATAGTCTCCGCGGAGAGTCATTAAGATGTAAAACTCGAAGCACGAAATTCGAAATCCGAAACAATGACCAAAATCCAAATTCTCTAATGTTCTAAACAGGTTGTGAAATGTTTCGGTCATTTGAATTTCGGTCATTCGAATTTGTTTCGTGCTTCGATATTCGAATTTCGGATTCATAATATCACCTTTGGGGTCCTGTACGATACTGGAAATTATGTAAGTTATTCATGGGAGGCAACACTAGACCTCAACTACGTTGTTGTCTCCGATAAGGAGGCGCACGGCGCGGCTGTGGTTTTTCGGCCGGATCACCCTGGCTTCCCGGCCAATAAGGCTGTCCTCGAGTCGGGCAATGTTCTCAATATGACACCTGTCGAGGATGACCGAATGCTCTATGGCTGAATTGATGACACGTGTACCATGGCCTATCGACGTATGAGGCCCGATGAAGGAATCTACGATTTCGCACCTTTTTCCAATAACGATAGGGCCCCGCAACCTGCTGTTGACAATCTTGGCTGTCTTCTCTATCTGGACTCGTCCCGTGACGCTGCTTTTACGGTCCACTTTCCCTCGTATGTCGCGTTTGATGTAGTCATCCAACACAATTGTATTAGCTGCCAGGAAGTCATCCTTCTTCCCTGTGTCCAGCCACCAATCCTCAAGAACCTCTCCTCTCACTGTCCCACCCGAGCGCATCAACTCCTGAATGGCATCCGTGATCTCAAGTTCTCCTCGAGCAGAAGGTTTGATCCGGTCAATGGCTTCGTGGATGCTCGGTGAGAAGAAGTAAATCCCCACCAGGGCCAGGTTGGACGGGGGCTTCTTGGGTTTTTCCACAAGTTTTGTGACCTGTCCCTTTTTATTCAACACGGCTACTCCAAAGGCTTGAGGGTTTTCCACTTTTTTAAGAAATATGAGCGCGTCCAGGTCTTCTGAGCGGAATGTCTCCACAAACTCTTTAATCCCCTGGGCAAGAAGATTGTCTCCCAGATACATCACAAAGGGAGAGTTGCCCAGAAAAGGGCGGGCTGTTTTGACTGCATGCGCCAATCCCAGAGGCTCTTGTTGCAGGATATAAGTCGTTCGCACTTGCCAGCGACTCCCTTTGCCGAGAAACTTACGCACTTCGTTCTGCGTCTCCGGCGAAACCACCACACCTACATCCTTGATGCCTGCATCTTGAATGTGGCGGAACACATAACCCAGGATCGGTTCGTTGGCCACCGGAACAAGCTGTTTTGGCATGGTATGTGTCAGAGGCCGGAGCCTGGTTCCCTTTCCACCCGAGAGTACTAAGGCTTTCATAGAATCAATTACTCCTTCCTTTGAACTCATCTATTCTTGACTCTGTACATGCAAGTAAGCAGTATGCAGTAAGGAGTAAGCAGAGGAAAGTGGTAAGTCATCATTGTGCCTACTGCCTACTGCCTACCGCCTACTGCCTACTCTTGTGGATCGCGGAAAACAGCAATAGTCTTACTACACGAAGCTAATAGTCTGCTACCCATACACTATCGAACGACTCCCAAGCGTCCGGAGTAACTCGTCTTGGAGTAGACATCCAAGTCCAGGCCTGCCCGCCACCCGCCCGGCACTGCAAGGCTTTGGCCGAGGCGGACGGGTTGCTCTGGCTCAGGCGATGCAGGTCGGGATGCATTCTTTCCCCCCGTGAACTGATGATACCCCATGGTAGCAATCATGGCCGCGTTGTCGGTGCAAAGTTCAGGGCTGGGGATGTGGACGTTGATACCGGCCCTCTTTGCCGCTTCGGTCATCAGTTCCCGAAGTCTGCTGTTGGAGGCCACACCGCCCACCAGTGCCAGGTGCTGACAAGCCTTGGCCTTTGCAGCCGAGATCGCCTTTTGAACCAGGACGTCAACCACCGCCTCCTGAAACCCGGCTGCAATATCCGGAATGTTACCCGCTATCTCCTTTTCATCCATTACGTAACGTGCCACGGCAGTCTTGATGCCGCTAAAGCTGAAATCAAACCCGGTCTTGTCAAGGAATGCCCGCGGGAAGCGTATTCGCTCCGGATCTCCTTGTTGGGAAAGCTCGTCAATAACCCGGCCCCCTGGGTAGCCCAGGCCAAGGACCTTTGCAACCTTATCAAAGGCCTCACCAGCAGCATCGTCTCTGGTTTGACCCATATGTTCAAAGTTCATAGGCCCTTCCACATAACAAAGGTTTGTATGCCCTCCAGATGTAAGGAGTGCCACAAAAGGGAAGGGTGGGGGGTCTGGTTGGAGATAGATTGCGGCGATGTGCCCGTGAAGGTGGTCGACCCCTGTCAGAGGGAGGTCCCTGGCATAGGCAAAAGCCTTGGCAAATGAGACACCCACAAGGAGCGCTCCGACCAGGCCGGGTCCACAGGTGACGGCAACACCGTCGATGCTGTTCGAATCTGCGCCGGCGTCCGCCAGGGCCGTTTCGACCACAGGAACAATTTTTTCCAAATGCTTTCGAGATGCCAGCTCCGGTACAACGCCACCATAAGGGTGATGTATGGCCACCTGCGACCAGACCACATTGGACAAGATGACGCGTCCTTCAGAGACTACGGCAGCGGCTGTCTCATCGCAAGAGGTTTCAATCCCGAGTATCAAGTCGTATTGTTTTGAATCGTGTACTTTTGTCATGTGTAGCCGCTCAAAACTGCAAGTGCCTAGAGTGAGCTAAAGTGAACTAAAGTGCCTAAAATGAACTAAAGTGCCTAGAGTGCCTAAAGTTGAGGACTGAAAAATCCTCTTATTACAGGTCTTATTCATGCGACTTAAGGCATTTTAGCTCACTTTACTTAGATTTCCAATTTTCATGACGGGCTCTGTTCTATATTAACATCCTGGAGATTGATAACAAAGCGCTTCAAGTAAATGCCTTTGGAACGGCAAAGGTCTGTGAGCCTTTCTTGACTTTGCTCTGACATGTCACGACAAGAGATGATCATCCCGGTGACGGATACCTTTTCCAAGATTTCTTCAAGATTGGCGCCCGTTCCCATCACCGGATAGCCATCAAGCCGTTTTCCCACCTTGGTGACGTCGTCATCAATGAATCCTACAGGCTTGACAGCAAAACGCTTGTTTTCCAGGATCTCTTTTAGCAGTACATACCCTCCGTGCCCCGCGCCATAGATGAGGACATTTTCCCCTTCTAAAGTTCTATGCTTCATGAACTCCCTGAAAGAGCGAAATGAGGCCCGGGATCCAACCAGGAATGCAGTGGTCAAGAACCAGTCGATTAGAAAAACCCCTTTGGAAAAGGAGGCAAATCTATAAGAATAGGTCACGAATGCAAGGGCAAGGAGGGTTCCCAGGAGGCTGGCCTTGAGATAGACGAACACATCGCTCAATCCCATGTAGCGCCACATCCCCCGATAGACGCCTAGTGAAAAGAAAGCCACAAACTTGCAAATGATGATGGCAGGGAGCGATTTTAAGAAGATCTGAAAGAAAATGTTGAATTCATAGCCAAAGCCAAAACGAACACGATATGACAGATAATAGGCAAATGTCACAAGGACTAGATCGAGGCCCACATGAAATATCTGTCGCTTAAAGGTTATCTCAAGGATGATCGGCGTGTAGCGGCCTTCCCGCAGGACAGAGAACTCCTTTTCAGGATAGACCCTGATCTGAGCCAGGTAAATTCCCATCAGGATAACAGACAAGGCAAGGGGTATAATGACTGTGGGTGCTGCCAGAGAATCGTGTTGTTGAACAAAGACTGCTGCCAGTCCGGACAATATGGCTGTTCCATACAAGAAGAGGACCGCACCTGTTTCGCTGAAGCCCATGAGCACCAGGCGGTGTGAGGTATGGTCTCGTCCCCCCGTGGAAGGCTTTCGGCCGCTTAAGAGACGAATGAAGGTCACCATGGTTGTGTCGAAGATTGGAACCATGAGTACAAGCACGGGAAAAGCATAAAGGGATACCGTGAAATGCAAGGGTCTTGTGACCGGGTGCAGGCAAAGCATGGAAAGGGCGAAGCCTATGAGAAGGCTTCCGCAATCTCCCATGAAAATGGAGGCCGGCCGGAAGTTGTATATCAAGAATGCGGCTGATGCGCCTATCAGGAGTAGGGAGACAATTACGACCTGGGAAGAGCCATCACCGAAGTGCAATAAAGAGAAAAAAACAGCAGCTATCAGGCAGATCCCAGCGCATAGGCCGTCCATATTGTCCAAAAGGTTTACAGCGTTGGTAATTCCGACAATCCAAATGATGGTAATAATGGTGTCCCCGGTCAGGGATACAATCCATTGAAGCCGATAGCCCAGGAATGCAACTATTGAAGCTACCATGATCTGGACTATCAATTTGTTTTGTGGTCGGAGACCAAAAAGATCATCAAGAAGACCGAGGATGAATAGGACGGTCATTCCAAGCCATACCACAGCGATATAGGAAGGAGGAACAGCCCCGGGAGCATGCACGTGAACGTATTCGACTATAGAGCCGAAATCGGCCGACCATAAAAGGGGTATGCCTGCAGCGCAATAGATCGCAATACCCCCCAGCAAGGCAGTAGGCTTTTTGTGCCACCGGTCTTTTCTGTGTACGGCCACCCAACCGGATCGGACAGCTCCCTGTCTGACGATAGGGGTTAAGACGGCACACACCAGGAAAGATAGGCAGGGCAGTGTGATATAAGGAGATAATTGTAGCATATGGCCTCGTTTTTTGAGAGCCCTTCAGGATAGTCCATGGTCAAATTATTTGGAATAGTTTGAAAAATCAAGGTGTAAAGGGGCATATCTGTTTTTTGCTTGACAAAAACCCAAAAACCCCCCATATGTCAATATTCGGATACTGCCTTTAACGCATTGGAATTTCAAAGTATTATTTCAGCGATAGGGTGTGTAGGCCCGCGAAGCGAACCTGCGGCATTGAGAGCGGGAGAGGACTGAGCGGCATGCTCCCCTCGACCCTGCCCTTCAGGGCGAGAAGGCTTCACAACTTTCAGCAGGGAGGAGGCATCATGAAAAGTGGAAGGCTTGGTATCAACGGCCTCGGGCGTATTGGAAAACTGTCTATCTGGCAGCATGTGGGGCGCAAGGAGTTCCCGGAGATCGTGGTGAATATGGGACGTCCAATAGGCACAAGTCTTGACGATGTGGCCCGTTTCATTGAAAAGGATACCACGTACGGTACAATACAAAACTACCTCTACGGATACAAAGCGGGGCGCTTGATTGAAAATCTGGACGAAAAGAGCGGCTCCATGGTGATCCATGGAGTCAGGGTGACGATCTTGCGGGACGTACGAGACCCGAAGGAAATTCCATGGAAGAAATACGGGGTAGATGTGGTAGTGGAATCGACGGGTAAGTTTCTCGATCCTACACAACCTTCGGATGCGCCGGGCGGGTCCATCCGGGGCCATTTGGCTGCTGGGGCACAAAAGGTAATCGCGTCAGCACCGTTCAAGTTGAAGGACGCCCCATGGCCCGAGGACGCAATTACGACTGTTATGGGTATTAACGACAGCGAGTATGACCCAGAGACTCACAACATATTATCAAACGCCTCTTGTACCACCAACTGTTTGGCCTATATGATCAAACCCCTTTTGGATCATTTCGGCCTTGAGAGGATTCTGACGGCTTCTATGGCCACGATTCATGCAATCACTGGTTCCCAGCTTGTGCTGGATCGGGCTCCCAAGGCCGGAGCCACTGATTTGCGTCGGAACCGGAGCGTCCTGAACAATATCATACTAACCACGACCGGGGCGGCCAAGGCGTTGGCGCTGGTCATTCCTGAGATGAAGGAAATAGGCTTTGTGGCGGAATCGGTCAGGATTCCTACGTCTACGGGGTCACTCATCATCCTGTCCATCGATATTCAGGATGATGCGGAGCAGGCCCCGACTGATCGCGACCTGATCAATCAGATATATAGTAATGCTGCAGAAAAAGATAAGAAAGGGTATCTCCAGTATTCAGAAGAACAGAATGTGTCCGCAGACATTATCGGTCATCCGTTGGCCGCGGCTGTTATTGAGGGGACTGAGACCCAGACCAGAACAGCGAACATATCGATCGACCTGAAACGCCTTCCGGGTTACACGGATGAGGTGGGGGCCTGCCTTGCCAGAACCGTTATCGATGTTCCCGTGACAAAGGTCGTGGTATACGCGTGGTACGATAATGAGATGGGGGGGTATGTCCATACGCTTGCAGACCGGACCGTGAGCGTAGCCGCTATGTTGGACTAGTGGCAATTGACAGGGCGACCATTGTTGCTATATACTAGTGTTATATCTCAGGAGTTATTTACAAAAATCAAAGCAAACATGACATCCACGTTGAGTCGTTAAAATGTAAAACTCGAAGCACGAAATTCGAAATTCTAAACAATATCAAAATTCGAATTTCTTAATGTTCTAAACGTTTTTTGGATTTTGGTCATTAGATATTCGAATTTGTTTGCGGCTGACGCCTTGAGAACAGTACGAGCTTCGATATTCGGATTTGCGGCTACGCCTTGAACAGAAGCGGATTTATAATATCGACTCCGCGGGTCCCGTACGATCTTGGAAATTGTGTAAGTTATTTCTGAGACGCAACACTTAAGTGTATTGTTCAAGAGGGCTTTTTAGACCCAATTTTACGGATCTAAGGGGATGATGGCTGCGGATGCATCGTCCCATTTTTTTAGTCTTCACTGACCATTGCCACCTGAGAATCCATGGAAACCTATAACCACCTCAAGAATAAAATACTCGATATCAATGAGGACCTCCGTCTAATTATTCGCAAGGCAGGCTCCATTGATGGTCTGTCTAATCATCCTCTTGAGGCTTGGAAGGCGACCACTGACAGCGTTCACCGACAGCTGGCCGAGGAGATGATCCGTGTGGCAGTGGTGGGCTCTATCAAGTCAGGAAAGAGCACCTTGGTCAATGCCCTCTTTGGGGGTGATTATGTCAAAAGAGGCGCAGGGGTTGTGACCTCCATTGTCACCAAGGTGCGACCCGGGAAGTCTCTGAGGGCCGAGCTGGAGTTCAAGACCTGGGATGAGATAAATGCAGAGATGAGCCAGGCACTCATCCTGTTTTCTGCCACAAACGGGTATGCTGATGGGAGCAGTTTCGACATAAACCGCGAGAAAGATCGTAATCAGCTACAAGAGAGTCTTTCTGGCCTGAACACTGAACAACTCATTTCAAATGATACCCGCGATCCCAACAGCCTGCTCCTCACGGAATACCTTAGAGGATATGATCGGGTTGAGCACCTTGTCTCTTTTGAACCGCATACTCAGGTTTTGAAGGAGGGAGAGTTCAATCGGCAAAAGGATTTTGTGGGGGATGAATCCTTGGCTGTCTATTTGAAGGATGTGCGCCTGAGTCTTATCGCCCCTGAGGGGTTTGGAGAAAACGTTGAAATCGCGGATTGTCAGGGAAGCGATTCTCCCAACCCCTTGCATCTCGTTATGATACAGGACTATCTCGTCCAAGCCCACTTCATAATCTACGTGTTGAGCAGCCGCACAGGGTTACGTCAGGCAGACATCAAGTTCCTCAACATCATCAAGAAGATGGGGCTTTTGAAAAACATATTCTTTGTTCTCAACTGCGATTTTAGTGAGCACGAGGATCTGGAAGGCTTGATGGGGCTTGTAAAGAGGGCGCGGGATGAGCTTGGCATGATTTTACCAGACCCGGAGGTGTTTACCTTTTCCGGGCTTTACAATCTCTTCAGGTATCTCGAGAAAGATGGGGCGCTGGCCCGAAAAGACCTCCTTCGACTCGAACAGTGGCGGGAAGAGGCAGACATGACAGCCTCCTCGGATCAGGAAACAGACCGATTCGTGAAGTCTGTCGTGGGCAAGATATCAGCTGACCGCCTTCATCTGCTTCTGGAGACCAACCTGGAACGTATTTCCGCGATGGCTTCCGGTATGGGAGACTGGATCCAAATTAATCACGACCTGCTGAGTAAGGATGCTGATGAGGTTCAGGCGGCCTTTGGGGAGATGGACAAGAGGCGGGAGGCGTCTGATCAGGTGACCGGGGTGATTAAGAACACCCTTGATGGGTCAACCCGTAAGTTGAAACGGGACCTTGGAGACGATGTAGAACGTTTCTTTGATCTTAAGTACAGTGAAACAGTTCAGGGGATAATTCAGTTTGTGGACTCCTATAGCGTATCGGCCAGAGATTATGAAAAGGACCTTGAGACTTCCGGCTTTCTGTCAACGCTCTATCGCATCTTTCAGACCTTGCGTGAGGCCACCAATCGGTATATTGCAGAGTCGATCAACCCAAAACTGGTCGATTTTGTTCATCTCGAAGAGGAGAAGATCAAAGGCGTTTCTGATCAGGTCTCCGGCCCTTACGGTTTGATGATTCAGGATGCGCTTGATCAATATCAGCGGACCGCTGAGAAACTCGGGATCAAGATTGAACAACGTCCATTCAGGCCTGTAAAGAGCCCCGACATGGGGATGGTTAAGGGCGATGCGAGCCTGAGCATTCCTCCGCTTGTTACGACCTTGCGATACTCGGGTCGCATCAAAACCGAGGCCATCCTGCGGCTGGGCATTTATAATACCTTGAGGGCCATGAGAAAGCTCGTAAGAAAGAGAACCGGAGGAGAGTTAGAGAGTGCAATACGCTCTCTGGATGATAGCGTTCGGCGAATCAAGGAGCAACTTCGAGAATCTATAGCAGCCCATCTTCTAGACTACAAAGAAAACCTGAAGTACCAGTATTTCTTTAAACTGGTCGATGCGGTATCGGATAGCCTATATGAAGCCCTTGTTGATCGGATGCGGGCCTTTACCGGGAGCTTGTCTGACATGAGCGGCTTAATCGAGAATCAACACACTGCTAGAGACCAGATGATCACGGAATTTGTCTCCCTCAAAAAGTCGGTGGGCGCTGTGCTTGATAAGGTCAAGGAAGCGGAAAGGCTTCTCGAGGGGGTGAGTGTGTCGCAGTATGGTAAATCCTGAATCGGACGGCGGATAACAATTAAAACAGACACACAAGAACACAGTTTCATAAAACAACGAATTTCGAATAGAGAGAACGGGGGGTTGTTATGGCCGGAAAGAAGGCAAGGATAATTGCGGCGGTCAACGAAAAAGGCGGTGTAGGCAAAACCGTAACCGTAATCAATCTGGGAGCAGGCCTTTCGACAAAGGGGAAAGATGTCCTGATTGTTGACATGGACCCCCAGTTGAATGCGACCAAGGGGCTTGGCGTGAGCCTGGACCAGGACAGCCCTTCGGTCTATGATGTTATCAAGGTGCCTGAGCCTGTGCCTGCTCAGGCTGCTATTGTTAAAACGGCCTGGGAGCACCTTGATCTTCTTCCATCCCATGCGGATCTTTCCGGGGTTGAAGTAGAACTGGTGGACGAGCCGGGTCGTGAAAATCGACTCAAAGAGGCCCTGGCGCCGGTGTTGGATCTATATGATTTTATTCTGGTCGACACGCCGCCAAGCCTTTCTGTTCTGACTGTCAATGTGCTTGCCTTTGCCCAGGAGATTCTTATTCCGTGTCAAACCCACCCGTATTCTTATGGTGCGTTGGATGAGCTTCTTGACACTGTCTCGGTGATAAGGGAAGAGATCAATCCCGACATAAAGATCACGGGCGTGCTCCCTACATTTTTTGACCAGCGGACAAGGGTTTCAAACATAGTGCTGGATAGCCTCAGGGCGGACGAACGCTTCCAGGGTGGGCTGTTCGATACGGTTATTCGCGTGAATACCACCATTGCCGAAAGCGCCCATTATGGCAAACCAGTCGTCTTCTTCAGACCGTCCAGCACAGGAGCTGGCGATTACATGGCCTTGACAGATGAAATCTTGGCTTAGGCCAGAGAAATCGCTTTACAAAAAGAGCAAAGTTTTGTATAAGGCGGTTTTCCAATAGACAGCTTGAGACCTTTGAAAAACGTTCAATTTTGTTCAAGTTCAAGAAAGGCGAAGATTTGGCGCTGACGCTTCACTGCGTGCAACCGGAGGAATACATTGAGTATTTTGAGGATAGCGCTGATGCTTCACTTCGTGCGAAATCTGAGCCTGACGCAGTAATTGGGCAAAAGAGGGGGTTTTTCAAAGGTCTCAGCTTGATGACGCGAGGCTAAGCCTATGGCAGGCCGAAAAAGTTTGCTCAGATCAACTAACAAAAACCCGCAAAAGACCAAGGCCGTTGGTGGAGGAGAGGAATCCAAAAGAAAAAAAGCGGTCCTGGATGCGGTAAAACGATCTTCGGCTCCGGTAAAGGCCACACTTGAAGAGCTTGGACTTTCCCAGTCAACCTATTACACATGGTTGAAACGTTATAAGGCAAATGGCCTTGATGGGCTTGAGATTGGAAATCCGGTTTCTGATGAAGTGTGGCAACGATTTATCGATCTTGAAAAGAGTGAAGGAAAAGTATTGGCTGAAAAGAAATTGGCCGTTGAGGAGACTCAGACAATGACAAGCAAACAGGACAACGAAAGGACCAGAAAACTGCTGTTTAAGCGCTTTGATGAAGAAGCATCGAAAAGACCCGAAAAAGCGGCTGCGCCTGAAAAGAAGCCGCCACCCGGGGCAGCTGAGCCAAAGACGGTGAAGGAGCCACCTTTGCCTCCGTCCTATACACCACCTCCACAAGAGCCTATGGACAAGACTTTAAAATACGCAATCGGTGCTTTTGCATGCGTTATCGCCATTCTCCTGCTGGTGAGTTTGTCCAATTCGAGCAAGTACTATTTTAGAGAGAAAGACAGAATGGTTCAGCTCGGGCAGGGCACGTTTGCCCCCATGGGCAAGAAACTCGTAGCCAGCTTCTCGGATCTGAGGATCCTTACGGGTATACGTCAGCAGAAGTCTTACACGAAGAAGCAGGCGTATGGCATCCTTTCTGACTATTTTGTTAAGCGGGCAGATGAGATACTAAAGACTGGAGCAACACCGGATCTGAAGGCAGCAAAATCTTATCTGGCGCGCGCCTCAGAATACGCCGTGTCCGACCATAGGCGGCAAGAGGCGCAGACTCGTTTGAACAGGATAGACTTCTTGGTTTTACTGGGCAAGGGAGAGCTTGCCCGCAGTAAAGGGACGATAGGCGATTTCGAGACAGCCAAGGGGTATTTGACACAAGCCATACCCTTTGCCTCAACCGACCTTGAGAAGGACATGATAACAAAAAGCCTTGCAGCTATCGAGTATGCTATGGCGGAGAGCAAGATCAGCGCAGGTGAAAAACAACTTGCAGATCTGTATCGAGAGGCTGTAGATCGGCACCTGAAGATGGTTAAAGAATATGACCCTGCAAAAGCCGAGGCTATTGATCAGGAGATTGCAAAGATCAAGAAATGGTTAACCGAATTTGAAGGAAAAGATGTTAGAAAATAGGACCGAATAGAGCAGAAAAAGAGATGGAAAAAGAGAAAGGGTGGGATGAAAATCCCGCCCTTTTTTTATTGGAGTGTTGGAGTACTGGAAGGCTGGAGTACTGGAAACTTGTATCGAGCTCTCAACTTGAAGATCTTATAGATTCCAAGCACCAGACTACAGATAAATCACAAGCTGCAATAATCAATTGCCGCAGTAGAGGTAAGGGCTATTGTTGCGAGGTAATAGAGGTTTTTGACTTGGGCTTTTGGTTGTTGTTGTGATTTGTCTGATATCTGTAATTTGAGATTTGGTCGGCTCAATACTCCATCACTCCAATACTCCCAGGCTCTGAAGGGCAAAGCAGAGCCGCGTCTTTCGGACTTGGGTTGTTCACTGAAACATTCCCTTCGGTATGACCACAATTCCCCGAGGCGTGACCGTAAACCTCTTTCGGTCCTCTTCCGGGTCGTATCCGATTTCAGTATGCGGTGGTATGCGATTGGCTTTGTCGATGATGGCTTTCATGATCTTGCAATGTCTGCCGATTTCCACATCAGCCATGATCACCGACTCACACACTTCTGCCCAGCTGTTGACCATCACATTATGCGAGAGCACCGAACTCTGGACGACGCCGCCGCTGATAATAGAACCCTGTGATACAATTGAATCCAAGGCCATGCCGGTTCTTTTTGAGGCTGTATCCCTGAAGATCGTCTTGACAGGTGGGTATTGCACCTGGAATGTCCTGAGCGGCCACTTGGTGCCGTACAGGTTGAAGTTGGGATCCACACCCGTCAGGTCCATGTTCGCGTTCCAGTAAGCATCCAGATCACCAACATCCCGCCAGTAGGAGGAATCCCGTATACAAGGCTCGAGGACGCGTACACGGTTGCCGTCCTCGTTAATGGTGTACACGAAATCCTCAATACGATTCTCCTTCTTGTACGGAAAGGCATAGAGCGAATACCTTTCCAGTGCCATGGGAATGATGTCCCGGCCAAAATCGTCTTTGTCGGTTGACTTAAGGAGATCTATTAAGACCTCGGTCTTGAACATGTAAACCCCCATGGAGGCGAGAACATAACGAGGATCTCCAGGCATGGGTTCTACGGAAGCCGGTTTTTCTTTAAAACCGGTGATAGAGTAATCGTCCGCAACCTCCATGATCCCAAAACGATAGGCCTGCGACACCGGAACTTCAATCACGGAAACGGTAACATCTGCCCCTTTTTCTTCGTGATAGGCCCGAAGACGGGCGTAGTCCATCTTATACACATGATCGCCTGACAGGATGAGTAGATATTCTGGAGATTCGCGTTCTATGAGGTAGAGATTCTGTCGGACCGAATCGGCTGTGCCACGGTACCAGTCCTCCCCTACACGCATC
>SDBU01005905.1_pt1 | contig 14515 bp, 13 predicted proteins | sample 2277071 | NCBI WGS metagenome assembly SDBU01 (sample SAMN10397929, study PRJNA504765) | marine sediment metagenome | isolation source: marine sediment core GS08_GC12, 126 cmbsf | place: Arctic Ocean: Gakkel Ridge, Loki's castle | collected 2008
CCGGCTATATCAAAAACAATGGTCAAATTATCAAAACCTACCTCGCCTGCTATTTCCTCAACTGCGCCGAAAACAGTATTTAAATCGGTGGGATTCTGAACAATATCTCCAATCGGACCTACAACTTGAAAAACCTCATTTAAATTCTCAAAACATATTGGTTTGTCTGCTTTAGATTTATAAACACCTACTAAAAGAGCATTTTTATTATCTTTTAGCTCTAAAAGCCTAGTTTCACCAAGATCTATGTTTTTTTCTATATCCATGAGCTTTTTTAAAAATTTAACTCTAACCCATCATAGGCTAGAGACGTGTTTTTAGAGAGTTTTTTAGAAGTTGAAAAATGTTCGATCTCATGTCCTAAATGTGTTAAATAAGCTTTTTTAGGATTTACCTTTTTTATAAATGCTTCAGCTTCTTTTAAATTAAAATGTACATCTGTAGCTTTAAATCTCAAACAGCTTACAACTAAAATATCCAAGTTCTCTAATTGATCAAATATCTTATCATCATATTTTTTTATATCTGTAAGATATGCAAAATTATCAACCCTTATTCCTAATACCTTTTTGCTATCTTGAAAATATGAAAAGTACTCAAATGTAATATCATCAAATTTAAATGAGCTTTTTTTGTTATCTACTATATGAAAATCGAACTTAGCACCTTGCGTGTGATGTTGTAAATTTCTTGTAAAAAAATGATCGTATTTAACTTTTACTTCCCTAAACGTCTCTTTTAGAAGATAACATCTAATAGGTTTGTGCTGTATACGATTATATATTCTTAAATCATCGAGTCCTGCCATATGATCAAAATGCGCATGTGTAAGGATAAAAACATCTAATTTATTGATTTTATGTTTTATCGCTTGAATCCTGAAATCTGGACCTACATCTACAAGTATATTTTTTCTATTCTTCTGAATCAAAATAGAAGGTCTGAGTCTTTTGTTATATCTAGAATCAGATGCACAAGTTTTGCATCTGCAATTGATAACCGGCGCTGCCGTAGATGCTCCTGTTCCCAAAAAAACAACTTTTGCCATTACCTAGCTTCCCTTTGATGCATTAGATTATATGCCTCTAGAGCAAAATTAAAATAAAAAACAACAAATGGAGTTATTAAAATCGTAAATGGAATCATTATAAAAAAGCTCTCTAATCCAATGTAAATACTATCTAGTCTAATAGCGAAATAAACTTTTGTAAGATATGTAGCAATTAGCAAAATAATAGCTATAAAAAGAACAGTTGCTATTGCAATCAAAAAGTGTACAAAATTTATAAATACTCTATTTTTTAAATCTATAAAGATTTTTGAAAATGCTTTTATTTTTAACTTAGTTTTTAAAAGCATAGGAGTTACAAAAAACAGAGCTAAAACATTAAAAATACAAAGAGCTATAAAAAACAGTATAATCACATATGCTACAATCGATAAAAAGACCCCTACAAAAGATCCCACATGCGGAATCTCTTTAACAGCAGCAATTAGTCCAAATACTATCCATAAAATTACAAATGCTGCTAATGAAACTATTGATATATAAAAAGTTTGTGATACCTTATCTACAGATCTTTTCAAAATATCCAAATATGTACATTTCAAATTTTTAACTTCATGATAGTAAATCCTAGTTAAAAATATCCCCAATATAAACAAAATCGCAAAAGAGATTAAAATAGGCAAAAATATCATACTCAAAGATGCCCACTTACTAGCTGTTTGAAAAAGAGTTCTAAAAAATATAAAAATAATCCCAATCAGAAAAATAAATGGATATGTAAAAAATAGCTTTTTTTTACCAAATGAATAGATAAACGCTCTTGTAAAACATTTATCCAAATCTTTAAACATCATTTTAAAATCCTTTTTATATAAAAAGATGCTACTTATATAGATTTTCTTCAATCAAAAAAATAACCATCTAAATCTAAGATCTAGATGGCTCATATAACTTAACTAATTTAGATATAAAAAAAATAATCCTATTTAAGCTCTAACAAAGGCTTTTTCAAATAAGCCCCTATCCTTTTCCCATGTTTCATCACTTAATTCTTTAGTTCCTGTTTTGCTTCCACAATCTATTAGAGGGAGAGAGATAAGCCCTGTATTAATTCTAATAGCATTGTATTCAGTACAGAAATGTAATTTACCTTTTTCTTCTCCATCAAATGTTAGAAATGAAATATTAAAACGGCTAGCATTTAAATATGATTCTGGGACCTTTTCATCACGAAGAAATTTATAAATAGAAATATTATTTATCAAATTTTGTTTGCGTGAAGAATACGTAAGAGGTAAAGTCATCAAATCAAAGAAAAATGCTCCTATGGTAGAGACTACTCTCAATACACAATTTTGAAAAGTTTATAAAATTTTTTAATAATTGAACAGCATTAATACTTAAAAAAATACAGTCAATATGATAATATTTTTAAACTACCTATAATGTAGGTAGATAGACAACTATTTAAATCTCATCATTTAAGATTTTCTCTCTTATATCTTTCATATACTCGACCATGAAATGCAGATTATGAATACTTGCTAGACTAAGAGCTGTAAGCTCTTTTGCTTTGAATAGATGATGGAGATAAGAAAGAGTATAATTTTGACAAGTATAGCATGTGCAATTTTTATCGATGGGAGAAAAACTTTTTTCATTTTCTTTTTTAGTAAGTTTTATACCTTTAGATTTAGTTAAAACAAAACCATGGCGAGCAGCTTTTGTAGGATAAGAGCTATCAAAAGTATCTAAGCCGAGGGGGATAGATTCTTGTAAAGAGGCTATATCTCCAATACCAAGCAGATGATTCGGTTTATCTTTTGGTAGATGATTAATGGTAAATTTTAGCATCTCTATCATCTCTAAAATATTTTTACCAACACTTCCTCCTATTGCGAAACCATCAAAATCTAGGTTTGTTAAATATTTTGAGCTTTTTTCACGAAGATTTTTATTTATACCACCGTGAATAACTGCATACATAGCTTGATTTTGTCTATTTTTAAGATGATAGTCTAAAGATCTCTTTTCCCATCTATGAGTTCTATCTAAAGATCTTTCTAAAGCTTTTAAATCCATGTGATAAGGCGGGAGTTCATCTAAAGGGATGATAATGTCAGCACCGATATCTTTTTGAGCTTGAATGGAGCTCTCTGGCGTTAGAAGTACTTTTGTGCCATCTCTATAGGATCTAAAAGTAGCTCCATCTTCTGTAATTTTTAAAAGAGTGCAGTTTGTTTTTTTAGCGCCTTTACTTTTAAGCTCAGATGCGACTGATCCAAAAGCTAGTGAAAACACTTGAAAACCACCTGAGTCTGTAATTATGGGAGTTGATCTATTAATAAATTTATGAATCCCCCCTGCTTTTTGAATAAGCTTAGAGCCGGGTTGAAGTATTAGATGATAGGTATTACAAAACATAAGCTCAATTCCTATTGAGCTTATAATTTTATTATCTAAAGCTTTTATAGTGCCGTTGGTGCCAACTGCTACAAAACTTGGAGTATTTATAATCCCATGCGGAGTGTAAATTTTACCAACTCTAGCATTTGATTTTTTTGATTTATGGATGATTTCAAATTTAAATTTCATCATAGCTCTCTTTTTTCATAAAAAATTTCGAGAATTTCATAAAAGGTGCAATTAAAATAATCACTAAACTTTTTATTAAAAAACTAAAAAAGATAATATCTAAAATTTGATGAACCTTTCCAAAAAGCGCTAAATAGCTAAATAAAACAGTATCGATAAGTTGTACTATTACAGAAGATATCACCATTCTCAAAGGCAAGTATTTTGCATTAAATAGTTTTTTTAAAAAGGCAAAAAACAGAACATCCAATCTTTGGGCTAAAAAAAACACAAAAATAGATGAGAGCATAATTCTAGGTGTGGCAGAGAGAATAGTTAGAAAAGAGCTATGAGAATTATCAAAAACAGATGGGGTGTATAAAAGATGAACTTTTGCCATAACTATAAAAAACAGCATTGAAAAAAAGGATATTTTTATAGCCTTTAGAGCCTCTTTTTTTCCAAAGTATTCTTGAAGTAGATTTTCAGAAAAGATCGCTGCAATTATAAATACATCTGTAGAGGTAACAGTTTTATGAAAAAGATCTATTTGTTTAATAACAAAAAGATTTGCTAAAACAGATCCTAAAATGCAAATAGCGAAAAGATAATTTTTACCAAGCCTTAGAGCTACTAGTAAAAATAAAATTACTACTACAATATGAGAAAAAAATAAAACTTCATTCACAATGATTTCATTCATATATTTTTTTTAAATTTTTGATTTTTGAAAGATATTATAACAAAACTAAAGAGTTATGTACAATTGATAGGATCAAAATATATCCTATCTTCTGATATTAAAAGCAAAAAATGGAAAAATAAATAATAAAAATTTTAAATTGTAAATTTTAAATTGTAAATTTTAAATTTTTAAATTTTGAATTTTTATTGGTTCAATATCATCTTTTATTTCAAAACCAAAAATTCTACTATAAAAATATAGCTCTGATTCGATTGCTTTTTTTATAGCTTTTGCATTTCTAAAACCATGACCTTCATTTTCAAAAAGCAGATATGCAGTTGGCAGTTTTTTCTCATTTAAAGCTTTATACATTTTCTCCGCCTGATTAGGTGGTACGATTTTATCATCTTCTCCTTGAAATAAAATTATTGGACAAGATAACTGCTCAGTAAAATTTATTGGAGAACGCTCAAAATAGAGCTGTTTTGTTTCTGGATATGGCCCTACTAATTTATCCTCATATTTAGCTTCAAATTTATGGGTATCCTCTACAAGTGCTATAATATCACTAATTCCAAAGTATGATGCTCCAGCATGAAAAACATCTCTAAAAGTTAAAGCAGCAAGTGTTGTATACCCACCAGCACTTCCCCCTCTAATTATTAATCTATTTTCATCTGCTTTGCCTTTTTTTACTAAGTATTGAGCAGCATCTACACAATCATCAACATCATAAATACCCCAATTTCCATATAACTTTTGTCTAAACTCTCTACCATAGCCAGTAGAGCCTGCATAGTTCACATCCACAAAACCAAATCCTCGAGATGTCCAATATTGAATCTCCAATTTCAAAACTCCAACAGCCTGCGATGTCGGCCCTCCGTGAGATTGTACTATCAATGGTGGTCTTTCTCCTTTTTTAGATATATAGTCTTTATTAGTTGGAGGATAATATATCATGTAAGATACATGTTGGTTTTGTGTTTCAAATTCAATAAATTCGGGCTCAGATATATATCGTAGATCAATTTGCAGATCTCTTGACTTTTTTAAAATTTCTGATTTTTTAGTTTTTAGATCAAGGCTTACAACTGATGTAACATCTAAAGGTGATGCTCCAAAAAAGAAAACTTTTTCATCCAAAGTAGCGATATTTGTAAAATAGCTATATCTTGAATCTACTTTTTCTAAAGTTTTATTTTCTACATCAATGATTGCTAAGTTATCTTTTGAATTTTTTGTATAGCAAGCTACGATATATGTTTTTCCATCTTTATAGAAAAAATCATATGTAGACATTCCAAAAACCCATAAAGGAAGTCCAAATTCTGCATCCATCGGATAGATACTTTCTATCTCATCATCTTTGTATTTGTATAAATTCCAAAAATTCGTTCTATCTGAGACAAAATATAAAGATCCATCTTTAGAAAATCTTGGCTGAAATATCGCCTCTGTTTCAGATCCTGCTACCCTTTTTAAATTTTTTAAATCTCCATTATCTTCAATATCAGACTCCCAAAGCTCTGCTGCATCCCACGGCATATCGGGTTGATTCCATGCTAGAAATGCAAGCTTTTTATTATCATCACTTATCGTTAGAGATGAATAGAAATCAAAACCCGTAGCTATTTTTGTAACTTTTCCATTTTCATCAATTTTAACAATTGAGTTATTCACCTCATTTTCTAAATGCTCTTCTTCTACGCAAAAAATCAGCTCTCTTTTCTTATCGATTATAAAATTTGCATACCTATCAGTAGAGACTGGAGTTATTGGAGAAATTTTACCTTTTTTATTTATTTTATAAATTCTTTGATCTTCAAAATTTGAAAAATAGATCTCACCATCTTTTGCAGCAAAAGAGAGCCCCCCATATTCATGAACCTTAGTTTTTGCATGAAACTGTTTATCTAAAACTTCCTCAAAAGTTTTGCCATTATACTTTAAAATAGTCGATCTTCCCTTTTCACTAGGTCTCATCTCGGATAGATATAAATCATTTCCATCGACATAAATATTTGCAAATTTAATAGTTTTTTCAACAATACTATTAGATGTTATCGGAGAGATCCAAGATCCATAATTTTCATCTATTGCCATAGCCCTACATACCGTTAAAATTAATAAAATTTTGATAAAAATTTTCATGTAAACTTAATTTTTAATTTTTCATAAACGAAAAAGATACTATAAGGCAAAAAAAAAAGATATATTTTTAGTATTCAAGATAAAATTTTACTTATAAAAATTGAAAAAATATAGATCAAAAATTTTCAGACATTTTTTTTAAATCATCAAAATAAATATTTAATTCTATAGAGATTTTTTTCAAAATCTTTACAATTTCATTGTTAAAAGATCTCATTTTAGCTATCATTTTAGGTGACTATTTCAAAAAGGATGTAGATAAATGCTATTTTTGCCATTTTTATTATTTGCTATGTGGTCTAGTTGTTTTGCTTTAGGTAAAATGGCAATTTTCTCGTCGACACCTCTATTTTTTACAGCCACTCGTATGCTACTCGCTGCTTTTTTAATACTTGGATATATGCTACTTAGAAAAAGATCCCAGCTAAAAATCTCTAAAAAACAATTTTTTGCAATTGGTATTTTGGCTCTACTTAGTATGTATCTAACCAATGCTTTAGAATTTTATGGTCTTAAACATTTATCTGCTTCTAAAACTTGTTTTATATATAGTTTAACACCTATTTTTGCAGCTATTTTTTCATATATACATTTCAAAGAAAAATTAAGCTTAAAAAAAATGCTTGGAATGTCCATCGCTCTACTGGGAATCATACCTGTTTTCTTTATTCAATCAGGCTCTGCGAAAATAACTAGTTCATTTTTCCACATATCACTTCCTGAAATAGCTGTTATTGTAGCTGTAATTTTTTCAGTATACGGCTGGGTATTACTTAGAATGTTAGTTAAAAATAATTCTGTATCTCCTCTAACCGCTAATGGCATTGGAATGTTACTTGGTGGAATTTTCGCACTTACTCATTCATATTTTTTTGATGCATGGACTCCAATTCCAGTCTCATCTGGGCATAATTTAGCTTTTATTCAGGGTATTTTATCCTATACTATTGTCTCTAATATTATTTGCTATAATCTTTATGGTTACTTACTAAAAAAATACACTGCAACTTTTATGTCTTTTGTTGGTCTTCTTAGCCCAATTTTCGCATCTTTCAGTGAATGGGTCTTATTAAAAACACCTCCTTCTCCTATTATTTTAGGCTCAACATGTATCATAATTTTGGGACTTTATATCGTTTATAAAGAAGAGCTCAAACAAGGATATATTGTTAAAGAGAAAAAACAAAAAGATGCAGATGTTGCTCAAGAAGCTTCTTAACTTTCATTAAAAATACTTAAGCTGATGGAGGAGTATCCGGCATATCTCTATTTGCTAGATGCCTTGGCACAAAAACTGAAATTGCTACCTGATTTATAACTCTAGTTAGAGGATTTAAACCAACGATATTACAAGATTTAAAAAAAACATCAGTTACAGCAGCAGGTATCTCTTCAATGTGTATAATAGTTTTTTCAGTGAAATGGTAACCTTGAGATTCTAGTTGAGGTTTTACTGTGCTTGTAACATAGCTTTCTACTGCACCTAACATATGTTTTTCCATTGTTTAAATCTTTATTGCATTAATTATATATTATTTGCTTTATAAACTTACAAGTGTTAAATTTTTTACTATTATATTTATATTTTTATTTACTATTTAGTTTCAAGCATGTTTATTCTCAATTATTGTTTTAAACAAATATTTTTGAAAAAAAAGCCTCTCAAATATACAATTTTCAAATTATCTATTTTTTCTCTTGAAGATAAATAAAAAAAGAGTAAAATACGTGGCATAAATTGAAAAAAGACAGTTATTATGAATAAGTTATCTTTAAATCACTATCAAAATGAATCTTTATCAATTCATTCATCTTTTTTCAATGTCATTATTGTGCTGCGCTAAGCGCAGTATAAATCATTTGTTTACTATCAATATTTTACTTAATTTTTTTTATAAAATAAATAATCAACCAAGAGGAGAAAAATAATGTCTTCTATATCATTTCGTGATGCATTTGATAGAGCAAAAAATGCATCTCAAAATTTAGCTCCATATACTTCAAAGCCTGTTTCAGCAGGGCTTGCAATAACATTTACAGTTTATGGTTTTATTGCTAAAACAGCTCTACAATTAGGCAAAAAAAGACCTAAAATAACATTTAAAACTACAGATATTAAAGCTGGTGCAGCTAAAACCATATCAGCAAAACAGCTTTTAGCTGAAGGGGTAAAAGCTGCTCCAAAAATTGGCGCTGCAGTTGGAGCGCAAATGCTGTCCCAAGAATGGGTAGAAAACAAGGTAAACAGCTTAATTAATAGTTCTGAAAAGGGTAAAAATATAATTTCAATTGCGACTAGCTCTGCTATAGTTGGAGCAATCTCTTCTCCATTTTTAGCCGCTTTTAATGGTCAGACTATGGGATATAGTTTTTTAAAATCTATGAGAATGCTATCTGCAAAACAAGTTGGAGTAATAGGTGTAAGGGAGACTAATTTTATATTTTCATTAAGGGCAAGCAAGCCTTTAGGAGAAAAAATGAAACAATATAATGATACAAAAGCTACTGAAAATGTTGCATCATTTATAGCGGGATATCTAGGTAGTATAGCTGGTCATATTCCAGATACTGCATTAACTTTATTTCAAAAAAGCAGAAAAATCACATCTCTTTCTCAATTGATGAGAGGCGCTAATACCAGAGCTGTAGCTGTAGGCATTTTTACAATTATCTACAATAATTCAAATGACTTATTAGATTGTTTTGCTAAAAAATAAACCTATAGCCTAGGATTTAAAAATCCTAAGACTATATTTTTTTTTATAAAATAAATTTTTTCTCTTTTTGAAAGAGTTTTTTTTAATTCATCAAAACGATTTTCAGATTTAATATAAAAGCAAAGCTAAGCCATAAGATATATGGGATTAGTAAAATACTAGCTATCGCAGATACATTAAAAGCAAAACCAATAAATAGAGCTGTAAAAATCCAAATTAAAGAAAGATCAATCAAAGCCATTTTTGGTTTTTGTAGATAGAAAAATAAAAACGTCCAAATCATATTAAAAAATAGAGATACAGCCCAAAAAGAAAATGTTAGATCTGCAAATTGCAAAACTTTATTTTTCCAAATAAGAAAACCACTTGTAGCAATCAAAATATATAAAGTTGCCCAAACAATAGAAAAGACATAACCGGGAGGTGTAAATACAGGTTTTTGTAGATTTTTATAAAAATCTGAATCTGAAAACCTTCTAGATAAAAATCCCAATATATGCACGATAAAAACAACAATCAAAAACAAAATAAAAATTAAAACATTTTTAAGCATCTTTAAATTCCTTATACTTTCATTAATATATAAAATGTATTTAGTTTTTTTTCAATGTATCTACAAATAATTCTTATTATTTTAAATTTCTTTTTTTTATTGATTTAAAATCTGAGTTTAATTATACTCTTTGTAAAATCTTATTTTAATTATTGTTATTTCCTAATAGGAGGATATATTATGGCATCAGCACCAGGTTCACCTAAACTCCCTGCACCCGCATTTTTAGCCGACATTCAAAAAAGTAAAAAAGCTCTTGAACCACCTAAAAGCTCTACAAACGCGTCACCCTTTTTACCATATAGAGTGATTCGCTACATACCTAAACATATTACTAAAACATCTTTAATTGGAGCTATGACAATACTTAGCTCAGCAATTGCAATACAAAGAAAAGAATTCACTTGGTTAATTGCTCCAGCTATTGCTTTAACAGCTGTAGTTGCAAAAAAAGTTGTAGATTGTTGCAAATCAAATCAAACTAAGAGACAAACAGCGCAAACACAAGCATTTGTTACTTCTGCTGATAGACCAGCTGCTGTTGGAGCTCCTCAATCAGAAAAAAGAGCAAGAATTCAATCAATGTTGGATAAACAAAATGCGCAAGCAATATCTGCACTAACTCAAATGCTGCTAAATCCAACACTCAAACGAGTAGGAGGAGCTATTTGGAAAATGTTAGGAGGTCAGATGTATGCAAAGGCTTTGAGCGAAAAAAAAGCTGAAACAGGTTCTGAGAATACTGCTATTACCGTAAAAGACATTATTAAATACGACCTTTTAGATCGTAGAATTGAACATTTGCAATCATTATCATTTGAAAAAACTTCTCATCTTAAAACCGAAAAGAATTTAGAAGAAGCAATAGAGCTGATTAAAAGAACTTCTACCGAAACAGGCTCTTCAATCGGTGCTATTTTGCATCTATTCTCTTTTGCATATGTTATACATTTTAATCCTGAAACAAACATATTTACTCTACAAGATCCTAAAGGCGACGCTGCTGAAACATTTGACACAGAAAACAAACTGATTGATCGACTAATTGCAGTACAAAAAAACTATTCTTATAGAAAGACTTGCGAAGGTAATCCTTTACTTTTAAAAATATTTATAAACAAAGCTGATAAACCACAAGGTGCTGAAGCAAAAAAAGAAATATCATAACTTATGAAATCTAATTCTAAAAAAAAAAGTTTAGAAGATTCAATTAGAAAAGCGGTTAATTCTATTTCTTTATTGCTCTAAAATCAGATTTTAATTATACTTTTTTGTAAAATTTTATTTTAATTATTGTTACTTCCTAATAGGAGGATATATTATGCCAAGACTTGGTTCAGCTTCTAGTTCCTCACCTAATCCCTCACCTAATCCCTTACCTAGCCCTTCTGATAGTCCATCTCGACTTGTAGAAATAAGTAAAAGCTCCAACGCATTTTCTTCTTTGCCACATAGAGTCTTCAGATATATCTCTACCCATACTAAAGAATCTTTATTCGCTTTATCTGTACTTGGCTTAGCAATTGTAATCAAAAAAAAACCTTCTTTGTTACTCTATCCTATTGTTTTAGCTACAGTAGCAGGAGCTGCAAAAAAAGCTGTAGCTCATTTTAGAAAAACAGTTATTAATGAAGATAAAGCTTCACATGATGCTAAAGACTTAGATCCAGTAGCTGGAAAGGCAAAACTTCGAGCTCTTAAATCTAGATCAAAACCCCCTAACATTCAAGAATTCCAAGATTCTTATGTATTAGCTTTTTTAACTGACCAACTTTTAACCCCTGGATCTAAAGCTGCATCTATTGTTAAAGACAAAGGAGAGGCATTATATAAAGAAGCTTTAGCTAAATTAGCCCCTAAGATATCTACAACTGATTTCAATATCAGATTATATGATATATTAGTCGAATTAAACCTTTTAGATCCCACAATTGAACACATTGAAACTTCACCAACAAGATATTCTAATCATCAAATCCATGAATGTTTACTAGATACAATATTAAAGCTAATATCAACTAATCGAGAAAGAAATATTCCTGTTGGTGCACATTTACAGTTATGTAATTTATCTTTCGGAATATATTATAACGGAGGAAGATTTACATTATATAATCCTAAAGATAGTATACCTACAACTTTCCACTCAGATAAACTACTTATAGAGGATTTACAGAAAAATAAAGTTTTTGTAAAAGAGAACTCTTATGAGACTGAAGACAGTATTTCATTTAGCTTAAATTTATTTACAAAAAAAAGTGAAGATCCACCAAAATCTTTTGGAAAAGGAGAAGCAGGACGTCGTGGGGATTCAGAAGGAGATGGATTATCTGCTGCAGATAGAAGAGCAATTGAATCACAAAAAAAAATAGAAGCTGACATACTAGCAACAAAGCGAGCAGCACAACAAAGTCTTGAAGATGAAGCTACTGCAGCTGCATTGCATGAAAAAACGAATCAAAGATCTCCTTTACTTTCTGATGAAGCTGCTCCAGAAGCCCCCCGAGGCCATGCAGGATTAACAGAAGAAGAAGAATTTGAAATAGCTTTAGCTTTAAGTAATGAAGTCCCTACAACAAGAGATTCTCACTTAGAAGAAGAAGCTGCAGAAGAGGCTCCTGATACTTTATCAGCTATTGAAAAGCTTACAAATCAAGTTAACACTGATTATGCATTACTAAAAATGGATGCTACTCTTGTACAATCAACCTTAGCACAACCAGATTGGAAAACCTCTATAGATCCCGACGTTTTAGAAAAACTAGATGAATACTTTGTAAAATTTGGTATCGATGAATCTGTGATTAACGATATATGGACTAGATTTCCGTTTGATACTCAAGAACGCTTAAAATTATTATCTCAAAAAGTACAAGAAATGTACAAAGGATTCTTTTTAGAAACTGATTGGTCAATTTAATAAATCTATTTCTTTATTGATTTAAAATCTGTTTTTAATTATATTTTCTTGTAAAATATTTATTTTAATTATTTTATTTCCTAATAGGAGGATATATTATGGCGTCAGCATCACATAAAGTTAGCTTTTTATTATCTTCTGGCGATACATCTCAACATTCAAAAAATAAGGCAGTGGCTACAACCGCATCATCTTCTTTGCCAAATAGAGTGATTAGTTATATATCTCACCATACTTCAGAATATTTAATTGCTGTATCAGTACTTGGTTTTGCTGTTGCAATAAAAAGAAATTTACCTACTTGGTCGTTAGTTGTTCCAGCTATTGCTCTAGCAGGAGGTATTGTAAAAAAAGTTGTAGATTGTTTTGCAGCAAATCCTATTAGCTCTAAATTAAAAACTGCTACAAAAAAAGATAAGCAAGATTCTTTTATGTTAGCTTTTCTAACTAACCGATTCTTAAATAAAAAAACTGATGCATCTGAGTTGCAAAAAAAAGGAAATGAATTCTATAAAAATGCTATACAAGCTTTGGCAGATTTTATGAAACCAGAAGGCTCTTGTGTAACTTTATTTGATATTCTAAACAAAACTTCTCTTTTAGATCCTAAAATTCAATTTATAAAAAAATTTTCATCTATGAAAAACCCTGAAATTACCAATTTGCGAAAATTAGTAAAAAAGTTTACATCGTATTTTGATAGTAACTCTGATATTGGTGCAATTTTACATATATCTTCTTCTTTGTCTTATGCCATTTATTATGATGGAAAAAACTTGGAATTATATAATCCTGAAAATAATGAAGTTGAAACTTTCACCTCTGATCAAAACCTAATTTATAGTCTTGTACCAAAAGTCATCTCTGTTTCTGAGAAAAAATTGTCTTTTCAATTAGATATTTTTACAAAAAAACCTGATAAAAAAGGACCATCTAAAGGAAAGTTAGAAGCAGAGCCTGCTCCTGGAGCGTTAGATTTAACTGCTTTTGATGCAGCTAAAGCAGCTGAACAAGCTAAAGCAGCAGCTAGCAGCCCAGTATCTAAAGATTTATCTGGAGCTGAATTAACAAAAACTGAAGTTGAATTAGTAAAAGCTCTTTTAAAAGATCCAAATTGGGAGAAAAAAATAAATCCAAAGCTGCAGGAATGTTTTTCAAAATTTGGTATCGATAAAAATGATATAAGAAAAATCTGGGAAAAATTTCCAAGAGAGTTAAACAAACGATTAAGTGCACTATCTCAAAAAGTAGATATAAGATATCGAAAGTATTTTTTAGATAATAAAGTATTAAAAGATTATGCAAGAACAATACAACTAGCCATATCAAATGAACACTATAGTAATTCTACAGATAAAGGAACTACAAATAAAATATTTAGAGCTTTCCAGACTTTTAACATTCCAATGAGTATTATCGATCAAGCATGGAGTGCACATCCAGAAGGAAAAGAAAAGCGTCTAATACTTTTATGTAAAAAAGTTTCTAAAGAAGATCAAGTCTATTTCAAAGATCCTACAACTACACAGATATTCAAAATATTAGATAGCGCAGCTTTAATACAAAAAGCTTTATCTGATCCAAAATATTGGCAAGATGACATTTCCCGTGATGATTTTGAAGTAATTACTGAAGCTTTAAAAACCTTTCAACTTGATTACTCTATTTTTAAAGCCGCATGGGATGATGGCAAAAAAACAAAATTTTCCTCGCTATTATATGAAAATATTCAAGTTGAAGATGCTGAATTCTTTACAGAGTAAATAACCTACCTTTAGATTTAAATTAATAGATTGTATAAATGAAAAAGCCCCGATATATTCGGGGCTTTTTTGTAATTAAAATGAGCTGGCAGCGTCCTACTCTTGCATACTCTTGTGTATACTACCATCGGCGAAGATAG
>SDBU01005906.1_pt1 | contig 14514 bp, 9 predicted proteins | sample 2277071 | NCBI WGS metagenome assembly SDBU01 (sample SAMN10397929, study PRJNA504765) | marine sediment metagenome | isolation source: marine sediment core GS08_GC12, 126 cmbsf | place: Arctic Ocean: Gakkel Ridge, Loki's castle | collected 2008
CTGCTCTGCGTGCAGTAGCCGAAACTCTCAACCAATACTTGCTTGATCGCAATATCCGAAATTCCAGTACGGGACGCCAGGCAGTTGGCTACCTTTCACAAATTGTGCTTCGGGACAGCCGTTTGTCAATCGCCCAGTCCGGACTATCCCATGCCTACCTGTTAACCCCCTCTAAAGTTGAACATATCCAAGACCTGCATTTGGCAGGAAATGGATTGGGGTTAAGCCGGACTACTCACTTGCGATTTTCACAGCTGGATTTACAACCTAACGACGCAATTGTCATTTCCATTCAACCTCCAGTGAATTGGACCCCAGAGTCGCTTGCTAATCTTCAAGGTCAAGGACCCGAGAGTCTGCGCCGTAAATTGCTCTTGAGAGCAGGCGCTGAGCTGAATGCCTTTTTATTACACGCCCAGACTGGTTCTGGGGAGCTCAGGCTATTACGTCCTGTCCGACAACCGCGTCCAATCCCTATTCCAACCACACCTGTCCCTGAAGAGACCCCAATCTCTGAACCACCTACAGAATCCCCAAAATCTGAACCAGTAATCCAGCCTGCAGATTCTGCGGATACTGAAGTTTCTTCGACGATCGCGGCAGCCGTACCCCTCTCTCAAGGACCTGTCTCGGACCAAAGTTCCATTCCACCATCATCACCACCAGAGACAGCTTACCCCTCGACAGATTCTGCTTCCATCGGCCGTACATTGACGAATTCTACCCTCAAGATATATGCCGGGCTGGCAGCCTTCCTAAAAGGGATCCTGCCAGACTCGGGGATCTTCACTCTTCCGCCATCAACCATGGCTTTCACAGCCATCGCCGTACCTTTGACGATTGTCGCGGTGGCAGCGGTGGTTTATTTTCAACGTGGTCGGGATGCTCAATACAATATCCACTTCTCTTCGGCTCAAGAGGCTGAACAACTGGCAGAGACTAAGACAGATCCCAAAGAGCAGAGATTAGCCTGGGAAACCACATTGCTGCATCTGAACAACGCAGAGTTTTTCCAAAGCACAGAGGAATCGCAGGAGCTGCGGATGCATGCTCAGGGAATAGTGGATGACATCAATGTGATCGAACGCCTCGATTTCCGCCCTGCAATCGTCGACCAGCTCGAAGAGACCGCCCAAATCACGCGCCTAGTAGCAAGGGATGACAGCTTATATATGCTCAATGCGACCGATGGCGTAGTTGAGCGATCTATCCTGACCAATGAAGGATACCGCATTGATACAACCTTCCAATGTGGACCAGGTCCCTATGCCGGATTCATAGTCGGAGCGATTGTCGATATTGCCCCGATGCCACTTGGAAATGATCTCCAAGCTACGATCATGGGTATAGACGGCAATGGAAACTTGTTACGCTGCATTCCCGGAGCTACACCTCTGGCTTCGCTTATGGAACCACCTGATATTTTTTGGGGCACCCCGCGAGGTATAACCATCGATGGCAATGACCTCTATGTCCTCGATCCCCAAACCAATGCGGTGTGGATATATCGGGGCCTGGACGTCTCCCAAGCGCCCAGGCTATTCTTCGATCAGCAAATCCCCCCCATGCAAGATGTTATTGACATTGAAGTCAATCAAAACGACCTCTATCTACTTCATGAGGGCGGTCACTTGACCACATGTGTTTATAGTGCCTTGGCAACCTCGCCCACCCGCTGTAAAAACCCAGAGATTTATACTGATCCTCGTCCGGGTCGCCAGAGTGGTCCATTCATTGAGGATACCTTCTTCTCTCAAATTCAATTCTCTCCACCTCCCGAACCAACCATTTACTTGCTCGATCCAAACTCACAAGCTATCTATCGATTCAGCCTCCGCCTGACCCTAGATCGTCAGTTCCGATCACACGAAAACCTGCCAGAAGGACCAGCTACAGCCTTTACGGTCAATCGCAGTAATCACACGGTTTTCCTGGCTATCGGGAACCAGGTGTATTACGCCCCCTTGCCTTAATTCCATAAATTAATAACCGATCCAGTTTAAACAGGAATATGTCATTATCACAGGATAATGGGGTTTAACTGCCACTCGATGCCCAGCAGTCAGCGGGATAAAGTTGGAGCTACGGTCCAGTCGTGGAGGTTGGCCAGGGTGTGTATGTTGCAGGGATAGAAGTTGCGGAGGTGGGAATCACTGAGGAGCCCAGGGAAGGACTTGCTTCTGGTGTCCGTTGTGGGGTTTGCGGGGACTGAGTTGTGGGTACGACCGTCTGAGAGATTGTTGGCGAACTAATATCCGTTGTGCTCCCTGGTTGGAAAGTCGCAGTTGGTGACCGCCCTTCCCAGAAGTACATTCGATATATCCCCCCACCCATCAAAACAACCGCTAAAAACGCAATTAAAACCAGTGCGAACACCAAACGATTTCTGGTTTTTGGAACGCTCGTTATCACTTTCTCTTCTGGAATTTGGATGCCAATAATGGTGATGTTGTCATGACCACCCCGTTTGTTTGCCAACTCGATTAACCCATCAAGGGCTATTTGGAGGGGTTGATTTCCAAGAACAGCATTGATCTCATCATCTGAGACGAGATTGGTGAGACCATCACTGCACAACAGTAGATAATCACCTGGTTCCAAGTGCATCCCTTGGTTTTCCACCGCTTGCTGATCACTTTCTCCGGGTCGAAGATGTAATCTAAAATCTGGAATAGCTGGTTGTTTGGCACCCAGATAGCGACGAATTAGATGAGCATTCGGGTGTGAGCGAGCCTGTTCCGGAGTCAATACCCCCGAATCAATCGCCTCCTGCACCCAGGTATGGTCAAGGGTCAATTGAATGAAAGTATCGCCTCGCCTGAGATAGATTCGAGAATCTCCCACAGAGGCAAGGTAAAGACGATCGCCGATCAACCAGACGCAAGCTGCCGTAGTACTCATGCCTGCATTTGCAGGATTGATGGTTGCTTGAGAATAAATCGCCTGATTTGTCTGGAAGAATGCCTCTTCAAGGGAAGCCAAAGGTTGGTTGGCGTCGCTTTCGGCGATTATATGGCTGATCATATCAACAGCCAAAGATGAGGCAACCTCTCCTGCCTGATGACCCCCAACCCCATCAGCAACAATTGCAAAAATGGAGGGCGTTGGATCTGATTCGCTCAAGGTATGTGCAGAAACCGCGTAATTATCCTCGTTGTTTTTCCCACCTTTCCCAGGATCTGTGGCGGCAAATACAAGTAGATGGGCGCTATCCGCTGGGATCATGGTATTGAATCCTCCCGTCTCTGCACTGGCTTGCGCACCCGGTGTGGATCTCGCATGATGAAACGAAAACCAACTCGGCCGAGGTGAATTAAGTCTCCTTGCTCTAGTATCGTCCCTTCTTTGGACACAGGCGAGTAATTTACCCAAGTACCAGCTATGGACCCTTCATCCGACAACCGAAAAACTCCTTTCGATTCCCGCTGTAGCCTGGCGTGCAAACTTTCCACCGAGTCATCTTCAATCACCTGATCAGCTTGACCATCATCTCTCCCAAAGGTCACTCGTTCGCTGGTGATTGCAATAGGTGGATGGCTATCTTCCTGGTTGGAATCGGATAAAGGGACCATATGTGCATAGGATTTGGAGGTTATGCGTCCTCTTGGCCATTGAAAACGATCGATCCAGGTCGAGCGAGGTTGGGTCGTCTGTTCCGAATGGATTACTACAGGCTGCGTAACAGGGTCAGATTGCTTTTTGCGGCGTCGAAATTCTCTAATGAAACCAGGACGCAATCTGCCTCCAAGGATCAAAACCAGCAGCAAGACGGCACCAGAAATCGCAACAACAAAGGCAGCGAGCATGGTCCGGTTTTGAGAAACAACCCCCAATGCGCTTGTTCCAGAATCACCAATAGTGATTTGGATCGCGGTTTCAACGGTATTTCCAGTCATTCCCAGGTTATCTTCGACTTCGACAACCAGAATGTGCTCCCCACTGGACGTATATTCCCTCAAATCCCAGGTGAATTGGTCGAATGGATCGGTCTGGTTAGTTTCTGTCACCTCCCCGTCGACATAGAGTGTCGTACCCTTTAGCGATCTAACATGTCCGTCCGGGAATTCAACCATCAATTCCAATTGCTGAAAGTTTGGGGACAGCACCTCGGGATCACTCTCTTCCGCTAGATTAATCCGTTCGATCTCCATCGGGGGCGAAACAAAGGCTATACTTGGTGGCATTACTTCTAGATCAAAATCTTGTACCAGTGAAGCATAACCTTGTCCATTGAAATTGACTTCAGCACTCACCTGGTGGGGACCACTGGTTGTAATCTGCGAATCGTACGCCAAGGAATAAGCATTACGGATTGCTTCGAGAAATTCTTCAGGGGAGGGGATCGATTCCTGCCCAGAATAAGCAAACATTTTCCCACCAGTTTGTTCTGCGAGTGTCGCCAATGGTTCCGCCTGCGGGGAGGAAAATAACTCCGCAGAAGCAACCAGCCAGACGAATATTTTAACTCCTTGTTGGTTAGCTCGCGCAGCTAGGCTTTGTAATCCCAGCGATACATCCTGTCCAGGTAGCGGGGTGACAAACAGCACAGCTCGACCCATACCAGGATTAGTTGTAGGATCTGCTGCTACATCCAATGCCTGAGCCAATATATCGAAATCAGGTCCGGTTTCGCTGCCAGTTGGTGTGAAGGCGGTAAGGAAGGCAACCCATCTATCTAGCTCGGCAATATGTGTTGATGCAGGGCCATCAGCAACGACAATACTCAAATCATCAACCGTCGAACCACCCCGCGCTTTCGCCCAAGCCACAAGAGCTTGTACTAGATATTCGTAACGGCTCACTCCCTGAACATCACGGATAGTAAATGCTGGTCCTGGGCTGACTGCCAGCACAAATTGGACTCCGGTGCGTATAAGCTCTAATTCATTAACCGGCAGTCGGGAACCATCCTCGATTATGCGAACGTTGTGCTCTTCTAAGCCGAATACGAAATCCCCCTCTGGTGTGCGGACATCTAAATAGCTCGAAATCTTTGGGAATTCTTCCGTATCTATTGGGGACAGCCCAACTTGACCCCCCTCTTGAGCATTTGCTTGTTGGTTGACAACACCCAATATCAGGATTTGGATCCAGATCAGGGTCAGGATAACCCTGGGTGGGGGAAGTGACATAGTCGAATTTTAGCACATGATTGTTGGAATGATTTTGTTGAGAACTCTTATTCCCATTCAATTGTTGCTGGAGGTTTACTGGTGATATCGTACACTACCCGGTTAACACCTTGGATCTCATTCACGATCCGGTTGGATATACGAGCCAATAAATCATGGGGCAGGCGCGCCCAATCGGCGGTCATGAAATCCTCTGTAGTGACCGCTCGAAGAGCAATCACCTCCTGATAAGTGCGTTGGTCGCCCATCACACCCACTGAGCGTACCGGCAGCAAGACGGCAAACGCTTGAGCTGTCCCTTGGATGTTCTCGCCCTCTACTTTAACCACCAATAACCCAGCATTCGCCAATTCAGCAACCAGGATCTCATCCGCTGCGCGTAAGCGCGCCAAGCGTTTTGGCGTTACTTCACCAAGGCAGCGGACCGCCAAACCAGGCCCAGGAAAAGGTTGTCGCCAAACAAGCTCTCTGGGTAAACCAAGAGCTTCTCCCACAGCACGGACTTCATCCTTAAAGAGATAGCGCAAAGGTTCAACCAGGTCAAAATGCAAATCCTGAGGTAATCCACCGACATTATGATGAGTTTTTATGCGATCCACTTTCGAGCGATCCGCTGCTTGGGATTCGACCACGTCTGGATAGATCGTGCCCTGAACCAGGAAACTCGGCTGACCAAGTTTCACAGCCTGTTTTTCAAAAACGCGGATAAATGCCTCCCCGATCACCCGCCTCTTTTCTTCCGGCTCTGAGACGCCTGCCAGCCTGGTCATAAATTCATCTATCGCCTCAACAGTGACCAGCTCAATTCCCAGGTACTGATTAAATGCAGCAATGACTTGACGGACCTCACCTTGGCGTAAGAGGCCATTGTCCACAAACACCGAAACCAATCGATCTCCGACAGCTTTATGAACCAAAGCTACTGCGACACTTGAATCAACTCCCCCACTGACTGCTGCCAAGACTCGACTCTCTCCAACTTGATGCTGAATACGGGCTACACTTTCAAGAACTATCGATTCGGGAGTCCAATCAGGCTTGGCACCACACACATCCCCCACAAATCGTTGCAGGAATATTCCTCCCTGCGGGGTGTGGCGAACCTCTGGGTGAAATTGCACACCAAAGTAACCCCGCTCGATATCCCCAATGAAAGCCGCAGGAGAATTTTCACTTCGGGCGAGCAACGCAAAACCTTCGGGCAGCGTCTCCACTCGATCACCGTGCGACATCCACACTTTGTGATTACCCGCTTCAATGAGTGGATTGGAAGATGTGGTCACCAATTCCGCAGGTCCGTACTCACGCTCACCAGTTGGGGCCACGATGCCACCTAAGGCATGAGAAAGCGCCTGCATGCCGTAGCATATCCCGAGAACTGGCAGATCACTCCTAATAACATATTCTGGAATAAATGGTGAGTTTGGAGCATATACAGAAGCCGGTCCTCCCGAAAGAATAAAACCCTTGGGATTAATTCCGAGCACCTGGTCGGCATGCGCGTCCCAGGGGAAGAGCTCACAGTAGACATGAGCTTCTCTGATCCGCCTGGCGATCAGCTGTGCATATTGGGAACCAAAGTCGAGAATCGCAATTGAGTCCATCATTCATACACCCATATCATACTTCCAGCTCGAGATAGCGAACTCAGATCATATCCTTCAATCACTCTCAAAGAAGATCTGGTCACCTTCCATAGCAGAGACGACAACCAGGGATTCGATCGGGACACCAAGTTTGGCTAATGCGTCTCGCCCCCCCTCGAAACTCTTTTCGATCAGTGTTCCGATAGCCACAATGATTGCCCCTGCAGTTTGTGCAAGACGCGCCAGGCCAAGTATGGTAGCGCCGGAGGCAAGAAAATCATCGATGATCAGAATACGCTCGCCACCAGCCAAGAATTCGGGGGAGACGATCAATTCAACTGTTCGCCCCTTGGTGTGCGAAGGGGTCAAGGTCAAGAAAACCTGATCCGGCATGGTGATGGGTTTAGATTTGCGGGCGTATACGACCGGCAATCCCAGATGAAAGGCGGTGGTTAAAGCCGGTGCAATACCTGATATCTCTGCAGTAAGCACCTTCGTCGCCCCCACGCTGCGAAAACGTCGGGCAAACTCCTGCCCACAAGAATCCATCAACGAGGGGTCAACTTGATGATTAATAAATCCATCTACTTTCAAGATACCATTCCCCAGATTCTTACCCTCCGCGATTATACGATCCTTTAATGCCTGCATGCAGTCCTCCTTAGACATGCTGTTTATTCGATTTTACATCTTCTTTGCTCAACAGACCAGACCCTTCAGGGATTCTATTCTGGTTTGGTATGGTAATTACCTATGTTAAAATTGTGCCCATGCTGATATTAGCTTCCAGTTCGCCACGGCGCCAGCAATTGCTCTCGTTCTTGGGAGTGGAATTTCAGGTGCTCACTGCTGAAATTGACGAGCGTGTACGACCAGGTGAAACACCCCAAGAATATGTGTCACGTTTGGCGCTTAGTAAATCTCAAGCGATCAAATCGTCATCAGCGGCTGGCTGGGTTATCCTTGCTGCCGATACAGCTGTTGTGGATGAGAACCAGATACTGGGTAAGCCCGTCGACTCTCTCCAGGCAGCGAACATGCTGCGCAAATTACGCGCCCGCACCCACTATGTCTTCACCAGTGTGTCGGTGAGAGATACTATGACCGAAGAAGTGATCACGGATTTGTGTGTCACAGAAGTAGGTATGCGATCCTACCATGAGTCAGAGATCAGAGACTATGTCGCAAGCGGAGATCCTCTAGACAAGGCTGGGGCGTATGCCATTCAAAATACTGGTTTCAATCCGGTTCAAATGATCTCGGGATGCTACACTAACGTCGTTGGATTACCTCTCTGCCATCTGACAGAATTGCTAAAACAGATGAAGATCAATTTTAAGGAACATACCACCCGCGGCTGCCGTACTTCCCATGGATATAGATGCCAATTGGCTGATAAAATACAGGAGTTCAGCTCACCATGAGCAGAAATTATCTACGGCTGATTAAGATAATAAGAGGATTAGAGATCAATCGATGGAATTTCCACTTTTGGGAACTAAGGTAGAATCGGCATTGATTTTGCAACAAAGGATGATCATCCGACAAAGATCCGTTGGAAATCAATGAAGAAATTACTTTGGCTCATAATTATAATTTCCATATTACTCCTGGCTGCCTGCAACGGGGGTTCAAACCAACCAACCCTAACCACACCGGTTACAGCAACTTTATCCCAGCCAGGGATCAATACGACTCAAGCACCGGATGTGAAAGAGGCTGTGCGCACCTACCTCGGTGCCTGGGAAAATGAGGATTTCGCCCTGATGTACGGCCTGCTGACATCGATCAGCCAGGATGCCATATCTGCAGAACAATTTGAGGAAATTTATCGGGAAGTGGCTGGGGAAGTCGCCCTAAGTGAACTCGAAACTCAAATCTTATCCGCCCTGACCCAAACCCACACGGCTCAAGCCTCCTACCAAGTGACCATGCGCAGCGCCCTCGTTGGAGAAATCCAGCGGGACACGATGATGAACCTCAGCCTGGAAGATGGTGAGTGGCGTATCCAATGGGACGAAGGGTTAATCTTGCCCGAGTTAATAGGTGGGAACACCTTGAGGATGGACTATTTAATTCCCTCCCGCGCTAATATTTATGATAAGAGCGGGCAAGCGCTGGTCGCCCAGGCAGATGCCACTGCTCTAGGTCTGTTTCCTGATCAGATCGATCCTGACCAGGAAAACACCTTACTCAGCGAACTCTATCGCCTGACTGGCGTCTATCCGGACACTATTGCAGCCCAGTACGAAGATTTCCCCCCCGGTGCGGATTGGTATCTGCCATTGATGGCTGTTTCCGCGGATGCAGTCAGTCAAAGAGAAGGTGTTCTATCCGGATTATCTGGATTGGTCATGCGCCCCTTCCGCTCGCGCTACTATTTTGACGGCGGTATCGCGCCACATGTGGTCGGATATGTCAGTGCCATCCCAGCCGAGGAAGTAGAAGAATACCGGCGCCTTGGATACCGGCAGGACGAACGGGTCGGTCAAATTGGTCTGGAAAAATGGGGTGAGGAATCTCTTTCAGGTGTGCGGGGAGGTGCGCTGTATGTCGTAGATGCGGATGGGCTGACAGTCACCAAACTGGCTGAATCTTCACCGGAAGCCTCCCAGGCAATCTACACCACCCTGGATAAAGATCTGCAGATGGGAGTCCAGGGAGCGATCGCAGGCTTCAGGGGCGCGGCAGTGGTAATGGAATTGGATACCGGCCGGGTGCTTGCCATGGCTTCTTCCCCAGGTTTCGATCCGAATTTATTCGAACCTTCCAACTTGAATAGCGGTTATGCTCTGGGAGATTTATTCGATCCCAATGAGACACCTCTGCTGAACCGCGCTTCACAGGGTCAGTACCCCCTCGGCTCGGTGTTCAAAATTATCACCATGGCAGCTGCACTTGAAAGTGGTTTGTATACCCCAGACACTGTCTACGATTGCGGCCTTACCTTCACCGAACTTTCAGGAGTTACTCTATACGATTGGACTTACGAGAAGGAACTGCCCGCCAGTGGACCACTGACCCTATCTGAAGGATTGATGCGCTCGTGCAACCCATATTTCTACCACATTGGGCTTGACCTGTACGATCAAGGAATACCCAATGCCATTCCCGACATGGCGCGCAGTTTTGGTTTGGGCGCAACCACTGGAATTGAACAGATAGCGGAGGAAGATGGGCAGGTTCCCGATCAGCACAGCAAACTGGATGCCACCAACCAGGCCACTGGACAGGGGGCATTGCAGGTAACACCCTTACAGGTGGCCAATTTCATCGCTGCCATAGGTAATGGCGGGACACTTTACCGCCCTCAAGTTGTCGAAAGTATTCAACCTCCGGATGGCGATCCGAGTTATACTTATTCACCCGAAGTGATCGGAACTTTACCAATTACTGAAGATACTCTGCTCGCTATCCAGGAAGCCATGGTGAGTGTTGTTGAAAACCCCCGTGGAACGGCTCGCCGAGTATTCTCTAATTTTCCGATTGACCTGGCTGGCAAGACCAGCACTGCCCAAGATCCACCACGCGATCCACATGCCTGGTTTGTTGGTTACACTTTTGCCAACCGGGAGGATAAACCAGACATCGCCGTGGTAGTCGTCTTGGAGAATTCCGGTGAAGGTTCTGAGGTTGCTGCACCGGTCGTTAAAGGCATCTTGCAGCAGTATTTCACGGACAAGCGCGATGTATTCCCTTGGGAGGTTCTGCCAGGCGTTTGGAAAACTCCCACCCCCGAAGTCACCGAGACACCAGCCCCTTAATTTTTTTCAGGAGGTCTGACTGCCTTCAGCACAAGATTTTCACCCTGGTCTGATCATACGTTCGCAATCCGGGTTTTTCAGCGTGCAAACCGGTGATGGAATCTTGGTCTGCAAATTACGGGGGCGATTGAAGCGTGGCAGAAAAGAGAGAGATCTAGCTGCCATTGGAGATAGAGTCTTAGTCAGCCGTATTGATGACGGACAAGGTTTGATTGAAGCTATCGGGCCACGAGAACGCATGATCTCACGCATGGCTCCGATCCCGAGTGGCGAATACGAACAAATCATCATCGCCAATCCAGACCAGATAGTACTTGTCTTTTCGTGTGCTGAACCATCACCACGGATGCGTATGTTGGATCGATTCCTGGTAATTTCCGAGATGCAATCAGTACCGGCCCTGATCGTTGCGAACAAAACCGACCTGGTAACAATGGGGTTTGCCAGAGAGCTTTTCGGCCATTATGCTGATATTGGCTACTCACTAATTTACTCTTCAGTCCCCAATGGAAAGGGGATCACCCAGCTGAAAGAAGAACTGATCGGAAAGATCTCTGCCCTGGCTGGACCATCAGGTGCCGGTAAATCAAGCCTGCTCAACGCCATCCAACCAGGTCTGGGATTAACAATCCAGAAGGTCAGCCAGGCCACCGGGAAAGGCAAACACACAACTGTTGCTTCCGAATTATTCCCCTTGGAGGGTGGTGGATACGTCGCTGATACCCCCGGATTGAAAGCATTAGCGCTGTGGGATATCGAGCCAGAAGAGCTGGATGGCTACTTCCCCGAAATCAGTCCCATAGTAGCTCAATGCCAATTCAGCGATTGCACTCATTTACATGAACCTGGCTGCGCAGTCAAAGAAGCTGTTAAAAATGGGAGGATTCACCCCCAAAGGTATGATTCATATCTTCGCTTGCGGTTTGGGGAGGAGTAAATCTCTGGTGCGCTGATCGTCACGGACGGTTTCAATCTTACTGGAGGAATCGACACTGGGAAGCTGATCTTCTCCAGCATTTCGCCCTAGCATGTAATTACGCAGGGTAATCCTACCGTGGCCGATTTGGTGGTAGAATCTGTACAATAAAGCGGTCAGAAAGCGTTTTCGAAAGCCACTTTTAATATTACCGAATAATTTGTAAAATTGGTGATATATTCCTCCCCTGGCAAAGCACCCGACTGGTGTTGATCGTAAATGGCGTTGAATCTTTTGGCGAGGCGATGAGTATTATTAAGGGTATGTGCGCATACTATTTTTGCGTTAAATACTGGTCCACTTTATTAGCTCATATTGATTCCCCTTTCTTCAAAGTCGATGTCTGCCACGTCAAAGAGTCCCCTGTCCAGGGGATTCTTTATTGACATTGTCAGGCAGGAAAATTTAAGATATGATTGATAACGACCACGAATTGGATGCACCTGACAAATTTACTTCACCAGCTGGCTGAGAATTATGCACCAATCCACTTCGATTGTGGGAGGAAGCGTTGGCGAATAATATAATTCTCGATATCAAGGACTTACGTACAGAGTTTCATACGCAAGATGGTGTAGTTCACGCTGTCAATGGCATCTCATATACCGTGGGTGAGGGGGAAACCTTAGGGATCGTGGGGGAAAGTGGCTGTGGTAAAAGTGTCTCGATGCTTTCCGTGATGAGATTGTTGCCCCAGCCTCCTGCCCAGATCAAGGCTGATTCAATCGATTTTGTCGGAAGAAATCTTTTGGAATTTACTGACAATGAAATGCACAACGTTCGCGGCAGCCAGATTGCGATGATCTTTCAGGATCCCATGACGTCCTTGAATCCTGTTCTTACCGTTGGGTTTCAAATAAAAGAGCCGTTGAAGCTACATCTCAGGATGAGCAATCAGGAGGCCGAAGACCGGGTAGTTGAACTGCTGGAAATGGTTGGCATTCCCGAAGCTCGCCCGCGCTTGAAGGACTATCCCCACCAGTTCTCAGGTGGCATGCGCCAGCGCGTCATGATCGCCATGGCCTTGTCTTGCAACCCGGTTTTGCTCATTGCGGACGAACCGACCACAGCCCTGGACGTTACCATCCAGGCCCAGATCGTTGACCTGGTCAAACAACTTCGCGAACGATTCAGCCAGGCCTTGATCTGGATTACACACGATCTGGGTGTTGTCGCCGGGCTGGCGGAGCGTGTCATCGTGATGTATGCGGGTTTCATCGTAGAGGATGCTCTGGTTGAAGAACTTTATGGTAATCCGGTACATCCTTATACAAGAGCCCTTTTACGCTCGTTACCGCGTATCGACGGCACTCGGGATGAGCAATTAGAGACGATAGAGGGATCTCCGCCGGATTTGATTGCCTTGCCTCACGGATGCCCATTCGCGCCGCGCTGTGATTATGTTAAAGAGAAATGCCGCGAGGTGAACCCTCCCCTGGAAGAGCGAGCCTTTCGCCACCGGGTGGCTTGTTGGGTGGACATTGAGACTGGTGAGCTATGATGCACACAGACAATGTCTTAGTCAGGGTCGAAAACCTCACCAAACACTTTCCCATCACGCGGGGTATCGTTGTTCAGCGGCAAATTGGCGCCGTCCGGGCTGTCGACAATGTGTCTTTTGATATACGTGAGGGAGAGACATTGGGGCTGGTAGGCGAAAGTGGCTGCGGTAAGTCCACCACCGGACGAACGATCCTCCAACTATATCGCCCTACCTCAGGCAAGGTGTATTATCAAGATCAAGATTTAACGACCTTAAAAGGTGAGGAACTGCGCCGGATGCGTCGTAATATGCAGATCATCTTCCAGGATCCTTATGCTTCTCTCAATCCCAGGCTGACAGTAGGCGACATCATTGGTGAGCCGTTGGAAGTCCACAGGGTTGAAAGGTCGAAGAAAAAACGCCAGGAGCGTGTGCAGGAACTGCTCCGCCGGGTGGGCTTAAACCCCTATTTCATTAACCGTTATCCTCACGAGTTCTCCGGTGGTCAGCGACAACGCATCGGGGTAGCTCGTGCACTGGCTCTGCAACCGAAATTTATTATTTGTGATGAGCCCATCTCGGCTTTGGACGTTTCCATTCAAGCCCAGGTCGTCAACCTGCTGGAGAAGTTGCAGGATGAGTTCGGGCTGACCTATTTGTTCATCGCCCACGACTTGAGCATGGTGCGGCACATCTCCGACCGCACGGCGGTAATGTACCTGGGCAAAATTGTTGAACTGGCGGAACGGGAAGAGCTTTACAGCCATCCCTTGCATCCCTACACCCAGGCGCTCCTCTCTGCTGTCCCGGTCCCTGACCCGGTCGTCGAACGGACCCGCCAGCGGACTATTCTGACTGGCGACGTGCCCAGTCCGGCCAATCCGCCGAGTGGCTGCAATTTCCACCCCAGATGCCCGCTGCACCAAGAGTGCCAGGAAATAGAGCCAGAGTGGCGGGAAGTCGCCCCGAGTCATTGGGTGGCCTGCCACCTGGTGTAGATTCGTCTTTTTTTGTGAAAGGAGGTGGTGAGATTATTGGGAGGAAGATGAGCGATACCCATACAAACACTGTATTGGCAAATAATTTTTTCTGAACGGAGGAGAAACTCATGAATACCAGATTAAGTTTCATATTAGGTGTGCTGGTTATCGCCAGCATGATTTTAGGAGCCTGCGCGCCGTCGGCAACGCCCACGCCCGAAACGATCATCAAAACCGTGGTCGTCACCGAGATAGTCGAAGGCGAAGTGGTCGAGATCATCAAAACTGAGATCGTCGAGGTCATAGTCACGCCTGAACCGGAAGTGGTAGAGGAAGTGCCCACCGTGTACTACAACTGGAGTACCGAACCTCCGCAGGCCGACCCGGGATTGGCGACCGACACGACATCCTCAAACCTAATTGGTTCCATTTTCACACCCCTGACAGACATCGATGATGAGACCAAGGAAGTTGTGCCGGCGCTGGCCGAGAGCTGGGAATCCAGCGAAGACAGCACGGTCTGGACCTTCCACCTGCGCGACGATGTCCCCTGGGTGCAGTACAATGCTACCACCGACCAGATCGAACAGATC
>SDBU01005907.1_pt1 | contig 14514 bp, 16 predicted proteins | sample 2277071 | NCBI WGS metagenome assembly SDBU01 (sample SAMN10397929, study PRJNA504765) | marine sediment metagenome | isolation source: marine sediment core GS08_GC12, 126 cmbsf | place: Arctic Ocean: Gakkel Ridge, Loki's castle | collected 2008
CCATGTATCCGTTGTAGTCTATAATAACTGTCAGATTAGGAATTGACAGATTGCCAGCGAGCATTATGGCTTCCCACACGGAGCCTTCATAACACTCACCGTCACCCATCAAGCAGTAGATGTGCTTAGTCGGGTTAGCCAAGGATAATCCAATGGAAACCCCTAAGCCATGACCCAGAGAGCCTGATGTCATCAGGACTCCACTTATGTTGTGGTCTAGGTGCACACCTATAGAACCATTTTTCTGTGCGAATCTTTCTAGTTCCTCCTTTCTTATTATTCCTTTATCAGCTAATATAGCGTAGTAAAGCGGACTTGCCTGACCCTTACTCAAAATGAACAGGTCGTCTTCTTTCATGACTTCGTAGAACAAAGCAGTCATTATCTCCACGCTTGAGAATGAAGATGTCACATGCCCCGTCCCACCCTTGACGCACATATCAAGTACATCCAGTCTTAATTGTTTAGCCTTCTCTTCTAAGATGTCGGCACCCCCCAGTATTCACATTTCTCACATATAATCGTATTCCTAAAACCTTTGACATGGCTGTCTACGAGTGTTTTCCTAGAAGGTCCATTCCATATCTCGTCCAAGGTTTCGTTATTCAAATCACCTAGTAGGTTAGCGTCAAATCTATCCTTAAAATAATTAAACCTCACGCAAGGATAGACCTTACCGTCCCGCTTGATTGATAAGTGGTGAAGTAAGTCAAGGCAGATACCTATCTCTGGGACTGTCGGTGGACGCTCGTACTTAAAACTACCCTTGGGAGAATGTAATATCCTCCGTGCTACCGTATAGAACTTTGGGAAGGCAGTATTATAATTAGCAGACAGTTCCTTATAGGGGTCTCCATCTACATCACCCAAGAGCCTGATTACTATCCAAGGCTTCCTGTTACCCTTTATCTCTATAAACTTCTTTAAAATATCGTACTGCTCTTCCTTTTCGTCATCCCCCTGGAAGACAGACAACGTAATGGTTTCTAGATTCCCTATTATTTCTTCAGCTTTGTCAACGAGTAGTTTGCCGTTAGTGTCCAAGCACCTGATCTTCCCACTAAAAAGAGAGAGCGCTTCTGCAAGGCGAGGGTAAAGAAGTGGCTCCCCATTATCGTGAAACTGTACCACGATACCATCAGGTACTTGCTTCGAGATACTTTCAACAAGTTCATAATCCATATCCCCCCAATCAGCCAGATGCGGGTATTCTTTCTCAATAGCCCGTCTTCCGCACATGTGACATTTTTTCTGGCACCTAGAAGTCAACTCTACGTTAATAGTGCTTAACCCGTTAATCATGCTTTCTCCATACGCATATAAAGATCAAATCAGTGTTCATGCCGTTAAACACTTGATGCCACTTGTTAGGTTCTATAATAAAGAAGTCACCCTCATGCAGCATCTTTTTAACTTCACTACCTATCCTAATCTTGCCGACACCCTTGACTATATAGTAACCCTCTTCCCAATCATGGGAGTGTCCATCGGTTCCCTGCCAACCATGAAGGGTAGTGGTGGACATAGTAAGTCCGTCAAACTCTTCATCTACTATCTTATACTGTTTACTATCAGCTCTTAGCATTCTCTACCAACTTTGAACTTGATTGTATCTGTGCTCCTACTCCGTAGACTATTTCTATATTGTAGGCAGAACAAACATCTATCTCATCTTGGGGCATATTATCTGGTGTTCTATCCCCACCCTTGGCAAATCTAATAGTATCATGTGGAAATTGCTCGTACACTTCTTTCAGGGCATAAGATACAGTAACATCGCCAGTAAACCACACCTCATCCACACAGTTCAATCCGCCCAGTATCTCAGCCCGTTCTGTTGCTGTCATAAAACAATAGCCCTTCTTTCCCACCATACAATCATCACTGTTTATAATTACTATATGCTTATCTCCCAGACCTTTAGCCTGTTGGAGATGCCTTAAATGCCCTACGTGTAGAGGGTCAAACCCGCCTGCTGTTACTACTATTCGCATACTACCTCCAAGAAGTTTCCTTCAGGGTCTTGCTTGAAACAGATATGACTTATCCCGTTCTTACGCAATCCTTCATCGGACATACTCTCGTATTTTAATAACTCAAGTCCGTTCTTAAACTTGACTATCCTTACATTCTCGGTGTGGTCGTCTGTACATTCCAAGCCAAGGTCTTTATAATACTCTTTCATCTTTTCCATATCCCGACAGACTATACCTACGTGTCTTATCTGCATTCTCTTATTACCCCCATAACCGTTCTCATTCCTCTGTCTAATTCATCCAAGTCTATCGTAAGAGGAGGCCCTATCTTGATAGTCCCACGGTGAGTCTTGACTAGGGCCACTCCCAATCCCATACACATATCCACCACCTTGTTGGCTAGGTCTACGTCACATAAGTCTATACAATGTATAGCCCCTCGTGAACTTGTATAAGGATACTTTCTTAGTACCTCACCTATCTCGTTAGCCCTTTCTACTAGATTATTTTCTTCTATAAATTTGATATTAGCCACTGCAGCAGAACAGCACACGGGATTGCCAGTGTGGGTAGAGCTCAATACGCAATTGTCAAGGAGGTCAGCCCTACCCACAACAGCACTGAGAGGAAGGGAGGAGGTAATGCCCTTCCCGAGACACACAAGGTCAGGCTTCACATCATACCATTCATAACCGAACATCTTTCCAGTCCTACCAAATCCCGCCTGAACCTCGTCAAAGCAAACAGGTATATCATTATCCTTAGCCCATGAGCACCATTCCTGTACCCATTCCTTAGGGTGGAACTGTGCATTGTAACCAAGGTAGGTTTCAAATATAATCCCCGATATAAAGGAGGGTTCGTATAATCCCGCTTCGTCCTTGTATTCCAATGAAGCACTCTTGGCTATATTAATAGTAGCTATCGTCCTGCCGTGGAAACATCCCTTGACCGACAGTATCCAGCCAAGCTTGTTTTCATTCATAATCCTTAAAGCGTTATCAACCGCCTCGGAACCAGAAGTGCAAAGATAGGCTTTATCCATATCCATCATAGAGGTCAGCTTCTTTACCAACTCTAATCTAGGTTTATTAGGGAAAGTATACGAGTGTAATAAGGTCCCTGCTTGTTTCTTGATAGCATAGACCACATCAGGGTTAAGATGCCCAGAGTTAGCCACGAATATCCCCGAGGTGAAATCTAAGTACCGCCCTTTGTTAAGGTCGTAGATATATTCACCCCTAGCACTCACCCAATCAAGGTCAGCTTCATGGTGTAGACTCTTCGGTTCTAAGTCTTTTAACTCTTGTAGGTATCCCACAAATCACTCCCGTATTTATCTATCATAAACTCTATATAATCAAAGTCACTTTCACTGTCTATCTCCCCCACTTGAGGAGTAGTGAACGGCATTATCTTATCCCCGTAAGCACTGCCACTTTCGACTATCTCTCTGGTAGTGACATCAACGTACCCATTAGGATAAAACACCTTCGGGAAGGATTGCCTCGGTAAGTCGTGGCTGTCCTTCCCTTGGGGTAAAAACGGACTCCAGTATTTACCCATTGTAAACATCTTGTGAGGGCTTTCGTTTAATATATGAGCCGACCTCAAGGACGTAGCCCCTTTATAATTCCTCTTGAAATAAGCTATCGCACTATCCATTATATTTATCTGCCTTAGTGGGGTAGTTGGTCTTAATATAACTATCGTATCACAGTCCAATTCCTTAAAGGCATGGGTCAGATAGTCAAGGTCGCCACTCTTGTCAAGGGCTAACTCTCGGGGTCGCATTAGCACCTCAGCCCCATAATTATCCCCTATCTTACCGTACTCTATACTATCTGTGCTGATTACTGTCCTGTCTATCAGGTTACTCAATACAGAGGCTCTCACAGACCATGCAAGCAAGGGGTGTCCACCTAGTTCTCGTATGTTCTTATCCTTTAGTGAACTACCGCTCCTAGCTGGTATTAACCCTACTATCATTCTATCTCCTTTAGTAGTTCTGCTGTAGTTTCTCTAGAGATAAAGGTAGTCCTATCAGCTACTAAGTAATCCGCCACCTTCTTTAACTGGGCTTTAGCTATTTCCCTTAATCTAGCATGTTGTCTTTGCAGGATTTCCACCTTCGGTAGTTGCTCGCCGTTAATCTCCCACACTGGGGGATGTTTATCAGTGGCTTCCTGTATTTCTTCATCAGTTAGTAATATCATAACATCCCCTTAACTCTGTGGCAATCTCTTACTATGTATTCTAGTCCCATCTTCTCAAACGAAGATGACTGATCGCTACCATACATTGTCCTATCCAAAGTGATATGTACCTCGATAGCCTCTGCACCCATAGCTACTGCTAAAGAAGGAGCTAAGATAGAGGGGTTGTGGCAAGAGTATCCTACGTGCTTTAATACATATCCAAGTCCTTTAATTGTGGTCAGTTCACACGCCTCATCAGCACAAGGATAGTCTGCCACGCAATACATAATAGTGAATGGCGTTTTCTTCTCCATGAATACCTTGTTATCGTAGAAGTTATCCACCCTTGATATGAATGTCTGTTTACCTTCCTCAGCAACCTCGTACATAAACTCAAGGTCGTTAGTCATCTGATGGGCTATTTTATTGTATTTCAAATCATACTGCTGTAGGAACTTCTGGCTCTTAAGGTCGAAGGCAGAAGCGAACCAAGAGATATGTATTTTCTTACAGTATTTATCTATCTCGTCATATTCATCCTTGCCGAACTCTAACCCTTCCTTCTGAGCACGTTGAGTAGAACCCCAAGGACTTTCCCTATAAGAGTCAAGGAACTCTTTGGGATAGACCGTCTCTACGTCTCTCTTCTGGAACTTAACTGCATCCACACCGCAAATATTAGCCATCTTGATTAACTCTTTGGCTGTATCAATATTCCCCCCGTGGTTGATTCCTATTTCTCCGATTATAAACATTAAGTCTGCCTGAACCCCCTGAAGTCAGCATTACCCGAATATAACTTATCAACTATACCATAAGATTGCGTTAGCTTGTCTTTATAATACTCAGCCAGTAAAGTCTTGTTAGCCCCACATAGATGTCGATGAAACTCGTCATTACCCAACTCTGTAAACTGAACAGAGGCAAGGTCTGAGTTCTTGTGCATACCGTAGAAGTCCGCCACGTCTTTAATCTTCCCTTCTTTAACTGCTTTCTTGTAGAGGTCGCAACCAGGATAGGGTGTCACAGGCCGTATAGTCCTCATCTGGGTATGGTCATCGTATTTAAGCAAGAACTCTACCGACTTCCATAAAGTATTCACCGTATCACCGATATTACCCCATATCATATTAAGCCCTGGTGAGATACCTGCCTTCAAGGTAGCCCCTACTCCGCTTATTATCTGTTTCTCAGTCAGATTCTTGTTCATATTTAATAGTACTTGGTCATCAAAGCACTCGATGCCGTAGTTGATAAAGACGCACCCTGCTTCTTTCATCTTCTTTAATACTTTAGGCTTGGCGTAATTCAGTCTACCGTTACACATCCATTTTATTCCTAAAGGTTTTAATGCCTCGGATATTTCTATCGGTCTATCAGGGTTTATCATTAGGAGTTCGTCAGCGAAGTCTATGTAATTGATTCTGTATCGATCTCGTAGTTCGTTAATCTCCTTAACAATCCCTGATACGCTTCTAGTCCGATGACCCTTCTCCATACGATAACAGAAATTACATCTAAAAGGACAGCCACGACCAGACAACACAGGCATACAGCGATCCGTATTAGATGATAAAGGAAGCCGTATAAGACTATAGTAATTAATATGAAATAAGTCCCAAGCTGGATAAGGTACATCGTTTAAATCCCCCTTATGGCCGTACTCGCCAGCAATAACGTCTATATTAAGCAGTTCCTCAAACTCTTCTGGAAAGGGAGAAACCATATGACCCCCGACTGTTAGTTTCCGACCTGCTTTCTCACAGGCTTTAGACAGTTTCTTCAACCTATCAAATTGGTAATAACCTGCACACATCCCAGTACCCACAACATCAAAATCATTACGTGTAAGATAATCCGTAAGGTGTGCTTCAGTGTATCTATAAACATCTTGGCTGTAAACCTCCACATCATGACCGTTCTCCCTCATGGCAGAGGCTACATAAGCCAACCCCAACGGGAAGTAGTGTATATAATCTTCGTTGTTATACGAGATTAATAATACTTTCATTAACTATCTATTTTGTAACCTAGTTTTTTAAGCAACGCCATGCACTGTTGCAAGTCTTCAAGGCATTCCTCGTTTGCCTTCACAGTTGTTACCTCTATGATTTTTTTGGAAATATCTAATGGCCCTTTATTCTGACTACGTGCTACAAACTGTACATCCATAATTCCTCCTTATCCTTGTTTTATAACCCTATCCATTACGGCAGACCCCTTAGCTTTGTCCGTACCACCCCATCTGTTTAGGAATGTCTGCCTGTTTTCCTCTACCTTGGTAGCGTATTCGTCAGACCCTTTACTGCGAGTAGCACCTTCGAGATGTATGGCAGTCCCTAGTCCACAGTAGAGGATTCTCCAACCTCTCTTTTTAGCCGAGAGGCAGTTATCCAAGTCGTCATAACCTGCGAAACCGTTGTATGATTTCTCATCTAATCCGTCGGGAAAGGCTGATTTCCTTAACAGGCAAAGGGCGAATCCCACTATATCCACCTCTCTTATGTGGGTATACCTGTGAGCAGCCTCATTAGCACCGTAGTTGTAATGGTGAGGCATATCAGGTGTCCAGTAAATCCCTGCATGTTCTAAGGTCCCATTAGGTCTTACTAATTTGAACCCCATTATAGCTACGTCTTCTTCTTTGTCCATCATGGAGATACCTGCTTCCAACCACTCGGGTTCTACCCATGTAGAGTTACCGAGATAAGTCACCACCTCTCCGTTAGCCTCTTTCATACCCTTGTTAATAATCTGGTTACCGTTCTTAAACTGTTCCTTGGAATGAACGAATGTTACGTTATCTTCCTCACCCATCTCTTTCTTGAGGTTCTTGAAGTAAAGTTCCGTCTGCCCACCGTCAGTAGAGTCATCTATCACGATTAGACGGAACGGTACTTTAGTCCAGTTGTATAACGCCTGAACAGCGTGGATAGTCATCTCTATTTTATTATGGGTTGCTAGGATTATATCTATCTTATCCATGTAACTCTGTCACCTTCACAATCATTTTCTTGGGTACGGTTGTGATGTGTCTTTCATCGTCTAACTTATCGTCCATATAAAACCTGTCGTGCGAGATTACAATAGCACCCTTTGTCTTTTTAACTAAGAACCCCACCGTTCTTGTTTTAACAGGCTCAAACGATTCAGGTCTGGCTTCAGTATAGTACCCAGAATTATATGAAGCATCATCCCACTCTACGCAAACTATTTTTTCTTTATCCACGGACACACCACCTATCGTCCCATTCTATAAACCCGGCTTCTTTAAGCCATTTAGAGAGGTTCTTTTCGTTCTCCTCGAAGTGCATAGGCCATACCTCTTTACCGTCTGTTCCTTTAGGGAAGTAGTCGGAATGGTAGAACTTCGTACCCCGTTCAACCTTAGACCCCAACTCCTTCAAGAAACCTTCTAAATCCTCAATATGTTCAAGTACGTCTATGGCAGTTATAAAGTCAAACTTGGAATAGTCTGGTTTCTCTGTAGTGAAGTGACCACCTAGTTTATACTTCCGTTTCTTGAACTTAGCAAAACTTATAGCCTTGTTATTTATATCGTATCCTGTAGCCTTGTTCCCTTGGGCTTCCATAATGAAAACCAAAGTCCCAATCCCACAACCTATATCCAAAACGTTCTGACCCTTGTTATTGATTAATTGGGCGACTCTATCCTGAAAGTAATGGTTCATCTTATTGAACACAGCTAAATCAAATAAGTAGGTCTCGTTGGATTTATAGAAACTGTCTGCCTTGCCTGAATGAGTATTCCACTCTTTAGCTAAATCTATCTGGCAAGTTTCCATTCTGCGCTGGGCGACCTTGAGCGGTATCTTGAGATATTCAGAAAGGTCAGTGTCTATGCTTAGTAATAGTTCTTGTTGTTTCCTTAAACCACCATAGAGTTCTTTATCGAGAATAGCCTTCTGTTGACCAACTAATACATCGTCAGGGGTGTAGACCTGTTCTCTTAGATGCCCTACCTTAACGGAGGTGTCAGCGTATATCTTGCAACCTACTCTTCGTGCTTTCTCACAGAAATCCCAATCCTCTGATATATAGATATTATCCCCGCCCTTCTGTCTCCATTCCTTTGGGTAAGCCCTGCTCTCAAAGAAAGGCCAACACTTAGCCCAGTCGTTAGGATTGCAGAGTATCATCTTCTTCTCGGTATCAGGGTAGGTATACTCGTCAAGTATCTTCTTTAAGATTCTACGAGAGATACCCATGAATCCCGTAGCCAGATATTCTATCTCCTGAATATCGTTTGTAATTTCTAACCTTCCACCCCAACCATAAGAAGATAATTGTGAAGCACCCTTGACAGCGTATATCCCACCGATAACGTCATAGCCACTTACCATGTGGGAGTATATTTTTTCTATGTCTTGGTGTTCAAAGACAATATCATCGTCAAGGAATATCATATAAGGGGCATCTGATTTCTCTAGGAAGGCTGTGGCTGCTTGACTGCGACCTCTTCCTATAAGGGCATCACCTATAAACATTCCGAGGTCTGTTCTTTCAGTCATAGGGGAATTCGTTTTGTATCTCCATAACGAATGAACCGTAGGTGCTGAAACAACTCTATGGGATACAACAGCTAGAAATAAATCAAATTTAGTCACACACACTCTCCTTTTTAATCAAGTCAAAGGGCTATATATATATTACTATATATAGCCCTTTTTGTCAAGTATTCAATTATTTGAATTAGGATATTCTCTTAGGAACGAGTATTAATCGTTACCCCGAATGTGCCACGCATTTCTTGGATACCGAAGGTCGTCAGACCTATGATGGCATCTGCATGACGTAGTGGTATTCTGGCTACCTCGAACTTCGGAGGCATCTGTAACACGAGAGCGCATGCTTCCTGTTGGAAGTAGGCTGCAGCGTGCTGGGCCGAGGTATAGGGATCTAGGTTAGTAGACATATACACAGGTGAACCCAGTATCTCTTTGCCTCTGAAACCTGCCCGATGAATCGGAGGATTGCCGTAGTCTGAGTTGACAAAGTAGTCAACCTTTAACAGGTCGGTAATTGTTTCAGGATCAAAGACCCAGTAACGGTCTTCAAACGGAGCGTTAGCTGCGTTCAGTTTCTCGTATGCCTCGATTATCTCGTCTTCGGTCAAAGCTACACCGACTGTACCTACTACGTTATCAAATGCCTTAAACAAGACATTACAGTTAGTATCAATCTGTTTGGCTAAACCGTAAGCCAGTTTACTCCGCACCTTTGCAAAGTATTTAGGGTTGGACTGGAGTTGATTAATGTCATCAACTTCAACCGCTATATCGTATTTCTGGTCTATAGCGATATTCTGGACGTTCTGGACAGCATCGTACAGGGTTGCGTCTACTGCCGTATTGACAACATTAGCTGAAATCTCTGCCAGCTTAGGGACTACGATTGTATCTCCCCCCGCCCGCGCAAATTCTTCGTAAGTTCTATCAAATAGAGCACCAGTTACTAGACTGTTCTCTACATCAGCTAAGACTTCCTGTGACCATACTGTTGGTATCCAATTAGCTAGATTTGCTGCTGCTATTGCATCAAAAGCCATATTAACTCCTTTTTTCTTATGGCTTCACACACACCGCCTATTTGTAAGTGGAAGTATCAATCTCGCCTTTAAAGTAGGCTTCTTGAATCTCCTTCCTATTCTTTTGGTATTCTGCTGGGGACATCTTTTCTATGTCCTGGGCTTTGAATTTCCTTGCGCTTCCGCCCGATGCTCCCGACGTATCGGTCTTAAGAACACCTTCTTTTTCAAGCATTTGACGAGCCTTTTCTTCAATTCGCTTATCTTCATCTTCGGCAGTTATAGGTTTCACTTCTTTAGGACTTAACTTCCCCAGCTTAATATCAGCTAGTTTGTTCTGCCCACTTTGTATGGCACCCATGACTTCCCAGTATTCCTCTGTCGTGTCAGTGAATCCCATACCGACTAACTGACCGTGAACCTCCTGTGCCTTAGTTGCGTAGTCCCTGTCTAGTTTATCCTGCTTTGACTTAGCCTGTATAGCCTCGTACTCCTTCGCTAGATCGGGTTGGGACTGTCGTACAGCACCCTCCACCTCTTCAACTGGGGCTCCTGTCTGGGTTGATAGTGCTCCTAGTAACGCCTTGCTGAAGTTCTGCTCCTCGCTTCTGTCGTCAAGTTGCGTTCGCAGTAACTTGTTTTCAGCATCCTTCTTTGAGATAGTGGCGTCCTGTTTGTTCATTCGTTCTTCCATCTTCGCCATTCTATCCGAAACTTCAGTTTCCGCCGTTTCTGACTTAGCCTCTGTTTCTTCTTTCTTGTCTTCTTCCATTGTTAATGTACTCCTTACAGTTTACCCCACTTCTTGTGAGTTCTCCGTACTTATATTATACCACACTAATATTTAAGTTTAGGGAAATCGGAATTTGTAGCTTCTTTTGGATTGCGATTAAGATACAAGAACAGTGACAACCAATCGCTTTTACCAGTTGCTATGTTCTCTAAGTTTCTGTAAATACCTATCATATTGTTTGGCTTGACTTTGTTCCAACCATCTGTTATCATTCTCTGGTCACGAAGTCCTAGCCCAGCTGCAAGGCTAGCCACACCACCTATAACCTCTAGGGATGGTAAATCACCACCAGCAAATTGGGATATACTTCTTACTGAAGTCCAACCTGTGTATTCGGTAGCCTTCAGGTCTGTGTTGTTCTCTACCCCGTAAGCCATTGTTATAAGAGCTAGGTAAGCCAACATCTCCTGACGGTTGAATCTAGTTTCCTGTATAACATTACCCGTAGCAGCAGTGTAGTCTTTTAATGTTTGAGAGGTTCTATTAGTCATCCATTTCCCCATTAACTCAACCCAGTTCCTAGGCCATGATGTAAACGGAGTAAAGAACCTACCAAGTGCAGTTTCTTCTACAAGGGACCGAGACATCTTAGTGTAGAGGAACTGGGTGTTCATAGCAACTTCGTCACCCATCTTGATTGCCCATTCTCGGGGAAGGCCTAATGACTTACCTTTTTGATAACCAGCTAAGAAAGCATTCGATACATTTTCTTTATCAGCCCATTTAAACATAGACAAAGCTATATCCTGACTACGCTTTGATAGTTTGCCCAGATCAGACATATCAGCGCCAGGGATAAACGAAATCTTTCTGCTTCTTAATACTAGACTTTCCTTTAATGCTAGTTGGGCTTCCTTGGTTCCGCGTGAGGCCAACCCTTTAGAGAAGTTTATAGCACCAGCGTCTATACCCGCAAGGAATTGCTGTGATAAATTACGGATAGCCGAGACAGGGCGTAATCCCAAGAATGTCTGGAATAACAAAGACGAATAGTTATAAGCCAGCATAGCAGCAGGATTGCCAAATTCCACCTCGGCTAATAGGTTGTTCATCTTTGCACCGACGGGTAATTTCCTGACACTGGAAGCCATATACCTTAAAGTCTGGTTTAACGCATTATCAGCAGCCCCAGGTCTGCCTGCCAATCTATTACCTAAAGCCCTCATAAACTTAGCAGCATTAGGCCCTGCATAACTTTCTACCACTGGTTCAAAGGTGGCTATCTTCTTCACTAATGGCTGGTAGTAGAAATCCCTTAAAGCATACTGCTCGTAAGCCTCAGCAGCTAAGAATGGGTCTCTCTTTAATCCAGTTGTTGCTCCTACCCTTGGTTTTAACTTCGGGTTAAATGTAGTCTTGGCAAAACTAAATTCCATAGCCTTTAAGACTTCTGGATCTAACGGATACTTCTTATCCAAATCCCCTTGAACAGACTTTTCAAATATATGAGTGATGTAGTTCTTTCTTCGCTGAGATGCAGGGAGTTGTAATCTATCAGCCCAATCGTCAAAGAACTTCTTAAACCATATAAAAGCCTTACCTTCTGCATCGTCTAATAAATGCGTCTCAAGGGGATTTTCTATAGCATCGAATATTCTTATCTTACGTGCTGAATCCCTACCTAAGGTTTTCTGCAGGGCCCCCAAGGTTGTCTTAAATGCCATTAACTCTTCGTTTCTTAATACCTCTGCTTTCATCAGGGGTTCCCAAATCTGCTTGTATAATCCTATACTTCGTAATACATGGGGTATCTGCCTGATATAGGAACCTATCCCCATCTCTTTCAACATGGGAAGAGCTTTAATTAAATCAGGTGGCATCATCTGTGTCGTAGTCGGAACTCTTGCTGGTTTATCCCCGACTCTCTTTAAACTATTCATGGCTAAAATAAAATCATCAGCCTCGTCGGCAGTCATCTTGGTAGAAGAATCAACGCCCATATAAGCCTTCATGAATCTCCTGTATTGGGGTTTCATCTTACCATCAGGTCTTATCCAACCCTTTTCTCCTGCTACCACATGAACCTTAAATCTTTGAGCAGCAGTAGATGGAGTACTTATAGTCCTAACTGGTAGTTGGTTGAATATCCTTGATACTAATTGTTGGCCTGTAACACGAGTGGCTTGCTTAGTGAGTTCAGGAGCAGCAACTTCTTCAAATAATCTTTTAAATTCAGCATTAGCAGCACGTGCTTTCCCACCGCCCATTACCCCTATGTCCGTATAACCAAGGGATAACCCAAGTTCTCTACCAATCTTTGCGGATAGAACCTTATTTAATGCTTCTTGATTACGTGCTACTACTAAGTTAGTCCCTTTTCTTCCTACTACAAGATTATTTTCTGAAGCAAACTTAAGTATCTCTTTGTCTCCCATGTTTCCATCGCTTAAAAAGGCTGGCTTACCTCTCAAGACTTGCTCCATCTCCCATCTATCAGCCCGAGCCAAGATAACTCTGTTAAATTTCTTAGTTCTAGCCATTTCTAAAAGCTGTTCCTTAAATGGATTAGCTTCATGATACGGATTTGCAGTACCCCACTCAGGTATTATTCCCTTTGAACTTGCAAACTCTTTGGCAGTCTTAAATTCATTGGCATCCTTAAATATCCTAGGGGCGACTGTCTTAGCTGTTTGAGCAACCCGACTCCCTAAACTACGACCAATACTTTTTAAAATAGCTGCTGGAGCTTGCTCTGCCACATCAATAGGGGCAAGCATAGCTTTAGTCGCTAGCGCTGCTCTGCCAACCTTGGGTAATGCTTTGATTAACCCACCAGCAGTAGGTAATGCAGCAAAGACTGGCCCCCATACAACAAGCTCTGCCAGCATCATGTTCTGCTCTCGCTCCCTAATACGTCTTTCTATTTCAGATTCAGGACGGTATTGCTCGAACAATTCCGACGGTAAGCGAGGTATCTCAAGGCCAGAAGCAACCATATTCACTTGACCAGGGATATTCTGAGCACCAGTTTTAAGGAACTCTTCTGTTTCCCTAATTCTTCTAGCGAAATCGGCACCAGCTAACGCTCCACCTATATCTCTAGTTTGTGTACCCTCTCCTGCTATCGGTGATGTGGGTTGAAGAAACTTCCTGAAATCCTGGTTTAATCTTGTTCTAATAGGATCGTCAGCCCTAGCCCCGCCAAACTCAGACTTTAATTGCTCACGCAAATCAGCCAAATCGTCAGTGTTAGACTGTGTTGACTTTAACTTAAGGTTCTTACGCCAATCGTCAGGCGCAAAGTATTGAACCATTATCTACTCCTAGAAGGTGACCATCTTGAGGCTATTCTTGGAGACCTCGACAAAGTACGTTCCACCTTTGCGATAACATCTTCTGGTCTCTTACCTATGTATTGTAAGTATTCTCCATACTTCTGTAATTGTGATGGTAAAAGTTTCCTTAACTGTTGAGCACTTGGAGTCGGTACATTACCTAATCTCTGTGGTAATGGTTGTCCTACTTGTAATTCAGGTATTAATCTTGAGAGGAATCCTGGTGTTGGGGGGCCAGTTTGTTCTTCAGGTTGACCTTCCAGTACATCCTGTCGTTCCCTTTCCAGATTGGAGATACGAGCCTGTATCGGGAGAAACTCCCTTGAACCTGGTGCCAGTTCTTGCTGTGCTGCCAATAACTGTCGGCGATTACGTTCTGTTTCAAAACCGATCGTTCCAAGTTCACTCTCCCTTTCTCTTTCAAACGCTCCTGTATCTACTTCATTATTCCTCATCCACTTCTCTATCCAGTTAGTTGGTTCTGGACGAGGTAGTGCTTGTTGTTTCTGAGGTAAGAACTCACCGCTTATTGCTCTATCGTGTTGCTCTCTCCGGAGTTGGTCTTGATGGAATTCTCGTGATAAACCAGCCGTAGGTCTAGTTATACCTTGGACTTGCTGTTGATAAGTTTGAACATCATTATATTCAGGTAAGAATTGTGGTTGCACTCCTAAGTCTATCAACTGTTCTGCATTGGTAATTATCTGGCGTTTCTGTTCAGCAC
>SDBU01005908.1_pt1 | contig 14511 bp, 15 predicted proteins | sample 2277071 | NCBI WGS metagenome assembly SDBU01 (sample SAMN10397929, study PRJNA504765) | marine sediment metagenome | isolation source: marine sediment core GS08_GC12, 126 cmbsf | place: Arctic Ocean: Gakkel Ridge, Loki's castle | collected 2008
TATCAGGTGTAATCAGTATATTAAGTTTGATGCTCTGCTCCAGAGAGTTAAGAAGCTGGATGCTGATTTTCTGGCTACCGGACACTACGCCAGAATTGAGCAGTCATCAAATGGCTATCGCCTGCTGAAAGCAATTGACCTGACCAAAGACCAGTCCTACTTCCTTTACACCCTGGGACAAAGGGAGCTTCAACACCTGCTATTGCCTATTGGTAACCTCCACAAAGTGGAAGTAAGAAGACTGGCTGCTGAACTGGGCTTGCCCACCGCTACAAGGCGAGACAGCCAGGATGTCTGCTTTATCCCTGATAATGATTATCGGTCATTTATAGCCAAGCACATTCCCCTCAACCCAGGGGACATCGTTGACACCGAGGGTAGGCTGTTGGGCAGGCACGATGGTTTAGCCCGATATACTGTGGGGCAAAGGCAAGGCTTAGGGCTTACCTCAAAAAACCGCCTGTATGTGCTCAAGCTTGATACTGCCAGTAATAGGTTGGTGGTTGGCACCAAAGACCAGCTTCTAAGTAATACCCTCTTGGCCAGTAAGCTAAGCTGGGTATCAGGGGAAGCGCCTGAAGAGCTGAGCAGTATAACGGCTAAAATCCGCTACAAGTCGCCTGAGGTAGCCGCTAAACTCTGCCTTAGACATGGGGTGGCTGAGGTAAACTTTCATCAGCCTCAGAGGGCAATCACTCCCGGCCAAGCCATAGTATTCTATCAGGGTGACGCTGTCCTCGGTGGGGGAATAATAGAGAATGCAGCTCCCAACTTTTGCTGAAGAAGAAATGCTGGAAGCCCAGGGCTATCAGCGTATTGCCGGCATTGACGAAGTCGGTCGTGGTGCTCTGGCTGGTCCGGTGGTAGCCGCCGCCGTTATTTTACCTTGCCATATAGATGCCCCCTGGCTAAACCAGGTGAAAGACAGCAAGCAGTTGACCCCAGCCCGACGCCAACTTTTGTTCCACCACATCCACGAAATAGCCATAGCTATTGGTATTGGTATGGCTCACCATAAGGTAATAGACGCTCAGGGTATAATCAAGGCAACGCGACTGGCTATGAAGCTGGCTATAGACCAGCTTTCGCCACCACCTGAGTCTCTCCTCATAGACTATATGCGTCTTCCTGAGGTGTCACTACCGCAAAAAGGAATAAAAAATGGAGACAAGTCATGCTTTTCAATTGCCTGTGCCTCCATCATTGCCAAAGTAGCTCGAGACCAGCTGATGGTAGACCTTGATAGAACCTATCCTGGCTATGGATTGGCTCAGCACAAGGGCTATGGCACAAAGGAGCACCTCGCTTGCCTGCGCCGACTGGGACCATCCCCCATCCATCGCCGGTCTTTCAAACCAGTTAGGGAGGTAATTCATGGGGGTATTTATTAAGGGGAAGGGGATACGGGGGATAGGGTTGTTACTTAATGAAAACAAAGAGGCGAGGTTGATAAACAATCTCTAATTGACTAAATGAAACGCAGAGATACTGGCATTCTGGGCGAAAAACTGGCTAAGGATTTCCTTAAAAAGCGAGGCTACCATATCTGGGAAACCAACTACCGCTGCCCTGAAGGCGAGATTGATATTGTCGCCAAGCATAAAGACTCCCTTGCCTTTATTGAGGTGCGGACTAAAAAGAGCCTGGAGTTCGGTAGTCCCGAAGAATCAATCACACCAGCCAAGAAGGAAAGGATGAAAGCTACTGCTTCCTACTACCAACAAACTCATAATAATCTACCCCTGTTATGGCGCATTGATGTGGTAGTAGTGGAGCTAAACCAAAAAGGGAAGATATCACGAATTGAGCTTATTGAAAATGCGGTAAGCGAAGACTAGAGCTACCTAGCTTTACCGACTAATCTGACTGTGCTAGAATTAACCGCTGGGGATTGATAAATATGACCTCACCAGAATCAAAACAAACACTGCGCATCATTGACGCTAACCTGAATCGTATTGGTGAGGGGCTTCGCCTTCTTGAAGACCTGGCCCGCTTACTGCTTAATGATACTGCGCTAACTCAGCAACTAAAAACTATGCGACATGAGCTAATAAGGGGTGACTGGCCATTCCACCAGCAGCTTCTCCGGGTTAGAGACGCAGAAGGTGATGTTGGCATTAATATTGAAGCCCTTGGGGAGGGGAAACAGAGAGAGCTGCCAATAATGGTCATGGCTAACGCCAGGCGGGTTCAGGAATCACTAAGGGTCATGGAGGAGCTGGCTAAGATTCCAGACACTAAATTAGACCCGGAGAAGTTCAAGCAAGCTCGGTTTAATCTCTACACAATAGAGCAAAATTTGCTGTCCAAGCTACTGCGTCAGGATAAGATAAAGCACATAGTTGGGCTATATGTCATTATAGATACGCAAGCTCTAAAGGGTCGCAGTCATATTGAGGTAGCCGCTCAGGCAATTCGCGGTGGCGCTAGGGTAATTCAATTGCGTGATAAACTCCATAGCAAAAGGGAGCTGTTGCCTATAGCCCAACAGCTTAAGAATCTATGTGCTGAGCACAATGTGCCTTTTATAATAAACGACTACCTTGATTTAGTCCTGGCTACTGATGCTGACGGATTGCACCTGGGGCAAAATGACCTGCCCATATCAGTAGCCCGCAAACTGCTACCAATGGGCAAAATTCTGGGCTGCTCGACAACTACCGTAGACCAGGCTATTACTGCTGAATCTGAAGGTGCTGACTACATTGCCGTCGGCTCCATTTACCCTACCCTATCTAAAGAAACGGCAAAGGTAGTTGGCTTGGACCGGCTACGCCAGGTCAGGCAGGCAGTACCCCTGCCCCTGGTAGCTATTGGTGGCATTAGTGGAGATAATGCCGCTGAGGTTATAGCTGCTGGCGCTGACTCGGTAGCCGTGATTAGTGCCGTATTAGAAGCCGAGGACATAGAAGAAGCAGCTCGACAAATGGTAGCCAGGCTTGAAGCACAAAAATGAGTAGATTAACCGATAATTTGGAGTCAGTTGCTGACCGTATTCGGCAAAGCTTTTCAGCTAAAGATGCGGCTAGAGAAAAGGCATTGCCCCTGTGTCGTGAGGTAATTCGCCACTGTAGCCGTGCTATTCGTGCCGTGCACCGCCACGAGTTTGAGCAGGCTAAAGAGTTGCTTCAATCAGCTCGTAGCCTGCTTAATGAGGTTGAACAAACCGTCACCATATATAGCGAGCTTAGGAACACTGGCTTTATCAGGGATGCCCAGAAGGAGTTTGCTGAAGGCAGTATCACCCTTGCCCTGGTAGCAGGGGAACGACTTCCTGAGCCTGATGAACTGGGCGTTGACTCCGCAGCCTACTTGAACGGATTGGGTGAAGCTGTGGGCGAGTTAAGGCGTTACCTCCTGGATAGTATGAGAAAGGGTGACCTGTCCCGGGGTGAGGAATTATTATCAGCTATGGATGATATTTATAATATTTTAGTTACTATGGACTTCCCCGATGCTATAACTGGTGGTCTTCGCCGCACTACCGATATGGTTCGTGGTGTCCTGGAAAGGACACGCAGTGACCTGACATTAGCTATAAGGCAAAAAGACCTGGAGGAGAGGCTGGGGAAATTCGAGGGGAATCTTGAGTAGCCTGTAATTTCGGCTAGCCAGCGCACTAAACTATCAATTACTTAGGAAAGGAGGAAGGATGCCAGGAATTTTTTGGGTTGTCCTGATAGGTGGGGGTATAGGTATTGTTTTTGCCTTAGCCTTGATAAGGTATATCCTGCGTGGTGATAAAGGTACAGAGGCAATGCAGGATATTAATGCTATGATCTCAGAGGGTGCCTGGGCTTTCATCAGACGCCAGTATTCTACTATTGGCATAACTGCTCTAGTAGTGGGAGCGGTAATCGGTGTTCTACTGGGCATGTTAAGCAGTCCGGCAGAGCTGGAGATGCTGGGAGTATCGGCTTTTGGGTTGGGATGGAGGACAGCAGTAGCCTTCCTTGCCGGGGCTCTTTGTTCCTGTGTTTCCGGAATTGTCGGCATGTGGATTGCGGTTAAGTCAAACGTTCGTTGTGCTGCTGCCTCTCGCCGTGGCTTAAATGAAGCTATCAAAGTAGCGCTGCGTGGCGGGGCAGTTTCCGGTTTTCTTATCGTTGTCTTGAGCTTGCTGGGAGTAACCGCAATATTTTTCGCTTTCGGAGGGGCTAGCAATCCTGGAATCGCTCCTCACCTCATTGTTGGCTTTGGCTTTGGGGCTAGTATGGTCGCCCTTTTTGCTCAGCTCGGCGGTGGTATCTTTACCAAAGCCGCTGATATGGGGGCTGACCTTGCCGGTAAGGTTGAGGCTGGAATTCCCGAGGATGACCCTCGCAACGCAGCCGTAATCGCTGACCTGGTGGGTGATAATGTTGGTGACTGTGCCGGTCGTGGCGCTGACCTTTTTGAGTCTGCGACAGCCGAAAACATCGGCGCCATGATAATAGGTGTTACCTTGTATGTAATCTCGCTAAAGGCAGGAGTCCCCCCGCTCATTGCTGTGGGTTGGGTGCTTTTCCCACTCGTTATTCGTGCCTTTGGTATTATTGCTAGTATGTTCGGTATATTAGCTGTGCATAGCCGCGGTGAGCAAGAGAACCCCATGACCGGTCTCAACCGTGGCTATTATGTGGCTCTGGCTCTCTGTGCGATAGCCATGTTTTTTACCTGCCAGGTGATGTTCAGTTCTATGTGCCCCGGAGGATGGTTATGGCTTACGGGAGCTGGTATTATTGGTATAGTAGCTAGTGTAATAGTAATCTATATTACTCAGTATTACACGGAGGCTAGGTTTGGTCCGACAAGAAGCATCGCTGAGGCTTCCCGCACCGGTCCAGCAACCACTTTTGTTACTGGTCTCTCTGTAGGCTTTGAGACTGTCATGCCAACAGCGCTAGTCATTTGTGCTGCTCTCGGGCTTTCTTATTGGTTTGGCACAATTGCTGGGTTAAATGTTCCATGGTGGATGAGTGGTGCCTACGGCACGGCAATAGCTACTATGGGTATGCTGATGACCTGTCCCTTTATTCTTGCTGAAGATACCTTTGGTCCCATAACCGATAATGCCAATGGAATTAATGAGTTTACTGGTGCTGGTTCTGAGATAAGGCGAGTTACCGACCACCTTGACGCTACCGGCAATACCACCAAGGCTCTAACCAAGGGGTATGCTATGGTCTCGGCAGGACTGGCTGGCTTCCTCCTCTTCCAGGCTTATTTTGACAGAGTCCTGCTCTTCCAGGGTAGGGAGGGAGAGTTGTTCATTGTAAACCTTGTTTGTCCCGAGGTTCTTATTGGCAGCATTCTAGCCATCATGATGGTCTTCCTCTTCAGTTCCTGGGGGCTTAGGTCAGTAGGAGACGCAGCAAGTAAGATTATTGAGGAAGTGCGCCGCCAAATCAAGGCTGACCCTGGAATCATGGAGGGAACTTCTAGGCCAGATTATGCCAGGGCAGTTGACATTACCACTGGGGCAGCACTGAGGGGAATGATTGCTCCTGGATTGCTTCCTGTGCTTCTCCCTGTAGTTATTGGGGTTATTTTCAGATTCATACCTGGCTGGGATGCCCCCATGGCAGTAGGCGCTTTTCTTATCGTAGGAACCTTCACCGCTATTCTCATGGCTTCCTTTATGAACAATGCTGGTGGTGCCTGGGATAACGCCAAGAAATATATTGAGGATGGGCAACTCAAAGATGAAGCGGGGAATGTTATTCTCAAAGGTTCGCCTATACACGCTGCCGGTGTAGCTGGTGACACTGCTGGCGACCCTCTTAAGGATACTGTGGGACCATCATTGCACATTGTAGCTAAGCTCATAGCTACAGTAGCCTTGGTGCTTTGTCCCCTGTGGATTATTTAGAGTGCTTCACCACGTAGGAAGGGGTTACCCCGGTGCTCGGTGCCGATAGTAGTATCAGGACCATGACCGGGATAGACTATGGTATTATCGGGTAATATCATAAGCTTGGTATAGATGCTGTTCATTAACTGGTTACCGTTGCCACCAGGTAAATCATATCTGCCAATGCCATAGTTAAACAGGGTATCCCCGCTGAACACCACTCCTTCCCCCAGGAGGCAAATACCACCCGGGGTATGCCCCGGCGTGTGAAGAACCAAAAAATGTAAGTCGCCAATATCTATACTGTCACCATCCTTAAGCAACCGGTCAGGGGGAGGCGGGGACGGATAGGAGAGACCGAACATTCTACCTAACGACCGTTCGTGGAGAGCCTTAACATCATCAGTATGAATAGCCACCTCAGCCCCGGTTGCCTCCTTGACTTCTTTTAAGGCTCCGGTGTGGTCCATGTGCCCGTGGGTTAACACAATAAACTTTGTATCAAGTCCCAAGTCCTTGACATTCTTTAAGATTTCCTCAGCGTCAGCACCGGGGTCAATTATTACTCCCTCTCTATTAGATTCAGAGCCTACAATATAGCAGTTAGAAGCAAGTGGTCCTACTACTACTTTATTAACAATCACTTTACTTCCTTTAACCTCTCCAGCACCTGGCATGCTTTCCTGGCTGCCTGCCCCCGATGACTGACCTGATTTTTTATTTCCAGAGGTAACTCAGCCATTGTCTTATCTAACTCAGGCAGGTAAAATACCGGGTCATAGCCGAAGCCCTGTTCCCCCCTCGGCTCAAAGGTTATAAACCCACGACACTCACCAGAACAAAGCTCTACTTCTCCCTCAGGTGTAGCTATAGCAATGATACACCTGAAACAGGCAGACCGCTTCTGCCACGGCACGCCCTTAAGCCGTGACAATAAATAGTTGACCCTATCTCTATCTGAAGCACCCTCACCAGCATAGCGAGCCGATAGCCGACCGGGTTCACCCCCTAAAGCATCAACCTCCAGTCCAGAATCATCAGCCAGAGCCAATAGCTGGCTCTGGGCGGATAACACCGTTGCCTTTAATCTAGCATTTTCCTCCAGGCTTTCGCCCACCTCGCTAACTGTAGTCGTAATCCCCTCTTCGGCTAGAGTAACCAGCTCAAAGGGGATGTCTCGGAGTAGACTCCTATACTCGCGTACCTTAGCTTGATTGTTTGTCGCCAGGAGGAGCTTGGACATACCCTTAATCTAGGTTGGTAAACCTTCCTTCCAGTTTTTTCATCACTTGAGGCATCGTGGTATATTCCATCTCCTCGAGGGGCAGGCGGTGCGGCTCAAAGGGACCGTGACGCCGCATAAAATCAGCGATATCACTTGCCTGCTGGCGGGCGTTATCAAACGACTTATCGGCAAACATATCGCGAGGTCCCACCAGTTTGCCCTCAGAAAGCTGGAAACCAAGGGCCACTACCCGGGGCGGTCCGTCAAAGCGGGTCGGGGTGCTATCCGGAATAGACACCGGCATAAGAGGACCGTGATGCGAGCCCCGCATCCAGCCCTCCACGAGCAAGGGCAAGGTAAACGGTTCCAGCACCTCGCCCACCGCTGGGAATTTTCCCTGGGAACGAACAATGCACACCGGGTCGTCCTTGCCCACATACCGACCGGCAATTAAAGCCAGACGCTGGGTAGATGATGCAGCGCCTATCTCTTTGGTTTCCCGGTGATAGACTGCCTTTACCATATAGCGTGAAGGCGCTCCTATGAAAACCAGTAGGTCATAAATCTCCTCAGGGGCATTAAAGGTTATCTTCTTGTGCTCCTTTACATCATGCACTTCAAAGGTAAAGCCGGTGTGCATCTCAGAGGCAATAACCAGCCCGATAGTATTAAATGGGTCGGCAAACATCTTATAAAGCGGCAGATTCCATGCCCCGGATGAGGTCTTATCAGCCATAAAAATGATAATGGTCTCAGCCGCTCGCTCCTCAAATTCCATCTCGGCTACCCCTGGACCCATTCCCCTGACATTACCTGAGAAAGCATCAGATAGTAAATCCTGTCCAGCCCCATGAAGCTTTAAGGTTTTAGCCACCTTGGTGCAGTCAACAAAGGTATCCCAGGCCAATTTGTGGATTTTTTCATCATCTACACCATGCTGGTGAGTCATAATCAGTTGCAGGTCATCTCCACACTTGGTTACATGATAGTCAACCAGCAACCCGTCTCTTTTGGCTTTGGCTATGTATTCCTCAGCCTTGGCTATAACATCAGGATGAGACTCAGAATGCCCCACATAGCCCCCAACGTCAGCCTTGATTACACTCAGTGTGATATTCATAATCCCCTCCTTTATAGTAATTTAATAATGAAGCCGTTTATCAAGGAATGGCTTAGGGGACGAAGCCCCTTTAAAACCTACTCTAATAATCAATCCCCTTTCGCGCCAGCACCCCTTTGTCATAGGGGTGCTTAATCTTTAACATCTCGGTGACCAAATCTGCTAGTTGAACTAGCTTGGTATCAGCCTGGCGACCAGTAAGGATAAGCTCTACATTCTTTGGCTTATCCCTGATAAGTTTAACTACCTCATCTAGTTCAACTAGCTTCCAGGCTACCGCTATGTTTACCTCATCCAGCACTACTAGGTCGTAGTTACCGCTGAGTATAGCCTCACGGGCAGTAGCTAAAGCCAGCCTCGCTTGCTCTATTTCCTCCGGCTTAATATTTGCCGGGTCAATGAATTCTCGGCTGCCAAAGCTAGCCATAGTAACATTAGGTAATTTAGATAGGATAGCGCGTTCACCATAGGGGTAATCGCCCTTCATAAAGTAAGTGATATGGACTCTCATCCCATGCCCCAAGGCTCGAAGCACTACACCTAGGGCTGCTGAAGTCTTGCCTTTTCCGTCACCGGTGAAGATATAAACAAGCCCTCGCCTTAGGGGTTCTGATGCTCTTTCTGTCAATTAAAACTCCTGACGGAAAGCGATAACAGAATAATCAAAGACCAAGACTATAGCAGTGGTAGTTTAACAACCTAACCCAGTCATGTCAAGACACTGTACTCGTTCGCATGATTGGTGACACATCGTTTTCTTGCCTTGTCATTGCGAGGCACAAAGTGCCGAAGCAATCTTTCGTTTGTTTCCTTCTTTCTAGGATTGCTTCGCTTCGCTCGCAATGACACAAAAGAACTGTTAGGGCTTGTCCCGAACTTAAAGCTGAATATACACCGCACCTTATAGTGTTACCCATCTATATGAACTAGCTCAGACACAAGCCGAATGTTGTTTATTAACCTTGTGAAAAACAAGTAGTCGAAGGAATTGGAGATGATTTAGACCTTTTATTGTTTACTGAACAAATAATAAATGCTAGAATAATATCTGTTGAGAATGGAATTTCTTATTTTGGAGGCATTTGATGACTATTAGCCCATCAATCTTGATAAATACAGACCTACCTCTACCATTGTTTATCCGTGGCAAGGTGCGGGATACCTACGACCTGGGTAACCTATTGCTCATTATCGCCACTGACCGAATCTCAGCCTTTGATGTTGTTCTACCCTGTGGCATCCCTGATAAGGGTTCGGTGCTTAATCAGCTCTCTGCCTTCTGGTTTAAAAAGACTGAAAATCTAGTCCCCAACCATTTGATAGAAGTAGTTGACGATGTTCATCGTCTTGATTCCTGCCTTCCTACCGAAAGCCGTTTTCCTTACCCATCCTACCTGGCTGGTCGGTCTATGATTGTTAAGAAGGTGAAGCGACTTCCTATTGAATGTGTGGTGCGTGGCTACCTTTCTGGGTCGGCTTGGGCAGAATATAACCAATACGGCACTATTTCCGGGCTGTCAGTAGCTAAGGGCTTACAGGAAAGCCAGGAACTACCCCGGCCATTATTTACCCCGACCACCAAGGCGGAAACCGGGCATGACCAGTTCTTGACTGTAGATGAAGTGAAGAGGCTGGTAGGTGAGGCTTTAGCTGAAGAGATAAAAGAGAAAAGCCTGGCTATATATAGCTATGCTCAGCAATACGCCCGAACCAGAGGTATTATCATCGCCGATACCAAGTTTGAGTTTGGACTGGATAATGATAAGCTTATCCTTATTGATGAGCTGTTGACCCCGGACTCAAGCCGTTTCTGGGATGCTGAGATATATAAGGTTGGAGAGCCCCAGCCCAGCTATGATAAGCAGCCAGTTCGCGATTGGCTGGTTCAGTTAGGCTGGAACAAAGAACCACCAGCCCCAATGCTACCCCCGGAGGTTATTGGGGCTACGACCAAGAGCTACCGGCAGGCTTATGAGAGGCTAACTGGGAGGAAACTAAAGTAAATCCTTAGTGCTGGGTAGTTCGCCACTAATCCGCTGGTCAATTCTGGTAGCTGTATCCAGGGCTCTGGCTAACGCCTTAAATAGGGCTTCTGCCTTGTGATGGTCATTGGTGCCGTAAACGACCTTAGCGTGGAGATTAAGTCTGGCTTCAGTGGCAAAGGACTCCAGGAAGTGGCGGATAAGGTCGGTAGGAAAGCCAGCCATATCATTCTCACTGAAGGGCAGGTCTAATACAGTGTATCCCCTGCCACTCAAGTCCACCGCCACCATAGCCAAAGCATCATCCATAGGCACAGTAGCATTAGCCATTCTGACGATACCCTGCTTCTCCCCCAAGGCTTCCCCTAAGGCTCTACCCAAACAAATGGCGACATCTTCTACCAGGTGATGCTGGTCGTTTCCTGTAGCTGAAATCTTTATATCAAATACCCCATGCTGAGCAATTTGACTTAGAAAGTGGTCAAACATTTTAATCCCGGTATTTATATCCCACTTGCCACTACCATCAATATTAAGCTCTAAGCTGATATTGGTTTCTTTAGTCTCTCTTCTGACTACAGACAGCCTATTTGTCATTTATCTCACCTCTTATTTCTGAAGTTAATAAACAGCCTCTAATTCTTTTAGTGCCTTAATCAAGGCATCGGTGTGTTCTGGTTTGCCCACGCTAATGCGGATGTAATTTCTCAAAAGTGGCGTGTCAAAGTAACGAACCAGTATACCCTTATCTTGCAATTTTTGTTGGAGCTCGCTTGCCTTGCCATTTAGAACCGAGCAAAGAATAAAGTTAGCCTGCGAAGGGAAAGGTTTTAACCATTTCAGCTTCTTTAACTCACCAAAAAGCCTGTCTCTTTCAGCAACTATAGCCTTTACCTTATCAAGCAGGTAATCAATATCCTTTAGCGATTCCTGCACCGCGACCAAAGCGGCCGCATTTACATTATACGGCGGCTTGATTCTTGATAGGTAATTAGCAACTTCAGGCGGGAAAATACCATAACCAACTCTCAAACCAGCCAGTCCTGCCCATTTGCTGAATGTTCGTAATACCATCAAATTTTTATACTGGCTAACCATTGGAACCACCGTTTCCCCACCGAATTCATAATAGGCTTCATCAACTAATACCGGTAACCCTGTGTCTACGAGCTCCAGAATATCTTGCCGGGGTATAATCGTTCCTGTAGGGTTGTTAGGATTGGCTAGCAGTATAATTTTGGTTTTTTTATCTATAGCTGCTTTTACTGCATTTACATTAACGGCAAAGTTTTCATCCCTGGGCACCTCAGCTAAAGTGCCGCCGCAAAGCTCTGTGAAAAAATGAAACATAGCAAAGGTGGGAACACAGTTTATCACCTCGTCACCCGGCTCAATAAATAAGCGCAAAATAAGGTCTATTAGCTGGTCACTACCGCTGCTAGCCACGATATATTCGGCACCAACACCAGCATATCCTTGCAGCAGTTCCCTGAGCTTTGTTTGTCCTGAATCAGGATAGATATTTAAGTAAGGATAGGTAGCCAGAGCCTGGTTTACTCTCGGTGAACAGCCATAGGGATTCTCATTAGCGTCCAGCTTGATAATACTCTCTACAGGGACTTCAACCTTCCCCTCTAATGTCTCTGGGGACTTACTAGCTGCATAACCCCCAAAAGTAACCAGGTCAGACCGTATTAACCTTTCTATTCCCTCAGAAGAAGCCACTAATCCACACCCCCCAACATAAGACTAGCTAAATATGGGCACATTTTAGCACGTATTCACAGCTTATTTCAAACTAGCGGGGAACTGAATATATAATCTATTTTCCCAGTTTTCGCGATGCAGAACTGGCTAAAGAGGAGGTTCAACCAAAATGCAGTTGAGTCCACTTATAGACAGCGGATATTTAAACAGATTTAAGGAATGCTATACCAACCGTATGGTAAAACTCGAAAATACGGTGTACCCTCACTACTAAAGACGCTGCCCCCCTATTAGTTAAAGAACGCCGCTTGTAAGCACTACCCGCCCGCAGGGCAAACCCGCATGCACTCAGCACAGCCACCAGAGGCGGTTCGGAAGGAACTACAGGCAAACTTGTTTATGGCATATTGCTCACTAGCTTGCGGCTTTGCTAAAGCTCCAGCAGGACAATTCTCAAGGCAAATACCGCAACTCTCGCATTGGATGGTCATGTTAGTACTTGTTGGCTCGAGTGCCGCCTCAGTGAGGCAACAGGAGAGCCTAACCCTCGGCCCGAAACCAGGGGTAATCAGTAGGCTATGCCAGCCAATCTTGCCCAGTCCAGCAGCCTGACAGGCGTGCTTGTATGAGAATACTGCCTCCAGAAATCTTCCATCCAAGGGGCAGCCTGCAGCCGGTAACGGTAATGCTTTCAGCCCAATGCTACGAGAAGCCTTGGCGACATCGTAGGCCGCCTTCGTCAGGCGCCCATTGAGAAAATCAGCGTTACGGTTATATAAATCGTTCATGGAGGCTGCGCCCATTATTCTCTCGGGTGACACCATATTGAGAACTTCTGGGTAAATTTCCGTAGTAAAAACCACGACCGAACGTGCCTGAGGCAACAATTTCAACGCAGTTTCTTCAAGCTTTGTTCCTTTCCATTCAGCCAAGCTGGCAATGCCCACTGCATCGACATCCAATTTAGATATCAAATCCAGCAAAGCGGTGCTTGCAGTAACGGTCTTTCGTTCATTAACCATTGAATCCTCCAAATCTGCTGTAGTACTACAGCAGATCACCATTTTCTCTCCCCCTTATACTCCTTTCAGCCGCTTTTCCACTGCCCGGACATGAGCATCAAACTCTTCAGCTTTAGCTATTGTTGACGCTGCTCGACCCAGTTGCTTTAAACTAACCTCATCTATAGTAACCAGGTTTATAAACTTAATAAAATCGGTTATATTAAGTGGTGAGCCAAACCGGGCAGTCCCTCCCGTAGGCAGAACATGACTTGGTCCAGCCACATAATCGCCCAGAACCACAGTCGACTTTTCACCTACGAATATGCACCCGGCATTGGAGACCTTATCAATATATGAAGCCGCCCTGTCTACCACCAGGCAGAGGTGCTCAGGGGCATAAAGGTTGGCTAATTCTATAGCCTCATCTAGATTAGCCACCACTACGAGCATCCCTCTATTTTCTAAAGATTCGGTGGCTATATCTTGACGGGGCAAACCCTTTAGTTGTTGCTCAATCTCTTTGTTAACTTCGTCTGCTAACCATCGTGAGGTAGTTATCAAAATAGCTGAAGCTAAAGGGTCATGTTCAGCCTGGGCTAAAAGGTCGGCAGCGCAATATTCAGGGTTAGCTGTTTCATCAGCTATAATTAATACCTCGCTTGGTCCCTGGAGCCCGTTAATATCAACTACTCCGTATACCAGCTTTTTAGCCAGAACGACAAAGATATTACCCGGACCGCAAATTTTATCCACTCTAGGAATAGACTTGGTGCCAAAGGCTAAGGCGGCAATTGCCTGAGCACCACCGACGCCAAAGATGCGGTCGACCTCAGCAATGTCGGCGGCTACCAATGTAGGCGCTGGAACCACTCCATTTAATCTTGGCGGCGTAACCAGGATAACCTCATTGACCCCGGCGACCCTGGGCGGTATGGCTGTCATCAAAACTGTTGACGGGTAACAGGCGGTGCCACCGGGAACATAGATACCGATACGCTCCAGCGGGCGTATTAGCTGACCTGAGCCCTCTTTGGTAATCCCGCGCCAAAGAGCATCTTTTTGGGCAAGGTGAAAGGAGCGTATTCGTTCGGCTGCCAGTTTGAGTGCCGATACAAGTTCAGAGTCCACCTCTTGGTAAGCTTTGGTTATCTGCTCTTTGCTTACCTCCAATGAGGTAAGTTTTATTCCATCAATCTTCAAAGTCAGGTCAAAAAGGGCGGTATCCCCTCTGCTGCGCACCTCGTTGAGAATTTGCCTGACCGCTTGCTCTGGGTCATCGGTCCCAAATACCTCTCTTATCCTTTGCCTTATTGTTGGTGAAACCGGGTAGGACTCGGTCGGGGCTTGCCGTGATAAGATAGGTTTTGCTGACTGAAAGCCTTCAATTATTTTCAACTTTTGCCCTCCACTACGGCTCGCTTGATAGTACCAGTTTCACTAACTTAAAACATCCGGTGATGTCCAATTCAAAAATCCTCTACTGCGGTTCGCAGGGCTTCGGTAATAGACTTTATCCTTTCACGCTTACCAGAACTGACTACACCATTGGTATTGCCAATTAGGCAGGCTGTTGATTCAAAGAGGGTATCAATAATCTTGAGGTTATGTCGGGCTAGGGTTCGCCCTGTCTCGGTATT
>SDBU01005909.1_pt1 | contig 14509 bp, 15 predicted proteins | sample 2277071 | NCBI WGS metagenome assembly SDBU01 (sample SAMN10397929, study PRJNA504765) | marine sediment metagenome | isolation source: marine sediment core GS08_GC12, 126 cmbsf | place: Arctic Ocean: Gakkel Ridge, Loki's castle | collected 2008
GTGCAGGGCCGTCGCAAACTTGTCGCGGCCCGATCCATTAGTGGCCACTGAGATGTCCAGCACGGGCTCGGGGAAGCTGATTCGCTCTAGCACAACGGGACGTTCCTGCGTGCTAATGGTTTGGCCCGTGGTGGCCGACTTGTATCCCAACAGACCGCCAAGATCACCTGCTCGGATCTCCTCAACCTGCTCGCGTCGATCGGCGTACATGCGCACCAGCCGGCCCACCCGTTCGCTCTGGCCCGTGGCCGCGTTGAGGATGGTCATGCCGCGACGCATCACTCCCGAATACACACGCACGAAGGACAGCTTGCCCACGTAGCGGTCGCTGCTGATCTTGAATACCTGGGCCACCAGGGGAGCATCGTCCTTTGGCACGCACAGCACATGCTCGTCCTGTTCGGGCGCATAGGCCGTGATGGGGTCGATGTTCAGCGGCGAGGGAAGAAAACGAACGATGGCGTCCAGCAAGAGATGGATGCCCTGGTTGTGGAGGGCCGAGCCACACAGCACGGGCGCAGCTTCGCTGGCGATGGTGGCCCGACGCAGTGCCTCGACAAGGGCATCGGAGTCAAGCTCCTCGCCTTCGATGTAGGCCAGGGCGATGTCATCGTCCACATCAGCAAGAGCCTCGATCATCTGCTTGCGTCGCCGGCGCACCGCCGGCAAGAGGTCCGAAGGTATCTCTTTGATCATGGGAGAGCCATGATCTTGGAAGAAGACGGCTTTCATCTCGATCAGGTCGATCACCCCTTGGAAAGAGGCTTCACGACCGATGGGCATCTGCACCGTGATTGGACGAGCGTTCAATCGATCACGGATCATGCTGACCGTGCGCTCCAGACTTGCCCCCACACGGTCCATCTTGTTCACGAATGCGATACGAGGCACGCCGTACCGGTCGGCCTGACGCCACACTGTCTCCGACTGGGGTTCGACGCCAGCCACGCCATCGAATATCACCACGCCCCCGTCCAAGACCCGCAGCGAACGCTGCACCTCGGCGGTGAAGTCGATATGCCCGGGCGTATCGATCAGGTTGATCTGATGGTCGGCCCATTCGCAGGTGATGACGGCGGACTGGATCGTAATGCCTCGCTCTCGCTCCTGAGGAAGGAAATCGGTGACGGTGGTGCCGTCATCGACACTGCCCAGGCGATGGGTCTTGCCCGTGTGAAAGAGAATCCGCTCGGTCGTAGTGGTCTTGCCCGCGTCGATATGGGCGATGATTCCAATGTTGCGCAGTTTTCGCAACCTGTCGCTTTTCACATATGTGTGCATGAACTTGCTCCCATCCTAGACCCAGACCAGGCGGGAATGCCGGATCCTCTCGCGGCTGGGCGTGGTCAGTGAACTCGGGTCGGTCTCACCTGGTGGGATGACGAGTCTGCTATTCCCCATGCTCCTCAGCATTTGGGCAAGGCCGCCAGGGCTTCCCAAGCCCAATGAGGCATCGTCTGGCCAGACTGTCTGTCGAGGTAGCGCAACAAAAAACAGCATCATCCCAGCACCAAATCACCATGCCAAGGTGACGCTGCCACTTGCGACCCCCAGGCGGATCGCATTGCCATCTTTTCAAGCTACGTACAGTATACTCCCAAAGGGATTCCGTGGCAAATAGGATTCCGCAAGGTCATCGAAAGACGAACCGGTCATCCCAAGTCGCAGCGCAGCAAAGGCGAGGGATCTCTGTCTTGTACGGTTGAGACTCTTTGCTTGTACCCCTGAAGTTCGGGGCACTCGCGTTCAAAGTGACAACGATGGGAGCACAGATTCTCTTGGATACCCCGAGCAAGAGTCTCGATTGGCAGCGGTTGGGGCACAATCGCGATGCTACTTGCCGGCGAGGATAGCAGCCAGGTCATCTTGGACCGCAGCAATGGGCTTGAGGTCAAAGCTCTTGACCAAGACCTTGAGCACGTTGGGCGAGACAAACGCCGGCAGCGTGGGTCCGAGGCGAATGTGTTTCACCCCCAGGGAGAGCAGGGCAAGCAGCACGATGACCGCCTTCTGCTCATACCAGGCGATATCGTAGGCGATGGGAAGGTCGTTGATGTCATCCAGGCCGAACGCTTCGGCCAGCTTTTGGGCTATCACCACCAACGAGTATGAGTCGTTGCACTGGCCGGCATCCAAGACACGGGGGATGCCACCGATCTCACCCAAATCCAGCTTGTTGTAGCGATACTTGGCGCAGCCGGCCGTCAGGATGACCGTATCGCGGGGAAGCCCTTTGGCGATTTCGGTATAGTACTGCCGCGTCCTGTGTCGGCCATCGCAACCGGCCATGACCACAAAGCGCTTGATAGCACCGCTCTTGATCGCTTCCACCACCTTGTCGGCCACGCTCGGCACAGCAGCGTGGGCAAAGCCGATCGCGATGGTCCCATGCTCCAGCTCCTGTGGGCTGCCCGATTCCAGCGCCTTGGCAATGACGGGGCTAAAGTCCTTCTGCTCGCCTTTCTTGCGGTCAGCAATGTGCTGGACGCCGGGCCAGCCGGTCATGCCGGTAGTGAATATCCTGTCCCGGTAGCTCTCCTTTGGGTTGATTATGCAGTTGGTGGTCATCAAGATCGCCCCGCCAAACTTCTCGAACTCCTCTCGCTGATGCCACCAAGAGCCGCCGTAGTTGCCCACAAGATGAGGGTGCTTTTTGAAGGCGGGGTAGGCATTCGCCGGCAGCATCTCGCCGTGCGTGTAGACGTTCACTCCCTTGCCCACGGTTTGCTGGAGCAGCTCAGCCAGATCCCTCAAGTCGTGCCCACTGATGAGGATGGCGGGGCCCGGCTTCACGCCGATGTTCACCTGGGTCGGTTCGGGGTTGCCGTAGGCAGACGTGTTGGCCTGGTCCAACAAGGCCATCGCCTGAGCGCCCATCTGGCCACATTTGAGCACCATTTCTACCAGGTCGTCCACCGATGCATCCTGATCCATCGTGGCCAGCAGCCCTTTCTGCAGAAAAGCCAACAAAGCGTCGTCCTGATGCTCGAGGATGTAGGCGTGGTCGGTATAGGCGGCGAGTCCCTTGAGCCCATAGGTGAGCAGCCAACGCAGCGACCGGATGTCCTGGTGCAGATCACGTGCGAACCCGTCGGCCATGATGCCGACGGTGGCCCCTTTTTGGACCAACTCGTCCATGTCTCCCTTGTCGGGGGTCCAGGTCGCCGCCTCTGGCAAGGGCTTCGAGAATGGTCCGGGCGCCTGCGGGTGCGCCTCCAGGAACCTTGCCCTGAGTCGGTCGCGCAGCTCTAGTGCCTTTTTCGCCAGAGCGACAAATCGCTCCGGGTCAAAGTTCGCATTGGTGATCGTGGCAAAGAGCGCCTGGGCCACGAACAGGTCGGCCTCCGGATCGCAGACTTCCAGTTCTCTGGCCCTGACTCCATAGAAGGAAACGCCTTTCAGGAGCCAGACCAGGAGATCCTGGAGATTGGCCACATCGGCGGTCTTTCCGCACACCCCGCGAACCGTGCATCCCTGGTTCCTTGCCGTCTCCTGGCATTGAAAGCAGAACATGCTCTTCTTTCCCCCCTTTGCCTTCCATACTGTGTTCGGTGTATCTGGTTGCTTGGCTCCTCCCCAAGCCCACTGGGGCTGCCCTCGGGATCCAAGAGCGCGCCCCGCAGGCCGGGTGCGCCTCCCGGATTGCAGATCGGCGCGTTTCCTGCGGCCTTATGCGTCGGTCTCTGCCTTGTCTGTCTCGCTCTCCAACATGCGCATCCGTCGCTCGTATTCCTCGCGGCCCACACACTCACGAGCATGGGCACACCAGTCGATGCAGGAAGCGCCCAGTGACCGGGTGACTCTGCGACCGCACTCTGGACACTTGACTACCTGTTCGTGGGACCAGATCTCTACCTCTGCACCACAGAAAGGACAATCGATGTCTTCAGGCCGAACCTCTCTAGACCTGGTGGCACCCGGACAGCCTCTCAACCATGCCATTAGCCTTCCCCTCTTGGTGTGGAATCTTGCCCCCCGCCCTATGTCTCTGTCCCCCAGACGATCTCGTACCAGCAGGTGATCGCGCCCTGAGAGCAGAGCGACTCGCACAATGCGCAGTAGGTGCAGTCGGCCGGCCGGGCGATGAACGGTCCATTCGCCCCCATCTCCGCTGCGCCGGCAGGGCACCGTTCGACGCATATGCCGCAGTGATTGCACAGTAGCAAGTCGAATTCGGGTAGCGCCCAGTTCTCCATATGCAAAACAACCGCCTGCTTTTGCCATCCAGTATGGCAGAAAGGCGGTCGCTTGTCTACGACAAAAGTCGCATTCGGTCAGTGTTGTGCTTCGTCCTCCAGCCCCTCGCGGTCGAGGAGCACGATGCGCTGCCGGTCTACGCGCAGCAGACCCGCGCTGGCAAAGGCCCGCAGGGTGCGTCCTACCATGTCGCGGACCGTGCCCAGTCGAGCGGCGATCTCTTCCTGGGTGAAGCGCCGGGCTACGTCCGATTCGGCGTGCTCCAGCAGGAATCGGGCCAATCGGCCCCGCACCGTGTGCAGCGATAGGTCCTCGACCAGGTTAGTCAGGTGATCCAACCGCTCGGCAAAGTCGTGCAAAATGGCCAGCGCGAGTTGGGGGCACTCCCCCACCGACTGGCGGAGGTCGTCGCAGAGGATGGTATACAGGGTGACCGGCGTGAGCGCCTGAACGGTGGCGTGGTTCATTCCGTGGGTCCGAAAGGGGGGCACAGTGTTGAAGGCCTGGCCCGGTCCCAGTTGCGCCAGCACTTGCTCGCGGCCGCTGAGCGAAAGGCGCGAGACGCGCACGTTGCCTTCGGCGATAAAGTAAGCCGCCTGGCAGGGGTAGCCTTCGAGGATGATCGTCTCGCCCCGCGCATAAGTGCGGGCACGAGCCACGCGAGCCGTCCGGGCCAGGTCGTCCTCAGAGCAGTCGGCGAAGAAGGGGATGCGGCGCAGGGCCTGGGCAATGGTCTCCATCACAGGGCCATTGTAGCCGAGGGCAGTGCGACGTCAAGCCAAGTCGTGGGAAGGGCGCTCTGGATGTTGCACGGCGCTGCCAACACGAGACCCGACTTTTGTCGTAGACAAACGCGCGCCTTTGTGCGATAATGTGGCGGAAGGACGTCCGTTCCGTCCACGGAGGGCTGCCGGCGGCTAAACGCTTGAGGATTTGGGTCCCCAGATTGCGGCCCCAAAACTCCAAAGGAGGAAACAGCAATGGACAAATGGGAATGCCTGGTGTGCGGCTACGTGTACGACCCAGAGAAGGGCGACCCCGATAGTGGCGTCGCGCCTGGCACCTCCTTCGAGGCGCTGCCCGACGATTGGGTCTGTCCCGACTGCGGCGCAGGCAAGGATGAGTTCGAGAAGATAGAGTAGGGCGGGGAGTGAAGCACGTCATCGTCGGCAACGGCGTGGCTGGCGTCACAGCGGCTCGGGGTATCGTCCGGGCTGACCCGGGTGCGCAAGTACACATCTTCGGCTTTGAGCCCTATCCATACTACCGCCGCCCCCGGTTGTGGGAGTTCATTGCCGGCCAGACCGAGCAGGCCGCGCTCTTCTTCCGACCGCCGGATTGGTATGCTGGGCGCGGCATACAACTGCACCTGGGAGCGAGAGTCACAGGGCTCGACCCTGTGGGCCATCGCCTCCACGTGAAGGTGTCCGGTGGGAGGCCGGCCTCAGCGAGGTCCGTGGAATACGATCGCCTCCTCCTGGCCACGGGTGGGCGCGCGTTCGTCCCCCCTTGCGAGGGAGTGGACAAGGACGGCGTCTTTACCTTACGGACACTGGACGATGCGTTGGCGATCAAGGCATGCGCACAAGAGGCCTCGAGGGCAATAGTCATCGGCGGGGGGCTGCTTGGGCTGGAAACGGCGCGAGCGCTGCACACCACCGGTCTCAAAGTGACCGTGATCGAGTTCTTTCCCTATCTGCTTCCACGGCAACTGGACGCCCAGGGAGCGGAGGTTCTGCAATCGCTGCTGGAAGCGCAGGGACTGAAGATAGTCACTGGCGGCAAGACGGAGGCGATCCTCGGCGATGGGCGGGCAAACGGCGTGCGTCTCCAGGACAGGCGGGTGGTAGCCGGCGAGATGGTCATCTTCTCGACCGGCATCCGCAGCGATGTCGCCCTGGCCCGGGCTGCGGGGTTGGAGGTAAACCGGGGCATCGTGGTGAACGAGCACCTGCAGACGAGCGCAGATGACATCTTTGCCGCGGGCGACGCCGCCGAGTTTGAGGGACGGGTCTATGGCATCATTCCGGCCGCCATCGGGCAGGCCAGAGTCGCAGCGGCCAACATGGTGGCGTCGGGCAGCGACACCTATGCGGGCACCCTCCCCACCACCACGCTCAAAGTCGCCGGGGCCGAGTTGACTTCGGTGGGGGAAAGTGTGGCGCAGGCAGAGGAAAGCGATCAGTTGCGGCGCGTGGACCTGGCGGCCGGGCGCTACCGCAAGTTGGTCCTGCGTGATGGGCGCATCGTGGGCGCAATCTCGCTCAACGACAGAGAGCGCGCAGGGATCATCGCCCGACTAATCGAGCAGGGCGCGGACGTCTCAGCCTATGCCAATCGTCTCTTGGATGACGACTTTGATCTGAAGTCACTGCTACAGTAGGTCGATTGTGAGGAGGTGCACCGATGCACAAGATGACTCAGGCCAACCTGGAAGCGGCTTTCGCTGGGGAAAGCCAGGCGCACATGAAATACCTGATCTTTGCCGACCGGGCCGAGCGGGAGGGATTCCCCAACGTGGCGAGGCTGTTCCGGGCCATATCCTACGCCGAACAGATGCACGCCAACAACCACTTCAGGACTCTGGGGAACGTGGGCGAGACGTTGGCCAACCTGGTGGCCGCCATAGAGGGCGAGACCTACGAGGTGGAGGAGATGTATCCTGCGTTCGGGGCGGTGGCCGAACTGCAAGAGGAGAGGGCCGCCGCGCGTTCCAACAAGTGGGCGCTGGAGGCGGAGAAGGTCCACGCTGGCATGTACGAAATGGCCCGCCAGGCAGTGCTTGCGGGCCAGGACGCCAAGGTGGGCCAGGTCCACATCTGTCAGGTGTGCGGCTGGACCGTGGAAGGCGAGCCACCCGAGAGGTGCCCTCTCTGCGGGGCCAAGCGCGAGCAGTTCAGGGCGTTCTAGCCGGGACCATGGGGGATAGCAAGAAGGGCCACGCTGGCTGATGGGCGGTGGAGGGGCAAGGGGCTTCGCTAGTCTAGCGGATTCAATCCAAGACACAAGATCGAGAAAGGAGCAAAACGATGGCAAAGGTAACGAGAGAAATGGTGGAGCGGGCAGGGGTAGACGTGGACACCTTGCTGGATTTGCTGGTCCGCAACGCGGCAGCCGAGCTAACGACCTACTACTACTACACTATCCTCCGTGTCAACCTGATCGGGCTGGAGGGTGAGGGGATCAAGGAGATCGCCGAAACCGCCCGCATCGAGGACCGCAACCACTTCGAGGCCCTGATACCGAGGATCTACGAACTCGGGGGCAGACTTCCGGAGGACATGAAGGAGTTTCACGACATGTCGGCATGCCCCCCAGCCAAGTTGCCCGAGGATCCCACGGACGTCCAGGCCATGCTGACCGTGCTCGTAGAGGCGGAACGTTGTGCCGTGCGCGGGTATACGCACATCTGCAACTTGACCGCGGGCAAGGACCACCGCACCTACGACCTGGCCCTGTCGATCCTTCACGAGGAGATCCAGCACGAGTCGTGGTTCTCCGAGTTTCTGGGTGAGGGGCCGTCGGGTCACTTCATGCGTCGGGGTGAGACCTCTCCCTTCGTGTCCAAGTTCCTGAACTAGGACAGGATTCGGCAAAGGCGAGACCCCGTGCAAGTCGGGGTCCCGCCCCTTCTCCATGACCCAAGAGAAAAAGGCAGACCTATCCTGGATGCGCGAAGGTTTACCCAAAAGGAGCTTGCTCAATACAATGGCAAGGACGGGAAATCTGCCTTCATAGCTTACGAGGGCAGAGTATATGACGTGTCCCGAAGTTTCCTGTGGCAGAATGGCCGGCATCAAGTGCTGCATGTTGCTGGTGTAGACTTGACTGCCAGTCTTGCTCAAGCCCCCCACGGCGCAGATCTGCTCGAAAGAGTTCCGATGATTGGAATACTCGAGGAGGATTGATGCCACGCTCGTGCTAGCGGTAGGAACATCGTGAAGAGCAATGTACTCGAGGGGTTCATCAGCGTGGCGTGGCTGTTCTGGCCCATATCGTATGCCGAGCAGCCGCACTCGCGCCGCCTGGTGACCTCACGCGAGGACCAGGACGAAAGAAGAGAGGAAAGGAGACGACCATGGAACTGAAAGGCAAACGCATCGCGATTCTGGCAGAGGACACGTATCAAGAGTTGGAGTTGTGGTATCCGCTACTGCGCATGCGCGAGGCCGGCGCCGAGGTGACCGTCGTGGGCATGCCCGGCGTGCGAGAATACCGCAGCAAGCTGGGTTATCCGGTCAAAGTGGACAGAGCCGTCGATACGGTGTCGGCTGACGGGTTCGACGCCGTCATCGTGCCCGGTGGGTACGCGCCCGATCGGATGCGCCGCCACCAGCAGATGCTCGACTTGGTGAGGGGTGTGTTCGAACGCGGCGGCATAGTGGCTACCATCTGCCATGCTGCGTGGGTGCCCATCTCGGCGGGCATCATCAAAGGCAAACGGGCCACCTGTGTCTCGGCGATCAAAGATGACCTGATCAACGCCGGCGCCACCTACGTTGATCAAGAAGTCGTTCAGGACGGCAACCTGATCACCTCGCGAGTGCCCCGCGATCTGCCCGCTTTCTGCCGCACGATCATCGCGGCGCTGAGGTGACACCTGTCTGTTGGAGAGATCCACCAGACGAAGAAAAGAGATCGAATCAGAAAGGGATGCCGACCCAGTGACGCAGGAGATTGTCCTCGCGACCCTCACAGATGAGCTGGGTGCGAGGGGGATCTTTAGTTCGCTGCCCAGGAGATCTCGTTGATGAAAGAAGGGAGATAGCCATGAGTTTCGGGGAGAGGATTCAGACAGCCGATTGGAAGAAAGAGAAGCACGTGCCGGTCATCGAGTGTCCGGACCAGGTGAAGGCGGATGAGGTCTTCCAGGTGAAGGTCGGGCTGGGGAAGGAGATTGCCCATCCGAACACCACCGAGCATCACATCCGGTGGATCTCCGTCTACTTTCACCCCGAAGGCGGCAAGTTCACCTACGATGTGGGGCGTTTCGAGTTCAATGCCCACGGCGAGTCGGCTGCTGGCCCGAATAAGGGGCCCGTCCACACCCACCACGAGGTGACCGCGTCGCTGAAGCTGAACAGGTCTGGCACGCTTCATGCGCTGGCTCTCTGTAACATCCACGGGCTATGGGAGAGCAGCAAGAGGATCAGCGTAGGCTGAGGCCCTGGACTGGTAGATCGTCAACTATCGAGCTGGCGGCATCTGCGAGTTCTCTTGTCGCCAGCTTGCCGGTCTGCCGTGTGCTGATTCGCGCCAAAGACTGACTGCAGCAGCCGAGAGACGAACGTAGCGATGCCAAGCAAGACATTCACTGTAGAGGGGCTAGCCTGCACGGATTGCGCCGAAAGAATACAAGCGGCCGTCAATCAGGTGGAAGGCGTACGCGACAGCCAGGTTGACTATGCCACCGGCAGGCTGACGGTTTCGCTGGCGCGGTCGAATCTGCCGCTGGAAGAGATCACCAGGGCGGTGAGAAAGGCCGGCTACACGCTGGTCACCGGCCGCCGCCGGAGAAACGGGACAGTCCCGGGCCTGGCTCGGTTTGTTCTGGCCAGGCGTCAGACGAGGCTGACCGTTGTGGCCGGGGTGATGACCTTGCTGGGGCTGGCTCTGGTAGTGGCCAGCGTGCCCTCCTGGGCCCAGATGGCCCTCTTTGCGATGGCCATCGTCGTGGGGGGCATCCAGGTGGCCCGCCGCGCCTTTCAGGAGTTGCGGCTATCCCGCAGTTTGGGGATCAACATGCTGATGGTGATCGCGGTCGCGGGCGCGGCGCTCATCGGCGAATGGGCCGAGGCGGCTATCCTGGTGGTGCTCTTCTCGTTGGGAGAGGCTCTGGAGGGATACGCTGCAGACCGGGCGCGTGGCGCGCTGGAAAGCCTCCTGGATCTGGCCCCACCGGTATCGCTCAAACTCCTGCCCACCGGAGAGACCCGCGAGGTGGCTGTGGCGCGACTGGCCATCGGCGATCGGGTGCTGGTGCGTCCGGGGGACCGGATCGGCGTGGACGGCGTGGTGCGAGCAGGAGAGAGCGAGGTGGATCAGGCCCCAATCACCGGGGAGAGCGTGCCTGTGCCGAAAAAGCCGGGCGATGACGTGTTCGCCGGCGCCATCAATACCTCCGGCGCGCTGGAGGTGGAGGTGACTCGTCTGGCGGCTGACAACACCCTGAGCCGCATGGTGGCCCTTGTGCGGGAGGCTCAGTCGCACCAGGCGCCGGTGCAGCGTTTGCTTGATCGCTTCGCTCGAGTTTACACGCCCGCGGTGGCCGGGGCGGCCTTGCTGGTGGCCCTGGTCCCACCGCTGCTCTTCGACCAACCCTTCTGGGGAGTTGGCGGCTGGCTGATGCGGGCACTGCAGATGCTGGTGATCGCCTGTCCCTGCGCCTTGGTGATCAGCACACCGGTTAGCCTGGTGAGCGCCATGACCAACGCCGCCTCGCGCGGAGTGCTGATCAAGGGCGGACGCTACCTGGAGGCGTTGAGCCGGGTCCGAGTGTTTGCCTTTGACAAGACCGGCACCCTGACCCAGGGGCGTCCGGTCATAACAGACGTGGTGGATGTCTGCACCTGTGGGGAGTGCCCCGAGGATTGCGGTCTACTACATGCTGCCTCGGTCGAGGCGCAGTCGTCCCACCCACTGGCCCGGGCGTTGCTGGCAGAGGCGGAAGCGAGGGGCGTGGTGGTGCCAACTGCGCAGGACGTCACGATGCTGAGCGGGCGAGGAATGGAAGGCACCGTGAATGGAGCACGGGTCACAGTTGCCAGCCATGCTCACTTTGACGAGTACGTTCCCCATGAGGTCTCCGTTTGTCGGCGAGCCGAGGAACTGGCCGCCCAGGGCAAGACGGTGATCCTGGTCCGGCACGACGACGAGGTATGCATGATGTTTGGTGCCATCGACGTGCCACGTCCTAGCAGTCGTCAGGTGATCGCCGATCTGAAGGCTCGTCGAAGATGCGGCGGAGCCGCCGAGGGTATCCGGACCGTGATGTTGACTGGCGATAGCCCGACAGTGGCGGCGGAAATCGGCCGCCAGGTCGGCGTTGACGAGGTGCGCGCCGGGCTTTTGCCCGAGGAAAAAGTGTCTGCCGTCGCGGCGCTGATGAAGGAGTATCAGAGTGTGGCGATGGTCGGCGATGGGGTGAACGACGCCCCCGCCATGGCCCAGGCAGACGTGGGGATCGCCATGGGCGGCGCCGCCTCATCCCAGGCCATGGAGACCGCCGACATCGTCTTGATGGGCGACGATCTGGCCCAACTCCCCTTCCTCGTGCGGCTCAGCCACAAGACCAGGCGCACGGTGACGGCCAACATCGCCTTTGCCCTGGCGGTCAAGGCGGGCGTCTTTGCCTTGGCGATAGCGGGCCTGGCCACCTTGTGGATGGCGGTGGTGGCTGACGTCGGCGCGTCGCTGGCGGTGATCCTGAACGGCGCACGACTGCGCCGGATGTGAGCATATCGGGCTGCGAAACAGGCCGGAGGGGTCGGTCGGCTCAGTGTCTGGCTACGCGCCGACCAGAGGTCGGAGAAGTGACTTTTGTCGTATACAGGATAATATCACTCCTGATATAATGAAGGGCGAGAGTGGCATTTGGCCCAAGCGGAGGTAAGAGGGTGTTTGAGCAACTGGTATATCTGGACAATGCTGCGGCCACGCGCCTCGATGAGCGGGTGTTGGAGGCGATGAGGCCGTATTTCCTCGACACCTATGGCGTGGCCACTTCCCAGTTCGGCTATTCGCTGGGCATTGATGCCCGCGACGCCCTGGATGCCGCTCGGGCAACCGTTGCTTCCGCGCTGGGCGCTGCCCCGGAGGAACTCGTCTTTACTTCCGGCAGTACCGAGTCGAGCAATGCCGCGCTGAAGGGCGTTGCTCTGGCCCTGGGGGAGAACAAGGGGAAGCACATTATCACCAGTCGAATCGAGGATTTCCCCGTGCTCTACAGCGCGCGCGCCCTGGAGAGACAGGGCTTTCGCGTGACCTACCTCGGTGTGGACGAGTACGGTCGCATCGATCTGGATGAGTTGCGCGCCGCCATCACGCCTGCGACCATTCTGGCATCGATCCAGTCGGCGAATCAGGAGATCGGCACCACACAAGACCTGTCGGCCATCGGTGCGATCTGTCGCCGCCGAAAGGTGGTGTTCCATACCGACTGCACCCACTCATTCCCGCGCGTGTCCCTTGATGTGCGCCATACGCCGGTCGATCTGGTTACAGTAGCCGCGCACCTGATTCACGGTCCCAAGGGGATCGGCGGACTGTACGTGCGCCGAGAGACGCCACTGGCCAGATGGATGGACGGAGGCTTTCAGGAGTTCAACCTGCGGGCCGGGGTGGAGAACATCCCCGGGGCGGTGGGCTTCGCCAAGGCGGTCGAACTGGTGACGACCGAGGAGACGGAGCGGCTTCTGTCGATGCGGGACGATCTGATCCGACGATTGCTCCTGATACCCGAGTCACGCCTCAACGGCCATCCCACCTGCCGCCTGCCGCAGAACGCAAATGTGTCGTTCCGCTTCGTCGAGGGTGAATCGATCCTTCTGCATATGGACATGCGCGGTTTCGCTGTGAGCACGGGGTCGGCCTGCTTCAGCCGATCGCTGGAGGCCAGCCACGTCATTCTCGGGATCGGTGGCGATCACGAGCGGGCCCACGGATCGGTGCGCTTCACCTTTGGGCGATTCAACGAGGAAGGGGACGTGGAGGCCGTGGCCGATGCCATTTCGGACGTGATCGCCAGGCTGAGGGCCATCAGTCCCCTGGGAAAGGAGTGAGCATCATGCCCCTGCCCTACAGTGAAAAGGTAATGGAGCATTTTCGGCACCCACGCAACGTCGGGCGCATAGAGAATCCTGACGCCAAATCGGTGGAAGGAAGCCCTGCATGTGGCGACATGGTGGCCGTGTATCTCAAGGTAGATGAAGAGTCTTTGCGTATCGTGGACATCAAGTTCGAATCTTACGGGTGCGCCTCCAACATCGCTACCGGTTCCATCATCACCGAGATGGCCAAGGGAAGGACTCTGGAAGAAGCCAAGCAGATCACCTGGAGACAGGCGTCGGACGCGCTTGGGGGGTTGCCTCCCATCAAGATCCATTGCTCCGTGCTCGCCGTGGACGGGTTGCGAGGCGCCATCGAGAACTATGAGGAGCGCCACGGTCTGGTCAAGGAGCGCGTGCCGACGACCGTCGATGTGGTCCGCAGACGACTCAAACGGGTGATGAATCCGGTGGTGGGACTCGATCTGGTGCGTACCAGGCTGGTCAAGGAAATCGAGCTTGCCGAGGGCAGGGTGCGCGTGGTGGTAGACCTGCCGGGCGATCATCAGTTCGCCGCGAGTATGCGCGAGGAGATCATCGAGAAGATAGAGCCCTTGTGGGACGTGGAGAAAGTTATCGTAGAGTTCACCGAGTGAGGTGTCAGCATGGCGGAGATCAGAGTGGTTGTGCGGGGAGAGATCTGCCCGGTGCCCCTCATAGAGACCCGAAAGGCACTGCGCAAGGCCGCACCGGGGGACATCATCGAGGTCGTGGGCACGCATCCGGCTTCGAAGAAAGAGATCCCCATGGCGGTGGAGGCTCTCAAGCTCGAGTTGCTGAGCGTCGAGGGGTCGGATACCGACTGGACCATTCGCATTCGGCGCTGAGGAGGAACGATGGCCGAACGCGCAACGATCGTCGTCCAAAGCGGCGACATGGACAAACTGTACAGCAGTCTCATCATCGCCAACGGGGCATTGGCTATGGGCATGGAAGTGTGCATGTTCTTCACCTTCTGGGGGCTGGAGCGGCTCAAGAAGGGTGGTCTGGAGAAGGGGCCCTTGTCCAAGATGCACATGCTTGGCCTGGGCAAGTGGATGGTCAAGAAGCGGATGAAGAAGGCCAACGTGGTCTCCTTGGAAAGGCTGATGTCCGATTTCAAAGAGCTGGGAGGCAGGATCATCGCCTGTGATATGACCATGGAGATCATGGGCATCAAGCGTGAGGACCTGCGCGAGGACTTGATCGACGAGTACGCCGGTGTGGGGACGTACATCCAGCAGGCGCGAAAGTCGGAGTTGAGTCTCTTCATCTAGCGGGGACTCGTATTGACAGAAGGGTAAGGCTGGCTTGTCTCGAGGGGAGCGATGGACGCCATGATGCTGCGACGCAGTCTTCTTGACTGGCGCAGGCATGGGATGCGGCACTGTGACCCACAACATGCAGCAGGCAGCCCGGGCGTCGGACTACGCGTCTCTACTGACAATGCGCTGTGAGGACCGAGCGGGACGGCTAGTCGAACACGGGTCGGCTCGACAGCTCTTCAC
>SDBU01005910.1_pt1 | contig 14508 bp, 7 predicted proteins | sample 2277071 | NCBI WGS metagenome assembly SDBU01 (sample SAMN10397929, study PRJNA504765) | marine sediment metagenome | isolation source: marine sediment core GS08_GC12, 126 cmbsf | place: Arctic Ocean: Gakkel Ridge, Loki's castle | collected 2008
AGGCGTCATAGATGCTCACCGTGGCGGACGATAGGGGGTTGGTGGTGGTGGTATCGGTCACCAGGCCGGTGATCGTGAAGAACTGGTTCAGCGCCGCGTTGATGTTGGTGACTGTCCCACCATTGGTCAAAGAGACCACATCCGCATTTCCCCATTCGCTCTGGCCATCGTAGTAGATCTTGGCGAAGCCGGTGAAAACGAAGTATACCTTGACCGCGTCCCCATGTGCTGCGACGGTGGCCGAGTAGTAGCCATTTGAGTCGGTGGTGGTGCTCATAACGGAGCCGCCAGTGACGTCATAGAACTCCACGTGTACATTGGCCTGCGGCAGGCCGGTGGGGCAGAGGGCGGTTACCCGGCCCGTGACCACTCCTTGGGCGAGCATCGGACCCACGCCGCCGTCGCCGGAATCGTCGGGGGGTGCGACTGGCAGGCCCTCATTCATGCCCTCTTGAGGTTGGGTTGACGCATGGGCCAGTTCTCCGGTCAGGGCCATGCCCATCAGCAGGAGGCACGTCAACGTCAGACCCACCACCACGGTGAGCCCCAAAGTGACTATTCGGGGACATAAACGCTCTTGCGCCATGGTTACCCTCCTCGGCATTGTATCAATGTCCAGTCCACCCGGCCACAGCGCTCAATGGGCGGTACAGGACTTACCAGGGCTATATGGATTCCGCCAGATCTTGGTGGCGCCGTCGCTCTGCGGCGGCCCCAGGACAGACGTCAGGCAGCATCTCCCCTGTGAAGATCAGCTGCATGAGGACTGTAGCCGAGTCTATTATACCAGGAGCGAGGAAAATATGCAACACGATTCTCCTGGTGCTTGCCCACAACGCGTTTGTCTGACAATAGACTTCATAGATTCGAGCCTTCAGGCGGTGCCACGTGACCCCAAATCCCGGCGCAAGCCTTGATTCTGGAGCTGGATTGACTTGAAGAGGGACTTGTGGGCAATTACCAAGACTCTTGGCTCCTCCAGAACGCTTCCCAATTCAGGGTGTAGGTGCTATACTCACATACGAGACAAGAACGTGCGTAGGGAGAACCCTTGCGAAGGTTCGGAACCTTCGCAAGGGTTCTGGTAGCGAGGGTCGCAAGGGTAGCAGGAGGTAGGACTACGATGGTTGCCAGCAGAGGTAATCTGGTCGTGGCCCAGTCGGGAGGGCCGACCGTGGCCATCAACAGCAGCCTGGTCGGGGTGGTTCACGAGGCGCTGGAGCAGGATACCATTGCCGGCATCTACGGCGCTCAATACGGGATTCACGGCGTGCTGCACGAGAATCTGATCGACATGCGCCGGGTGCCGGCCGATGTATTGACAGGGCTGCGCCGGACTCCGGCGGCGGCGCTGGGCACCATACGCCACAAGCTCACGGATGCTGACTGCGAGCGGATTCTGGACGTATTTCGAGCCCACGGCGTCCGGTACTTCTTCCACATTGGCGGCAACGACTCTATGGACACCACCCATCGGGTCCACCAGATGGCGCTGGCAGCCAACTATGACTTGTTTGTCATCGGCATTCCCAAAACGGTCGACAATGACCTGGCAGGCACGGACCATTGCCCCGGCTATGGCAGCGCTGCTCGATTCGTGGCCATGGCCATACGCGACACCGGGTTCGACACCGAATCGATGACCCTCAGCAGCCCGGTGAAGATCATGGAGATTATGGGGCGCAACGCGGGCTGGCTCACAGCATCGACCGTGCTGGGCAGAGAGGGGACAGGCAGCGCTCCTCACCTGGTCTATGTGCCGGAGCGCCCGGTGGCCCGCGAGACACTGCTGGCAGAGGTCGAAGCCTGCCACAAACGCTTGGGTCGGGTGGTCATTGCGCTGAGCGAAGGGGTCCGAGATCTGGAAGGCAAGACCCTGGGCAGTGCCCTGAAGCTGAAAGAGGTTGATGCCTTCGGACATCGGATGAAAGGCGGTGCTGCCGATGGGGTGGCCCGTCTGATCACGGAGGAGCTGGGCTTGAAGGCACGGGTGGACAAACCCAATTACCTGCAGCGCTCTTTCATGGCGTGCGCGTCTTCGGTTGACCTGGAGGAGGCGTACCTGGTGGGGCGAGCCGCCGTCCGGGCCGCCGTGGCCGGAGAGAGCGACAAGATGATTTCGTTGGTTCGTGCCTCGTCCTCGCCCTATCAGTGTGGCACGGGAATCGTAGCCCTCTCGCAAGTAGCCAACCAGGAGCGGAAGTTGCCCGAGGCGTATGTTGACCGGGCGACCGGCGAGATAACGCCGGCGTTCGTGGCGTATGCCGGACCGCTCATCGGCGAACCGTTAGTGCCGTACGCCCGTCTGACGGCGCACTGCGTAGAGCGGGCGTGACCACGCGTGCCTGGCCCGAGATAGCACCCCCGTCGGCCTGAGCCAAGACCGCCATCTTATCAATCAGGAGGAGAATCGTTATGCCCAACCGTGAGAGCACCTCGGACCTGGTGTGTGAACATACTGAGAGTATCAATCTGCGGCGGCACATGCTGGCGGTGGAGGCTGCTATGTGCGCCTATGCCCGCCGATTTGGCGAGGACGAGGCGCTGTGGGGTCAGATTGGACTGATCCATGATTTTGACTATGAGCAGAACCCGGTCGTGGCCACCGATGGGCATCCCAACACCGGCGCACCCATCTTGCGCCAGCACGGTTACGACGAGACAATGGTCCGGGCCGTGCTCTCCCATGCCACCGAGGTCACCGGCGTGGAGCGACAGAGCCGTCTGGAGCACACCCTCTTTGCCGTGGATGAGCTGACCGGCCTGATCACGGCGGTGGCGCTGGTACGGCCCTCGAAAGACATCCGCGATGTGAAGGTCAAGTCGGTCAAGAAGAAATGGAAGGACAAGGCCTTTGCCGCCGGCGTGAACCGGCAGGACATCGAGGCCGGCGCGGCCGCGATAGACATGAATCTCTGGGAGCACGTCGGAATCGTGCTGGAGGCCATGCAGGATATCGCCGGCGATCTGGGGCTGGACGGGTCGGCGGCGCGGTAGTGAGGCGTCTTGGAGGCAGAACCTTCGAGGATTGTAGGGCAGACATATTGTCTGCCGTCCCCTGGGCTGGGGGGCCTATTTCTCGCAGCTGTCTTCAATCGGGTGAGGCAGAAGGCGAACAGCATGTCCGCCCTACACAGGGTCAGCGTTTTGATGCTTACGTTGGAGGTCAGGCCGTCGAGGATGATGGGGTAGCCATCTTGTCAGCCGCCCCCTGTGCTACGGCAGGTAGATGGGCGGCAGCGCTACCCGTCCCACCTCGGCGGCGCCTTGGGCCGGGTCGTAGAGGATGAGCAAGGGCGTGTATTCCCCCGCCGGCAGCGAATCGGGCAGTGGCAGGTCGTACACGTCGGTGACGTATTCACCCGATCGCCAGGCGGTGGTGGGATAGGTGAAGTGGACCGGCACCGCGTCGGTCTGGGCCACCAGCCCGCCGTCGGTGGTCAGCAATCGGGCCGACACCTTCAACTCTTGGGGGACAGCCGCCACCGCCTGCCACACCAAAGCCAGGCGCAAAGGAGCGAGTTGGGCGTGACTGGGAGGCCGGCTGATGGTGTAGCCGTGCAGCATGATCGGCGTGATGATAGCGGTGTTCACCACTGTGGCGGTGGCGGGCGCGTTCATCACCGGCTGCGGGCTAACCCGGATGAGCGGTCCCACCGCGTTCAGGGACCACAGCCGTGGCGCTCCTGGCAGATCGCGGGTGAGATACACCGGCAGCCCCTGATCCAGCAAGCCCGAAACCACTTCCCGCCGCTGGGACGAATCGTCGGCGGCCAGGGGGACCAAATCGGGTCGCAGCTCTTCCGTCGCCTGGAAATACCGGATCAGCGTGATCTCTCCCTGGATGCCCACGATGGCAGCGTTCGGCTCCAACGGCTGACCCATCATGTCTTGCCCATAGTCGTAGACCGCCCAGTCATCAGATCGATTCATTTCGGGCAGGTTGTTCCGCAACATCAACATGGATTGTCCGGTAAGGAGCAAGCCAGCGACAATCAAACCCAGGTGAGCCGCCAGCCGGCCGGTGGCGCGCGAGTCCGGATGGTAAACTCTGCCGTGCAGGACGGTCAGCAACCACCCACCGCCTCGGCCCACCCAAATCGCCCAGATGAGAAACAAGGGAACGAAAAAGACCTGGATGTCGGACACGCGATAGATGAGGTTGAACGCACCGTAGGTGACAAAGGCGATTTCGGTGATGCCGCCAGTCAGTCTCCGCCGGTTGAGCACGATGAGACCTGTCAATCCAGCCACGAAGCCAATCCAGCCAAACTGCTTGACGAACAAGGTCAGGTAGAACAGGAGATTGCGCTCGACCGCCATCGGGTTCTGGAAGATGAAGCCCCCATAACCTGAGGCAGTGACGTGCTGCCAGAAGCCAGCCAGGGTGTTGGTGTAGCTGCCATCCAACGAGCCAATGTGTCCCCGCAAGGGCAGGTACAGGTAGAGGAGCAGGGGGCTGGCGAAAGCTATCACCAGCTTCATCCCCCCCCACAACCAGGCCGCGAGCGAATCTGGGGTGCCCTCTGGTGTACACTGGTCAGACGCTGCGTCGGACTGGAGTGCTGACTTGACTTTTCTCCACAGGCGCGCCATGCGCCAGAAGACCAGAAGAATGGCGGGCAATAGCAGCAGGATGGTGCGGTGGTGGGTGAGCGCCAAGCCAAAGACAAATGCAATGCCCAAGGCCGGAGCCAGCAAGTCCGGCCGCGGCCGGGCGGATGCCGGCGCATCATCGCCTGCTGTGCGCTGATCCGGGGCGCGTAATTGCCATTGGGCGTAATTGGCCGCGCGCGCAACCATCAGAAGGATCAGTGCCACGAACGTCGAGTTCAGCGTGTACACCTCAGCCACCGTTGCCTGCGACCAGAAGACAGGCGACACGGCCAGTGCCACCGCCCCGAGGACAGATCCCAGCACGCCCGGCCAGCACTGCTGGCTGTCGTCCGATCTGCACCCCGCCGCCATCTCCAGCCCGATCAGATAAACCAGGGCCACGGTCAATGCCCCGAATACGGCGCTCAGCAAGTTGACCCGGTAGGCCACGTCGCCAGCCGGTACTTGGGTGAACAGCCAGGCAAGAATCGTATACAACGGATAGCCGGTGGGGTGAGCGATTCCCAACTGGTGAGCAACCAGCTGAAACTCAAGGCTGTCGTCGAAAAGGGCAACAACCGTGGGAGCCAGCGTGAGCGCGTACAGTATCATTGCCGCACCGAAGATCGGCAGTGCCAGCGCCTGTTGTCGCCTGAATGGGCGCAGCCAGGAGGCCATGGGGACAGTACCTCTGACTGGCATCATAACATAGAGGTTCACGGCTGGCAAAAGCGCGCATATGTCAAGTACTATCAACAAGCGTGGCGTTTTTGCTGTTTCTGATTATGGGTTATACTAAGGGTAGGGAACATCAGGCTGCGCTTGGCGTGCCTGAGTGAAGGAGATGTGTGAATACCATGGATTTTCAAGAGCTGCTTGATCGGTATAGCCAGCTGCGGGAAGACCTCGACGCTGGAAACATCGATGAAGAGCGATTCCAGGACGAGATAGAGGGCCTTCAGTCAAAAGACGAGCAGGGACGTTATTGGACCATTGGTGCCCAGAGTGGGAAGTGGTACTGCTATGACGGGCGTGATTGGATCCAAGAGACGCCGATCCCGATGACCAAGCATCAGGGACGAGGCATCCCTGAGGCGGTTTCTCGTCAGGCTGCCGCCAGGCAGGCAGCCGAACGTCCGCAAATGCCCAGATGGCTCTACGCTGGATGCGGCGGCCTGGTTCTGTTGGCGGTGGTGGCCGGCGTCGTCATCGCCGCGAGTTCTCTGTTGCAGAGTCGGAAGGCAACTGTCAGTCAGAAAGCGACGCCGACCCTGGTGTCGGGCATACCGGCCAACACACCCACTCCCGGCCCCACACCCGGTCTGACTCTCACTGTCCAGCCCACACCTACGCAGCCGACGCTCAAGGTCTACTCGAATAGTGCCTTTGGCTTCAGCGTGCAGTATCCCAGCGATTGGCAGGTCAAGGAGTTGAGCCAGCAGGTGGTGATGGCGCCCTCGGCCGAAGGACTGACCACCTCTGCCACCAATAATCCCAGCGTGAGTGCCATTGCGTTCGCGGTGGGCAGTCAGCCTGGAGGCGTCGCTGAGAGTGCCTCCAGTGCGCTCACCCGTCTGATTTCCGCGTTGCCGGCCGACCCTTCGTCTGGCGACACGGGGATTCGGTCCGTCCACGGGGTTGACTGGGTCATCAGCCAGATCGAGCTTAACGCATCCGGTCCTGCCGGGGAGATGATCGCTTACGCGGCTGCCACCTACTACAACGGCGTCTCGTACACTGTGCTGGCGGCTGCGCCCACCGCTGACTGGAATGCGCTGGCGCCCACTTTTCAACAGATGTTTGACAGCATACAGTTCGCTGCTGCCCAGGCAGCTGTCGGCAGCCTCACACCTGTCGCCGGTGCCACGCCCTTGCCAGCGGCGGGGAGCACGCCTGGGGTGGGGCCAACCGAGGAAGCCACTCCAGGTGCCACGCCGACACCAATTACGTACGTGGTCCAATCCGGTGACACGCTGGGGGGCATCGCCATCCAGTTTGGTGTGAGTGTGGAAGACTTGCAGGCTGCCAACGGCATTGATGACTCGGCCAAACTCAGTGTTGATCAGGAGCTGGTCATTCCGGGTGACGACTTCGCGCCGGTGGGTGCTGGGGCAGTGACGGCCACACCAACACTGGGTGCCGGTATGACGCCAACGCCAGTGATTGCGATGGTACCTACATCAGGCACCTCATCCATCTCGGCTACTGAGGCCGTCACCGGCTCTGTCACAGTGACAGCTACGGTCGCTGCCGCGGAGGCCACCGGTACACCGACACCGGAAGTGGAGCCGAGTGGGGTGGTCCTGTCTGGCAAGATCGTCTATCCCGTGTTCGCCGCCGATCGAATGCTTCAAGAACAACCCGGTAGCTATGACATTTGGATGAGTGATCCTCAAGGCAACGACCGGGAGGTTCTGTTGCACAATGCCAGCCAGCCTCACGTCAGTATGGGTGGCGATCTGCTGGCCTATCGGAGCTGGGAACCCAGCCAGCGAGGGATCGCGTTTGCTACCATCGGTGGTGGCAGAGGGGGATTGCTCACCAGTTTCGTGGAAGACGGTCTGCCAAGCTGGGACCCGTCCTCCATCACTATGGTATTCTCGTCGCGTCGCGAAGGGGACCGCGTACCCCGGCTATACCGGGTCAATCAAGCCAGTGAACAGGAATATGCGCTCGGCGCGATTGCTGACTACGTGAGCACCTTCCCCGATGGCCGTCTGGTCTACAAGGGCTGTACGGTGGAAGGCGCCTGTGGCATCTACGTGGGCAACACTGAAGGCGGCGGTGCTGTGCTTGTCAGCAATAACACGAGTGACACAGCACCGGCGCCATCTCCTGACGGGACCCGGATTGCCTTCATGTCCTTGGACCGGGAAGGGGCCGGCAATTACGAGATCTTCGTGATGGGTAGCGGCGGCGAGAACGTAACCCGGCTGACCAACGATGGCTCCAATGACGGACTTCCGGTCTGGTCTCCCGATGGCAGCACTATTGCCTTTGCGTCCGATCGCGACGGCACGTGGGGTATCTGGGCCATGAATCCCGACGGCAGCAACCAGCGCAAGCTGTTCCCTATGGGGGGGTCACCGGACGGCATTGTGGCTTCCGAGATACAGGTCTCCAGAGGGTGGTTGGAGGAGCGCATTTCGTGGATCCGCTGAGCCAGTTGGGGATTCAGGTGGCGGCCTGACTCTGTCGGGGGCGGCTGACCGGCCGCCCCCTTCTTCGTTTGACGACAGGCAGGACTGGCATGGCTCAAACCTTGGCTGGTCAGGGTCTGCCCCGAGATTGAAGCGTCGTCGTGCTGAATTGTCACGTGTCATTGACGCTTCTTCTCTCATCTGATATAATTGGTGCGGCAGATCATCATCTATCACTTCACAGACAGCAGGTAAAAGATGAGCGACTTGGTTGGCAAGAATCTGGGCAAGTATCGCGTTGTGGCGAGGTTGGGTCGAGGCGGTATGGCCGAAGTGTTCAAGGCCTACCAGGCAGCTCTGGATCGCTATGTAGCTGTCAAAGTGATGCACAGTCATCTGATCGAAGATGGGGACTTCGTCGGGCGTTTCAAGCGTGAGGCGACGGCGGTGGCTGATCTCCGCCATCCCAATGTGGTGCGGGTTTTTGATTTCGATGTGAGTGGCGATCTGTACTACATGGTGATGGAGTACATTGAGGGCCCCACGCTCAAGGCGGAGCTTAAGGAACGCAGCATAAAGGGCCAGATATTCAATCTACCGGAGACGACGCGCATATTCAGCGCCCTTGCCAGTGCCATTGACTATGCACACTCAAGAGGCATGGTGCACCGTGATCTCAAGCCAGCCAACATCATGTTTACCCAGGACGGTCAGGTGGTGCTCACTGACTTCGGCATCGCCCGCATTATGGGGGCTACCCAATACACGATGACCGGGGCCATATCGGGCACCCCGGCTTACATGTCACCGGAACAGGGTCAGGGTGAACGGGGCGATGAACGCAGTGACATCTATTCGCTGGGCGTGATCCTGTACGAGATGGTTCTGGGGAGTGTCCCCTTTGATGCCGACACCCCTCTTGCGATCATCATGAAGCACATCAACGATCCCTTGCCGATGCCGAGAGCGATCAATCCCAACTTGCCGGATGGCGTGGAACGGGTGATTCTGAAGGCGTTGAGCAAGAACCCGGATGATCGCTACCAGACCGCCGGCGAGATGGCTCAGGCACTCAGAGAGGCAGCGGGTGTGTCAGCCGAGCAAACGCTGACCTCCTCGCCTGTCGTCACCATTGCGCCCACCCCGCGGGTGGAGGAAGTAGCTGTGGGTCCCGGAATCGGGGTTCCTGCTGCACCCGGATCGGCCCAGGCCGCTCAGCCTCAGGCAGCTACGGCCGCCCCCAGAAGGATTGCAGGCTTGCCATTTCTGCCGGTCGTGCTGGGTGTAGGTGCCGTTGCGTTTGTCTGTATCGTAGCGTTGGCCGTGGTTCTCACCCGGCTGGCCACCACCGGTCAATTGCGTCAACGGGCTCAGCAGGAGAGCATCAATGCCACCCAAACGGCCATAGCGGTGGCCATAGCTACCCAGGAAGCGGACACGCCCACCCCTCCCCCTACTCTGACGGACTATCCCACCTACACGCCGCCTCCCTCGCCGACTGAGCGGGTGGTCGTCATCACACCTACACCACTGCTAGCTGCCGACACACCGTCATCCCCGCCGCTGACTACAGATACGCCACCACCGCCACCGACCTACACATCGTTACCTACCTACACGCTGCAGCCCACCCATACCCCGTTGCCGCCGCCCACCGATACGCCGGCACCAGTGGTGCCGACCGGGACGGAGGTGACTGAGGAACCGACTCTGGCCGCATCGGATGAGACACCAACGCCTGAGGCCGAGGCTGTGTCCATCAGCGGCAGACTGGCCGTCCCGGTAGACAACGGTTTCGGCAGCTATGACGTGATAGTGTACCAGCTTCCTGATGCTGAGGTGGTAGGCGAGATATCCAACGCGCGCCAGCCAAACTTTCGCTCGGACGGAATGTTGGCTGTCAATGGAGTAGGTGGGGGAGCAGACAATGTGTGGGAGTATACCGCTGACGGCACCGCCGTGGGCGAGGTTTCCGCGTCGCCGGGCGACCACCATCCTTTCTGGAAGGCAGACGCCAGTGGCATTGTGTACGATAACCCTGAGATGGTGTGCGCCAAGATCTCTTGTCCGGAGTGGCACGTGTTTGTGCAGGCTGGTGTCAATAAGCCGGAAACAGGCATTGTGGCCGACAAGTTCATTCTGGATGGTGACATCTTCCGCGATCAGCCGATGTATCCGCTATGGGCTTCAGATGACCACATACTGTTTCGGGCGTGCGACATCTGGCTCGGCGGAAGTGGGGGCGGAAAGTGCGGCATCTGGCGGACCCCCTCCTGGGCGATACGAGGAGGGACGGGCTTCAGTGTACCTGCCAATCTGACAAGTAATGATGACATCCCCACGGATACCAAGGGGGACCGCCTTGTCTACATGTCCGCCAAGGACGGGAACTGGGAAGTGTACGTGATGGGCATCGCTGGGGGGCAGGCCACCAATGTGTCGAAGGATTCGGCTGACGACGGCTTGGGCACTATCTCTCCCGACGGCAAGTGGGTTGCCTTCGTCTCCAACCGTGGTGGCAGCTGGGGCGTGTGGGTGGTTCCCATCAATGGCGGCTCTGCTACACGCGTTCCTATAGACGTTCTCGCGTGGGGCAGCGGCGATCGCGACTGGACCAACGAACGCATGTCTTGGGGACCCTGAGTCTATGGATGACAACAACAGCCATGGCTATTCAACTGTGGTGGGGCGTTCCATTGCTCCCATTCTGGAGGTGGTACGGGGCAATGAACGGGGACACATCCTTCAGCTCGGGTTGAAGACCCGCATCGGCCGTGAACACGAGAACGACCTGATCCTGACTGATCCCCGGGCCTCGCGGTTCCATGCACTGATCCACCTGGTCGAGGGGAAATGGGTGGTCCGTGATGAGGGAAGCATAAACGGCACGTTTGTCAACGACAAGAAGGTGAGCGGTGGACAGCCCCTGAAGCCAGGCGACAGAATCACGTTAGGCGATACCGAGTTGGTGTTCCAGCCATCTCAGGTTGGCTTGGGGTCTCGGACTGGGCCCGCGCCCGCGGGTACAGCGCTGGCGGTTGCGGAGCACCGGCCTGAGGGCGAGTCCCCGCAGTGGGGATGGTATTGGATTGCCGGGGGGCTGGCACTGATTGTTGTTCTGGTAGCAGTGACGGTGGTGGTGCGCACTGGCGGGCGAATGGCAGTCCGGCCTTCCTCCTCATCGACGGAGACGGTTGATAACCTGTTGGACGGCTTCGTACTGTCCTATGAGGATGATTTCAGTGACCCGAGCAGCGGATGGGACGATGCGTTCGACCGAAACACCGTCAAGCAATACGGCAACAACAAGTACTACGTTGAAGTGACCACCAGCAACTTGGTGGCATGGGGCCTGGCCAACCGGGATATTGCTGACTTTCGCCTGCAGGTGGACGCGACCCAGGAGACTGGCCCCAACAACAATGGCTATGGCGTCCTGTTCCGGTTTCGGGATCGAGACAACTACTATCGGTTTGACATCTCCGGTGAGGGCTTCTTCCTTCTGAGCAAGTTCTACGAAGGTGAATGGACTACGCTGGTGCCGTGGACTGCTTCGTCCGCTATCAATGTGGGGCAAGCTACGAACGCGCTGATTGTGGAGGCCATCGGCGACCGGATACGCATTGTCGCCAACGGCGTTGATCTGGCTGAGGCCCAAGATGACTCCTTGGCCCATGGCAACTTTGGCTTCTTCGCCAACACATTCAGTGATCCCAATCTGATTACGAGTTTCGACAATATCAAGTTGTGGACGCCTCAGGGCGAAGCACTGGCGCTCATTCCCACAGTCACCCCCACTCGCTTCATGCCTACACCCACGGCGGCACTCGTTCCTGAGGCGGAAGTGGTGGCCGAGCCGACTGATGGCACGCGCCCGGTGGATACCATTGAGGTTGAAACGCCAACACCTGCATCAACGGCCGGACCGGTAGTTGTGGTCACATCAGCTCCCCCTGCAACCCCGTCGCCAACTCCTTTGCCGCTGCCCGAATATGCGTCGCGCGACGTCCCGCTGGCTCGCAATGCAGTCTCTCTGACCGGACGGTTCTGCTTTCCCGTCTTCGACCCCGAAACCGGGACCTACAACGTGTTTTTTGCCAACGTCGATGGGAGCGATCGTGAACTGGTGGTGGAAGAAGCAAGTCAACCGAGGCTCAATTCCGATGGCACACGTATTGCCTTCCGCTCGTGGAAGGCCGACAGTCGCGGTCTCATTGAACGAGCGGTGGCGGATGGCGATGGATGGCGGTTCAACAGTTTCTTTGAGTCCGCCAGGCCAGCGTATGCACCGGATGATCAGTCTTTCCTCTTCCACTCACGTGAGGGGGGGGCGGAACCGGCGATCTACCGCACCACTGGTGCTGAGCATCAGGTGCTCCGTCGTGAGGGAGGCCCTATCCAGGGAGAGTCACCTGCTTGGGTGGACAATGACCGCTTCGTCTACAAGAGCTGCCTGGGCGGAGATTGCGGCTTGATCCTGAGCAACCTGGATGGTGGCTTTTCCACGCAGCTGACCCAGGATCCCAGCGACGTCAACCCCGACGTCTCTCCCGACGGGCAGAACATCGTCTTCATGTCTCGGCGCAGCGGGAACTGGGACGTGTACGTGGTAGGGATTGACGGAAGTGGTCTTAGCCAATTGACTTCCGATGTGGACGATGACGGCCTGCCCATCTGGTTGGCCGATGGCACCACCATCGCTTTCGTTTCCGATCGGGATAGTGTGTGGGCAATGTGGGCGATGGACGCTGACGGTGATAACCAGCGTCCTCTCTTTGAGTTGGAGGGTTCTATTGATGGTGTGGTGCAGATCGACGTGCAGAATGCCCGGGGTTGGACTGAAGAGACCATTGCCTGGACTCCCTGAGCTTGGATCTGCAGCGTGATTGCGAACCTGCACCATGGGGTCTTGGTTGACAACCTGCGCCTGTTTGTCACAGCAGTCGTGTGTGCACTGGTGGTGGGTGTTGTGGCAATCAGTCTGCGCGATTGGCCATCTGAAGTGGCCGTGCTGGGTACGCCTACTCCCACGCCTTCCCCTACACCCACGAATACGGCGACACCTACGCCTACTCCCTCACCCACCCCAACACCCACGGCTACGGCCACACATACAAGCACCCCTACACCGACTCTAACGGCGACCGTTGATCAGGGAGCGGTAGCGCAGCCGGACGAGACGTCATCTTCTGCGCCGACGGCGACAGCTACCCGCAGTGGAACGCCTGTCCCCACTCCCACGCCCACCCCCTCCCCGACACCTGTACCCCGCACTGTCTTGGTAGATAGTCTCAACCTTCCCGACTTCACCCAGGCCAACGACCATTTCTGGTTCAATCGTCCCTTTGATGAGGCCTATGCCACGTGGAGCAGCTCATATTACCCCTTCGGGACAGACGGGCGCGGGAAGTATCTCTGGCATCACGGAATTGACATCCAGAATCCGATGGGGACCCCGATCCTGGCTGTGGGCAACGGTGTTGTGGTTTGGGCCGGGCCAGACGATCAGAAACCGTTGGGGCCTATGCTGGACTTTTACGGTCAGGCTGTGTTGATTCGCCATGAGCGGGAATGGAACAGCCTGCCGGTGTACACGCTCTACGGTCACGTGTCCCGGGTCCTGGTCAAGGAAGGACAGCAGGTGAGAGCGGGTGATGTGATCGCTGAAGTTGGTCAAGGAGGGATTGCCCTGGGACCTCACCTGCACCTGGAGGTGAGGGTAGGTGAACACTCGTATCGGGAGACCTGCAACCCCGACTTATGGGTACGGCCAGATGAAGGCTACGGTGTGGTGGCGGGGCGTGTCGTGGATGCCCGGGGGTATGTCGTGCCTCAGCAGCCGGTGTTTCTGCATCGGGCCGAAGAACCCGACCGCTTCTGGCGGCAGACGTTCACCTATCCTGACAACGAAGTGAAATCTGATGTCGCGTGGGGCGAACTCTTCACCTTTTCTGATGTGCCCGTCGGTAGCTATGTGGTAAAGACCTACTTCGACGGGCGGCTCTTCACACGCACTGTGACGGTGACCAACCAGCAGACCGTTTTTGTGTCCGCTGAAGGAGCGATGCCCTCCCCGACGCCGACTCAGCCTCCAGTAGATGACGTTTCGACTCCCCTGCCGGAGTAACACCTGCTTCGGCCCCTGATGCCACGTGACTGGCACTTGAGATCCGCTGGTCACTTGGCTCCCACGTAGTTTGTGGACACGGGGAAATCCCTGGCGTGGTGGGCCGTCAGTGGCTGCCAGGGTTCATTCCTCCAGCATGGGGGCTCCGAGGTGTCCGTGCACCTGGTAGCGCTGGAACAGCTGGCCCCAGCTGGTGTCAGCCTTCCACGTCTCGAATGTTTTCTGGTCTTTCAGCGGCCAGCGCAGGTAATCGTGGTAGACCTCAGATCCCAGGATGAAGATATTCACCAGAGGGGTTCGGAAGAAGAAGTTCTGCATTGACTTCAGGGGACTGAACCAGAGAGCGTCGCCAACCATGCTGGCCAGGTTGTCACCTACGGTGAAGCCCCAGCTTTCCTCCGCCAGCTCGCCGTCGCCCACGATCTCGATCTCGCGTACATCACCGACGCCCAGTCCGCGCTCGTGCGCCAGCCGGACGTAATCCAGGTCGCTCATAGGATCAAAGCCCATCATTCTGGCGGCCACGGCGTCGATCGCTACCTGGTCGGCACTGGCCAGGATGACGTCTTTTACCTCCGGCTCCATAGTGCGTGGGCCTGGCCCATTGCCCGCGGTGGTGCCGTCCATCACCGCAAAGATGCCGGT
>SDBU01005911.1_pt1 | contig 14506 bp, 22 predicted proteins | sample 2277071 | NCBI WGS metagenome assembly SDBU01 (sample SAMN10397929, study PRJNA504765) | marine sediment metagenome | isolation source: marine sediment core GS08_GC12, 126 cmbsf | place: Arctic Ocean: Gakkel Ridge, Loki's castle | collected 2008
TACTTCCACCCAAGCATCTGTTCCATTCCATTCATATAACTTACCATTTGGATAAGTCCCTCCATAAAGTTTACTGTCAAAAGCGACAAGTGAAAGTATCCTTATTTCATCACCAAGTTTTGGTGCTACTTCTACCCATTCATCAACCCCGTCCCATTCGTAAAGATTTCCATTAGTATCGGTTCCACCATAAAGTTTACTGTCAAAAACTACTAATGAAAATATCCTTGTTTCATCACCAAGTTTTGGTGCTACTTCAACCCATCCAATATCAAATTTTTTAGCAGCTTTTGCCTCTGCTAAAGAAGATGAAGAAACATATAATTCATAATTAGCAAAATTAGTATCTGTAGCTGATGCAGTCCAGGAAACTAAAAACTGTGTGTCTACAACACTTGAAACACTTAAAGTCGCTGCAAAAGCAGGGTTCTTTGTATCTAAATCAAAAGCAGCAGATAATTCACTAACAGTAGAATCCCCATCATCTAATGTAACCCTGACTTTAGAATTTTCTACATTTATATCATCAGCATCCGTTTCTGCTTTCCAAATTGCTGTTTTTGTTGCTGCTGTAGTAGTCACATCCACTGACCCATAATCACCTTCAAAAGTTGTCATAGTAATATAAGTAGAAGCATTATCTAAATATTTAAAACTTACATCTAAAAAAGAATTATCAGCATCATGGGCATCATAAGTTATTGTATATTCTTCACTACCATCTGTGGGTACAGAAACTGCGGTATTAGCAATTACAGGTGCTATACTTATTGTACTATTCTCGGCGGTAGTTCCATTTGCTGATTCGGTAGAAGTTTTATTAGGATTCCTTGTTTTCGAATAAACAGTATAAGTAGTTCTCTTAGTTAAACCTGTTACAGTTTTTGTTCCCCAAGTTGCTTTATTCTGCCAAGCTTCAGAAGCCCCTAAAGTCCCATCAGTTTGAACATATTTATTTGCCCCTGTCCCTGAAACATAAATAGCATGTTCAAATACAGTGGGTGCAATAGCAGCAGCATCAACAGCATTCTCATTAACTACCATATCCATTGTAGTATCTGTAGCATTAGAAAGGGTAGGTGCGGCAGGAGTTCCTGGTATAATTCCTACATCTAAAGATTCAGAAGTCGTAGCATTCCCATAATCATCGGTATGAATACACCTAATATCTAATAAATCATCCCCGTCAACTGCATCAAAAAGTTTTCTTTCAGCTGAAGGGGTAGCAGTATTTGCATCTCCGGTAGTTGTTGTATACCCATCTGCATTAATTTGTGTAGCAAAAATATTAGAATCAGGGTTTGTTTCCGTCCAAGAAGCATTCATAGTTGTCCCTGTATCAGTAGCAGTAGGAGTCGAAGAAAGATTTATTGCCGATAAAACTCTTGGGTTATAATTATCAAAAGTTGTAACTGTATCCGTATCGGTTATAATTGTATCTGCTTCATTCCAAGCATCATAACTATCAGGTCGATAAAATTTTAAATTAGTATCATCACCAATATAAACAATAGGCATATCATCATGAGTTACTCCAGAAGAATATTTTCTTGGAACCGTAGGGTATGTACTATCAGTTGCATTCTCAAAAGTTTCAAAAATTGGAAGTGCGCCACTAGTACTTATAACATCCCTTGCACGCATCCTTAATATATAATCATTAGGAGAACCTGATGTTTTACCCATCCAAGCTACAGCATTGTAATTATCAACATGTATATTCGCTCCAGCAGAAGGATTAATCTGATCTCTATTATCAGTTGTTTCTTCTGTAACTGGATAAATTGTCCCTGTACCAGAAGATGCAACTCTTATATTATAAACAGTATCTGTGGTTTTACCAGACCAATAAAGAAAATCCGCATCATTAGTATTATAGACTATAGTTGGATGTTTTTGATGTCTATCTGCGGATGCTGTAGTTGTAAGAGTTTCAACAGTCCAAGAATTGTTGCTAAATGCTCGATGAATATTGATATAATTGTTACTAACATCATATCTTTCCCAAGCAACACAAACAGTATTTGTAGAATCAACTGCTATAGAAGGATTTTGATTACGATAAGAAGCATCTGCTTCGGAAACTATTGTAGTAGAACTCCCCCAACTATCCCCTCCATTAGTTGAATAAACATATTTTAAAACACAAGGAGTTGTCGTTTTAAAACTACACCCCACGCATAACTTATCATTAGCATCAATAGCTAATGAAACCCCTCTTACTGTAGTGGTCCCCACCAAAACATAATCTTCCACTACAAACCCATCATCAGAATCAGAATGATAAAGATAATTCAACCCACTTTCTTTAAAAACTATATGAACTATTCCATTAGAATCTACATCAGCTGAGTATAATTTAGAATCGGCATTTTTCCCAGTATCCCAAGTTTCCCAATTTGCCCCATCATCAGTTGATTCTGCTATATAAATATCATTAGTAACCTGATAAACCAAAATAGTTGAGCCTTTAGGAGTTGTAAATAATATCTTAGCATCGTTATCAGTTGAAGGAAAAACTACATTAGTCGAAGAAACAATAGTATAAGTCGTAGGATCAATAATAATAGGATAAACTGCCTTCTTCATTGCTTTCCTATCAACAGGAGACATTTCTAAAACATTTTTCTTCTTAGTAAAATTATAAGAATATTCTCTACCTTTCCTATCTACGGCAATAGCCCTTTTAATCCTAAAAACTTTTTTATCTTCTTTAAATACAGAAATATCTCCGTTTCGTTCTTTTTTAAACTTTAAATCTTTTGGAATTTTAATGCTGAATGAAAAATCTAATGGGGCTTTTGAGTTTTTGAGAATTATATATTCTTTAATACCTTCTTCATAAAACTCTAATTTAACATCAGTAGATTTAAAACAATCTTTCCATACAACTTTGTTATCTTTTATTTCGGTAATACTTACATCTTGATAAAATTCCCTCCACATTCCTTTTAACTTCTTCTTTACTAACTTTTTTCTCGGAAGAACTTTCATTAATTTAAAGTTGATCCAAGTATCCTCGTAGGTCTTGTTTTCTAAACTATAAAGACAAGAATTAATTTTATCTGTATCGTCGCCAAAATAACAAGTGCTTCTTTCGCCTTTCGAAACATAACCGAATTCCCAGTTTCGTTCTTTCTTGATTCGAAGCTTTTTGCCTTCTACACCACCCTTAATACCATTTATAGAAAATACTGGAATTACACATTCGCCTCCTCTAACAGAATCTTTTTAAAATCTTCTATCCTATTTCCGTTTTCTTTATCGTTTATCTTCTCACATTGGATAGAATTTTTATCTAAAAGTTCTTTTACTCCATTCGGGATTAAATAAGTTGTCCCATCAATCATCCCTATGGGAGTCTTTTTCCCTATCAAATATTTAATACCCCTCATCAAATCTTTATTTGTAGAAAATCTTATAAGCTCCATTAGAAATTCCAACCTTTAACTTTTTCTACATCTAATCTAAGGAACTCTAATTGTTCCTTCTTCGTTAAATCCTTTTTATTCAATTCAAAATACCTCTCTTTTAATCTTTCTATAAACTTCCTCATCGCTACTTTTAAATGTTTATCCCTACCTATCAATCCATTGGACGAGATAATAAATAAGTTTTCTTTGTCTAAAAATTCTATTCTTATAAGCATTATTGCCTCCCTCAAAAAGGTGAAGTCATAAGTGCGTTTAAATAATATATATCAAAACCTGTATCTGCAAGGCCACATTGCCCAATTGACCTGATCCAAAAATAGTCTGTAGTTGTAAGAGAACCTTCCCCTGAAAAATATTTTGAATTAGCTGTAATGTTTACTGTAATTGCAGAACCAGCCCCTCCAGAAGAATTTCGTAATTCCATCGATCCATTAGCGGTTGCATTTTGGGTAGACTGAACTACCATTTGTAAAATTGTAATATCAGAAACATTAGGCAAATCAATTTTTATTAGGTCTGTATTTTCGTCAACTATTTCCACACCAATTCTAAATGAGATACAATGATTCGTTTTCCATAGGTCAACAACTCCCGCAGAAAAATCCTCTGTATATGCCACACAAAAATATTTCCAAGGTGCCTCATGAAATGTTGTGGAATCGATCGTCCAGCGGCCATCCACAGAACTCGTTGTAGTTTCAATTAAAGATCCATTAGACTTAGAATATAATCTAACTTCTGCATCAGAAATTCTAGTCTTGTTAATGTCATCCGCAGCCAAAACTGAACCTTTGAAAAAATAACCCATTATTTATTCACCATTAAATCCTATTATTTTCTTTGCTAATTTATCTACATTTTTCAACTCTTTTTCCCAAATAATCAAAGTATCAAAACCGTATTTCTTAAAATGAGAAATCCTTTCTTCGGGGGTTTCTTTATTAGGAAATTTCTCAAGATTATGCCAATAGTCCCCAAATAGTTCAATTAATTTCTTCTGCCCATTAACATTTAGGAAATCGGGGTTGCGTCCCTCTAACCAAAAAGAATAATCACCTACATATTTATATTCATTTGGGAGGATTTTATCTAATAATTCAATTAAAATTTCTTCCTTTTTGTTGGGTTTTAAATTTAAAGATTTATGTAACTTTTTAAGAAATTCAGGATTTAAAAATTTCTCCTTATGAATTTTACTTGTTTTCTTTTTATATTCTTCCGTATTATGAGAATCACAATTATTTTTATAATGTTCTTCTCCCATCTTCTCTCCTTTATTCCAAACAATTCTACCCTTTTTATACTTTTTAATTTGAGCTTCAGAATTTGTCCTACAATAATCTTCTGACATTTTCATTCCTTTATTCCAAGATTTCATGATTCCTTTTGTCCCTTTATTCCAAGGAATTTGTCCTATATGAGATTTACCCATCTTTTTCAAAGTTTTTTCAGAACATAAACCAGTTTTTCCTTTGTTCCAAGGTATTGACCCTTTTTTAAATTCACTTGAGGGATGATTTCCTTTCTTAAATTCAGTTTTAGGAGAATTATGTTTCCCTTTTAATGTTTTACTTATTTTCTTTTTCACTTTTTCTGGTCTTTTCTTCCCCTTAAGAAAAATACCTATTTGAGGGCATTCCTTACCTTTGTTCCAAGGTGTATGATTTTTTTTAAACCCCGGATTATGAGGAAGAGGTTTCCCTTTCAAAAAATCCCAATAACATTCTTTAGTATGAAACTTTTTTTCCCTATAAATAGTTTCAAATTCAACCCCACATCCTTTACACAACACCTTATATTCCTTTCTCCTTTTCTTAACTCCCATTACTTCCCAACTTCTCCATTCTTAATTTTTTCAACTTCTTTTCCTTTATGAGACTCGCTATTCTTTTGCCTAGTTTTTTCTGACTGTCTTTTTCCTCTCTTTTTCTCCTTCATCAATTCTAAGGTTTTTTCAGAATAAACCCCGACTTTTCCTTTGTTCCAAGGAATACCACCTTTTTTAGGCATTTTTACTCCTTATTTAATTGGTGGTTTACCTTCCCACTTGTTAAATATACTATCACAGGCATAACCCAAACCAATAGCACTAACAATATTTAATTGCCCTAGACTTTCAACAGCAACAATCCCTATAGCCACAGAAAGAATAGATAACAAAGAAGTCTTAAAGTTATCTTTAAAATAACCAAAAACATCAGTTGCTGTTTCTCCTTTTACTTTCTTTTTCAAAAAATGTGAAAACATTGATACATATGCTAATCCTAGTAAAAAATAAGTACTCTCTAACATTTTTACCCTCCTTTACTTTAATTTAATTTCAAATCCTATCTTAAATTGATAAAAAATATTCTCATCGAACTTTTTAATCACTAATAACGGGACCAAACTAAAATTTTTATTTATTTCAAAAGATTTCTTAAAATCTATCTCTATATTTTCTCTACCAAATCCTTTTGAATATTTTACATTTAAATAATTATTTTTAAATAATCCTGTTAATAATAATTTGCCATCTGAAAAATCCTTAAAATCAAAATCAATTCCAAAAGATAGTTGTCGAAATGGATATAAAAACGAAACCCTCTGATTAGATATTCTTTTTGCTGTTTTTACATAACTAACAAACTCTATATTTTTATTATATTTATATCGAGTGTTCTGTCCCCAAAAATAATTCCCATTCTCACGCTCAAACATCACTGAAATTAAATTAGACTGTCCATTCAATCCAGATGTAATTTCATAATCAAATGGTTGATTTGGTAAATTCCCAGTTCGTAAACTTATAGAAAAAAGCAAAATTAAGACTTCACTAATCATCTAAATTATTTCCTTTCATAATCGCATCTCTTACAAGTTGTTCTACTACTATGATTATAAGAATATTTACCTTTTCTTTTACATTTGGGACATAGCCAAGCATAAGAACCAGCATATCTGGATTCCGTTTCTAATCCTATTGGAACTCCTCTATTATTCACTCTATTATTCATTCTTTTCTCTTTTAATTTAATAAAAAGTTATTCCAACCTTTTTATTCCATTGTTTACCTGTTCTCTTCTCATACTCATATCGCCGCTCCGTCTCTAATACGTCCCGTATACATACAAAATAATAACACCTTCCGTCTTTCTCTCTATAAAAACAATTTTCATCACAGTTCATTTTGTCACCTTAATTTAATTCTAATATCTTAATTGCATTTTCAAGTTGGTCAATTTTCTCTTTCGTCCAGTTAATATGAATTTCCTCGCTCGATTTTTCGCCACTAATTTTTTCAAAATCAACAACATAATAACTATCCCACCTATCCAGCTTTTTCAATTTTTCATCATATTTATTGTTTCTATATTGGAGTTCAAAATATCTTAAACTTTCCTTTAATTTTGATAAATCACTTCTTAACTTATCAATAACATAACTAAGTTTCGTTGCCATATTATTATCCCCTATTTTTTAACTTCTAAATTTGCAGTCCAGATACTAAATGAGAATAAAAATATTAGAATTTCTATCATTTTATTACCTCTAACATCTTGTCAATTATCCCTTGCAAATAATCCTCTACTGTTTCTTTCTCCTTCTTAAGTCTATCTAACTTTCTCCATTGCTCCTTATCAAATTTTAAAACTACTGCATAATCTTTCTGAACTCCCCAAATAGAATCAACCAATATTATCACTAAAAATAAAATCAACAAAACTACTAAAACTTTTATAACTTTATTCATCTTCTATAAATTCCTTTTTTATACCTATTTTATTATATAATTCATCATCTGCATATATTACTTCTATTACTTTTCCTTTAGCATTTACATTTTTATTGCAAAAATCTGATTCCCATTGCATCCCATCACTTAAATCTTCCCCGAATATAATCATTTTATCACATAGCGAAAGTAAAGTTAAACAATACATTTTTATCTGGTCTTGTTCATTATTTTCGTCTGAGAAAAAATGTGGTAGATATAAATGTACCCCTAAAAATACTTTATCTGAGAAAACCCTTTTTAACTTTATTAAAATCTGTCGAACTTTTAAATAATTATTATAAGGATCATTTCTATATTTATGACAAATATAAACCACTTCTTTAGCTATCATCCATTATCTCCTTAACTAAATAACAACCTTAAATATTGTAGTTTCTTTTTTTACTTTATCAGCAGATTTAGCATGATACGCTTCAAGTTTCTTTTCTATTTTATACCCTTCAATCCCTTCTACATCCTGTAAATCTATCTTGATACTATCTCTATTATTCTTATCAAATATTATATGTATATTCTGGCTTGCTCTTCCTGTCAAATGTAATCCCTCTTCTGAATAAGCATTCGCTCCAACCATAGATGAACCTCTTGCATAAGTATCTCCTATTCTACAACTATGCATATGCCCAAATATAACAAAATCTAATTTAATTCCTCTTGTTGCGTATTGTCCTACTTTTCTCTGGACTGATTTTTCTATGTCTTTTTCAATTGCCAATCCATGTGTAACAAGAACATTTTGCCCCCCAATTTCTATTACCTGTTCAAGTGGATTATCTCCTCTCTCAAAAATTATACCTTTGCTTTTTCTAAACAATAAATTAAGTATCTCGAATATAGTAAAATCATAATTGTCAGTTGCAATAATATCCGTCCAGCCCATTTCTTCTTTCATTCGTGATTCATTCCCGCTCACAGATACAACTTTAACATTAAAATCTTTGTTTAAATCTAACAACATTTGTTCAATAATTATAACAGCAAGAATAGTAGCTTTACTTCTATTAGTTGCTTGAGATAATAATTCATCCAGTCTTCTATCACTATTAAGCATGTCTCCAGTCATAGCAAAGAGAATATTAGAAACATTAAATAGTTTAAAATATCTTCTTGCCTGATCAACAAACTTCTTACACCTCTTAGAAACAATAGTAAAATCACTTTTGTTCATTAATAAATCCACAAGTTCATTAAAATGCCCGTCGGATAACTGAAGAATTCCAGCTCCTTTACTTTTAGGATTTTTATGTTTTATAGTATATTTAGAAAGATCATACTTTTTTACTATACTAATAAGTTCTTTGTTATACTCAGTAACTGCATTTTCTACACGAGCAAATTGTCTAAATGATTTACGCTCGATTCTGTTCGAATCCATAAACCGTTGTCGCTGCTTCGCTAATCGAACATTCTCTCCTAATATCTCCCTATCAAAACTTCTATTTGTAAACCATCTCCCACACTTATTACAAACATACCTTTGGTCTTTACCTTCATTAGTTTCAAGAAATCCCCTTTTATGTAATTGTTCAGAATTACAATCAGGACAAAAAATCTTTTTTTCTTCAGACATTATTAACCTATTAGGTTTGTTTAACTTATTGTTGATTTAGTCTTAATATAACATATTTTTTTATCATTTGCAAGAACTTTTTTTATTTAGCTTTTGAAAGCAATTATTTTCATTCTTAAATTTCCTTCTAAATCTGCTCGCTGGTCAATGCTCTCCCAGTAGCATAAAATGGTGGCACTTGTAGAGGCCACATCAGTATTTATTGTACCATTTACATCAAAACATTGAGCCCAGTTGTTGCTATCTGAGCGAAATTCAAGAATTGTGTTATAATCTCCGTCATCCTCGCTGAAATTATATTTCACCTCTACACTTCCCTTGCTTCCTGATCCCGATGCACTAGTAAGTTGAGTTGCACTCAAAATAGTTACTGTTGCCATTATATTACCTTTTTTAACTTATAAATTTTTCTTATTTCATTTTCAAAAAATACCTGCCAAGAGTCCCTTTTAAAATTTGTTTTACTATGACAACTCCTACATAAGGAAATTAAGTTTCTCATAATATTGTTTTCTTTGTCATAATCAATGTGGTGTACACCTAATTTTTGCTTTCTTTGCTTCTTATCACATATTTGACACTTATATTTATCTCGCTTCCTAACCTGCCCTTTTAATTCATTGTTAAATTCTATCCCATAAGCCTCAAATGATTTACCATTTAGCCAATTAGGATGACTTTCCCCTACTATATTTTTTGATAACCATTCACCATAACATTTTTGAGAACAAAAAATATGTTTACTCCTTCCTTGATTTTTACCCCCAAAAAAACTTTTTTCACAAATTTTACATTTATACTTTATCATGCCACCTTTCCAAGAAGGACTTTTTTCTCCAACAAACTTTCCAACTTTACTTTTATTAACACATTCTCTTGAACAGTAAATTTTATTAGAAGAAGGGATCACCTCAAATTCTTTATCACAATATTTACAAATCTTCATAATTCTTTTCCTCTTCCTTCCCGCAGAATCAGCACATTTTCTCGAACAATATTTTGCCTTATTACGAAATATAGGCACTTCAAATTCTTTCTCACAGTATTTACAAATTTTTGAAATCTTCTTTTCCAAAGACAAATAAAAACATTTTTTTGAACAAAATTTTCTTTCACCTTTCTTGAGACGACAAAAATGAATTTTAAAATCCTCCCCACATTGTAAACATTTTAATCTAATCATTATATTACCCTCCCACACAATAAAAATTTCATCTTTAACCAGCCCTCATTACTACATAAAATATAAATCCTATAAATACTATAATCATACCAATACACAATGCTTTTAATACTTTTATATGTTTATTTAAAAACTCATCCATTTATTTTCTTCCTTTTCTTACACTATTAATAACTTTACCTTTGTTTCTATCATATTCCATCTCTTTTTCATATCTCCGTCTTCCTATATAATCAAGAATACATCCAGCAATACCAAAAAATATGTAAAGTAAGAAACCCCCAACAAATATAGACACTATTATTTTTATCATTATTTTCTCCAATAAGTTACTATTTTATTCTTATTCCTTTTCTTACTAAAGCCAAAATTACCATTAGGTAACAACCAGCTTTCAATATAAGATAAACTATTCCATTATTTTGACACGCCTTTTTTCCTTTATTCATTTTTTAAAATACCTTCTTTCTGCCATTTTTTATTTTATAAGGATATACTTGAAACTCCTTGCTGCAATATTTACACAATCTCTTAAGTCTCATATCTTTAATATGCATAAAAGTTTTATCAAAAGCAAGTGTTTTATTGCTTGTTCCAATAAATCTTCATTCGGCATATATAAGCACCGCCTGTTATCATCTGTGACCACAATTCCACTTTACGGTTTATCTGCTTTCTTATTACTTAATTCAATTATCGCTTTCATCATCATATCTACAAGCCGACTTAAATTTTCACCATCTGCTTCAACAATTATTCTATCAAACTTATCTCTAATGAATTTACCTCTTGAATAATACTTTTTATTCGTTTCTTTATCTCTTAAGAATACATTATTATATTCGGTTGTTGTTGTATCATAAGAAGTTTCTATTATTGAATCTGGTTGCATAATATTAATTGTATCAATTTTTGTTAAGACTATGTGTTCTGTTTGTATTTCATATAAACTATCAACTCCATCTAATTCATATTCTTTTTTATTTATTTTATCCTTATACATATATTTCTGGCGTTTCACATAGACTCCTTCAGGTAAACTTTTATGGTCAAGTTCAGCCCAATCTTTATTTTCAGTTCCTTCCTTATAAGTAATTTGCTTGAGTTTTTCCAATGCTCCTTCCCCAATAAATAATTTAGATGATTGTATAAATTCTGAACCTGTTACAGACTTTGCGACTACAATACTTGAATCAAAAGTTACTTTTCCAGATTTATATTTTATAAAATCTCCTGAACCAAAATTCAAAGAATCTATATCTCCATTTTCAAATATAGCAAATAAAGAATCATAAGTCGCCTTCGTCAACTGTAAATTATATATATCTGAATTATAATAGTTATTACGGATTTCAGATGCGGATAAGGCTCGTTTGTAGATTTTAGATTCATCTATTATGCCAGTAAAAAATGAGTAATTTCCAGCGTTATTATAATTGGCACAAGCAATTCTACCATTATCAATACCTGTTAATTCAAAAAACCAGGACGCTCTATCTGTGGTAATCTCAAAAGTCTGTGCTGGTTTTATACCATTGACATAAATAGATATAGTATCAGATGTTATTCCACCATCTTGAACCAAAGCCACATGCGTCCAAGTATCATCAAAAATAACTTGATTATCTGTTGTTAAAGCCCATTGAGTTAATCCAGCATCTTTTATTACCGCATATACTTTTCCAGTTGTTAAAACAAACAAATTAATATACTCAGTCGCATTAACATCCCCAAAACAAACTATTATGTTATTAGACGATGGAGTAGCATCAGGCATTTTTATCCAAGCTTCCCAAGTTCCTATTGTTGTAGCAGATAAATCACCAACAGCAGCATCAATATTCACATATCCACTATCAACTCCAACAGAATAATTTAATTTATATGCACCTATGCCATTTTTAAAACTATCAGGTTCAGTTTTGTGTATTATACCATTTGCCGAACCAGTAACAACTCCATCATTACCATTTCCACTTTGGTCGGAAGCATCATAGTCAAAAGAACCATAATATACAAGTGAATCAACAGATATTCCATCTGTTATATATTCTGCAAGTGAATCTGAAAGAGCAGTTCCTGTCCTTATTGCTGTCTGGATAGTGTCAGAAGATATGGAACTTATAGCACTGTCATTTTGAACTTTTGTATAAAAACTATCGGCATCTACCTTACCTTCATCTCGATTAAGACTATCAGCATAATCAGCTCCTAATCCTTCAGCGACTGCCCCAGAAAGGAAAGCCACCGTATCAATAAAGTTTATTCGCCCCGATCCAGATGATGTGTCCTTCCAGGCTCGAAAAGAATCAATCCTAGCTTTATCAGCAGTAATTTGTCGTTGTGAAACTTGTGCAGTACTAGTAAAATATACTAATACTAAAAATAATAATACTGGTAAAAAATAAACTAATTTTTTCATATCCTAAAGATGTATTTTGTTGTTTATTAAATATTATAAGGAAAAGCAAATCTTTCATAGAATTTCTCATAATTCCTTTAGCATTTTCCTTATTTACGGTATTAGCCTTTCAATTAATCTGTCTAATTTTGCTTCTATACTTTTCTGATCTTCTTTAATTTCTTGTAATAGAACTTTCTGCTCCCTATTATTCATTTTCAATTCAACAACATCAGTACTATTAAAATCAACTTTAGTAGCAGTACTATCAACCTTTATTTTTATTGCAGTTCCCGCACTTATACTCATAACTAAAAATATAACAAGAAATATAAACAACCGAAAATTCGAAAGCCATAAATTTAAAACATTACCAATACCATTTTTTTTATTCATTTTTATGAACCATAATTATACCGAATTGTTATGTTGATATTTGATAAACCCCCTACAACTGACCCAGATCGCACCCAGAGAAAATCAGTTAAAGATAAACTCCCAGTTTGTTCTGCATATCTGTTTCCGTCACTAAAGGTAACTGTAATTGCAGATCCAGCCCCGCTCGCCTGATTTCTAAGTTCGATTGTTGGGGCTCCTTCAGCAGCTCCAATAGAATTAATCGAAACTTTTGTCACAGTCGCATCACTTGGATTGGGCGGTTCTAGTTTAATTAAATCCTGAGAAGGATCAAGAATATCATAAGAAACTGCTGCGTTTATAGGAATATGCAGGGTGGGCAATTCTTACCTCCTCACATATTTTAAAACTTTATTTATACACTTCTTTGGGGATTCTTTAATCTCATCTTCCCAAAACCTGAATACCTTGTACCCTTTAAAAGAATAAATCAAATCTTGAGTAGCATCCCGTTTTTTCACTTTATCACTAGAATGCCAGTACAACCCATCTGCTTGGACGATTATATCATAATCTGATAAAAGAAAATCAACTATTCCTATCTTACAAAGAGGAACATTAGATTGAAAGTTTAACCCAACTCTTTCCAATTCTTCTTCAAGTGCTATTTCTATTGAAGTTTTTTTATTTGGCATATTCCCTGAAGATAAAAACTTTATTATTCTTTCCCTACCTCTTTGTTTTTGTTCTTCATCCCATTTATTCCCATAGTTTGAATTATTTTTACCCTTTCTTGCTTCTACAGCTTCAGGATGTTCTTTATAAAATTTTTTCTTTGCTTCACTTAATTGGGGACACTTCTTCCCTTTATTCCACGCTTCTCGCCCTATACGAGATTTACCTAATTCTCTACCTTGTTCTCGTAACTGTACCATCCTTTCTTTTGAAATATTAAGTTTTTTACCTTTTTTAATTTCGCCCAATCTCTTTTTAGTCTTTTCGGTATGGTTCTTACCATAAAAAGAACTGTTTTCACCTCTATTATATAAATAATAACATTCTCTTATATGAAACTTTTTATCTTTCCTAATAGTTCTAAATTCTATTCCACAACCTTTGCAGATTTTCTTGTATTTTTTATTCCCTTTATTTGAGGGGATAACTCCTAATCTAGCTTCTCGCATTTTTTGTATTGTTTCTTCAGAATAAATTCCTGTCTTACCTTTATTCCAAGATTTCTGAACCCCTTTCTTTCCTTTGTTCCAAGGTATATTTCCGTCTTTAAACAATATAATTATCCTTCTTAAATTTATAAAACTCTATAAAATAATGTAAAATTGACAATTATATCCCTCCATTATTGATGAAACCATACTGGAATAAATAAACAAATCAAAATTATTAAATATTTTTTCATTTTCTTATCCTCCATTATTAATGTATCCGAAATAATTTCATTATAGCACCAATAATTGTTGGGTCATCATTATCAGATATATTTCTTATTTGTGCTTTGATAGTATCATTTTTAGTCCCATTCCAAACATAAAATGGAATATTCATACTTATAGTATCGCCATTGGCTGAAATTGATTCTGATTCCTTCCATAAAACTGTGGAATTTTTCAATACTCTTGCTTCATAAGTATCTTTACTTCCAAATAAATTTATTGCACAATGTCCATCAAAATCACCATCAACAGGTAATAATAGAGAATCACCAGTAGAAGCAAAACCTCCATCTAATTCTACTTTATTAAAAAATGTTCCATCAACATTTCGC
>SDBU01005912.1_pt1 | contig 14506 bp, 10 predicted proteins | sample 2277071 | NCBI WGS metagenome assembly SDBU01 (sample SAMN10397929, study PRJNA504765) | marine sediment metagenome | isolation source: marine sediment core GS08_GC12, 126 cmbsf | place: Arctic Ocean: Gakkel Ridge, Loki's castle | collected 2008
CACTACATCGACAAAAGCACTCTCCACAAACGCCTTAGGATCGACAAGGGAATTATTCAGATTGGTAAAAACCTTGAACTCATTGGAGACGCGCAAGTCATACCCGTAGCTAGAAAGCCCATAACTGACAATCTTCTTCCCCTCAACTTCACGCACCAACCCATCAGAAAAGGGTTCAATCATCTTTTTTTCCTTCGCCATCTTCCGAATCCAGCGATCAGATTGCAAGCTCATAGCAATACTCCTTTAACTTATGTGGAAAAACATTATATACTTGCTTTAGGAGTTTCAAGCCAGAGTTATGTCCGATTCGTTCATTCAATCCTCCTGGACTCAAAAAGACCCACCTTTTGATGTCCCTTTGCGACCAAAAAAAATCATTGATTTTTTGGGTCAAGACCCATTGAAAGAACGCCTAGGCGTTTTCATCAAAGCGGCGAAACAAAGAAAAGAGCCCCTCGGTCACTGCCTTTTCCATGGACCACCGGGCCTTGGCAAAACCACACTTGCCATCATTCTTTCACAAGAAATGGGCACCCAACTCGTCTCAACTTCGGGTCCCACCATTGAAAAAGCTGCAGATCTAGCCGGCCTGCTCACGAATCTCGAAGAGGGCGATATCCTCTTCATCGATGAAATCCATAGGCTGAACCGAGCGATTGAAGAATATCTCTACCCTGCCATGGAGGATTTTTCCCTCGATCTTTTGATTGATAGTGGACCAAGCAGCCGCTCCGTCAAAGTCAAACTCAAGAGGTTCACCCTTGTTGGAGCCACAACACGAAGCGGACTTGTGAGCAGCCCCATGCGTTCCCGTTTTGCCTTTTCTTCCCGTCTCGAATTCTATGAACCTGAAGTTCTCTCCGAGATCATCACCCGTTCAGCCCAAATTCTACAAGTTGCCATTCTCCCCGAAGCTGCTCTTGAAATTGCCAGGCGCTCTCGCGGCACACCGCGCATTGCCAATCATCTATTGCGCTGGGTACGCGACTTTGCCCAGATCCATCATCGAGCTCCTATCGACCTTCCCACCGCCCACGAAGCCCTTCACATGCTTGCCATCGATGAAAAAGGCCTCGATGAGATGGATAAAAAACTCCTTGAAACCATCATCGACCACCACGACGGGGGCCCTGTTGGCCTCAATACCCTTGCAATTGCCCTCAGTGAAGACACCTCCACACTCTCTGAAGTCTATGAGCCGTATCTCGTAAAAAAAGGTTTCTTGCGCCATACACCGCGTGGAAGAGAAGTGACAAAACGCGCTTACGAACACTTGGGGAGGAAGATCCCGTGAAACGACTTCTATTCTTCCTTCTTCTTTGCACCACTCTTTTTGCGGAAGAAAAACCCGTCACCATCAGAGTTCTTCTCACAAAACTGGCAAACGAAGCTCTCATCGAAGTGAAGGGACGCCATCACCTCTACAATCCCAAGACTGAAACATTTCTCTCTTCGAATAGCAAAAAAAAGAAAGCCCGCATCACACCGCACGAAAAAGGACTCTATTGGGGCGACCTTCTCTCTGATGTATTTGAGCTACGCATTGTCCCCGATGAAAAAAATTGCAGCATCCTCGTCGATGGCATTCAATACAAAGGATGGATTGAAATCTACAACATCGGTGGGACCATCAACATCGTCAATGAAGTAGACGTGGAAAACTTTCTAAAAGCAACCCTCAGCCCAAAAGTCCCAACTAAACTCAGCAAAGAAACCCTCGATGCCATTGTCATTACTGAGAGAACCAATCTCTATCACACCATAGAAAAAGGAGCCTATGCAAGTTGGCAACTCGAAGCTGAGAAAGAAGGGTATTTTGGCATAGCGCAAAGTCGCTCCATCTGTGATGCCATCGAGCGAACACGCGATATCATCCTCCACTACAAGAAAAAACCCTTTACAGCCTCTTGGGGACTCGACCACACAGGCCGAAGCGTCACCTTTCCCGCAATCTTTCGAAAAGAAAGCGAAGTCCCACCAGGTGTAGATAACCTCCCCTCCTTACACGATAGAGCCAAATCGAAATGGAAATCCGCCATTTCGACACAAGTCCTCGCCCAGATCGCTGGGCAAACGACCCTGACCGGAATCGATCTTTTCCGCGCAGAAAAATCTCATAAAGTCTATGCCATTCGCTTAATCGGCCCGACAGGTTACAAGGACATCAATATCCAAAATTTCCAAAAAGCCTTAGGAACCAATGCATTGCAAAGCAACGATTTCACAGCCTTTCTCAAAGGGAAAAGAGTTTATTTCACCGGATACGGCCAAGGACTGGGTACGGGGCTTTGCATTGCAAGCTCTGAAATTCTCTCTTTACGCAAAGCAAGCGCAGAAAATATTTTAACAACTCATTTCCCCCAGACAAAACTCATCAACATTCGGCAAGAGACGGGCAAACGCCTTTCTATGAGCCCCGCCTGGCAATAATTTTATAAAATTACACAGACAGCGTTCACATTTTTTGACACTCTTGAGACATCTCGATACCACATTGACATCTTTCAACATCAGGATGATCTGAGGGCAAAGATTTTTTATAGATCTCCAGAGCAAATTGATATTTTTCAATTGCTTCCTGATATTTACCTTGAAATCTGAGAATAGTGCCCATAGATTCAATAACCTTAGCAATATCTGGATGATCAATATTCAATGAACTCTCTCGAATCGATAGGACTTTCTCTAATTTCTTCAATGCTTCACTGTATCTATCTTGCCTCACGAGGCAATCTGACATGATAAACAATAACTCTTCTATGTCAGAATGATTTGGACTTGAAAATGATTCCCAAATCTTCAGAACTTGCTCATATTTTTCCAATGCTTCTTGGAATCGCGATCGAACTGTTTTGGCATCTCCTATTTTCTTACAAAATACTGCTAGTTTGCTTGGGGAAATGTTCATAAATTTCGAGTCATCCACTAGTGGAACAGCATGGGAACAAAATTCATCCGATAAAGTTGGAAATTTCAAATTCTTATTATCAAGATTGATTTTCTCCCAATATTTTAATAATAAATCAAGAACTTGTTCATAATATGAATCTCGATCTTTTTCTTTCAAAATTACTTGAAAAAGTCGATGAATAGAAAATGTTTGCGTTAAGCCATCAAAACGGAGCCATCCTCGATTGACAAGAACGCTTAAAATTTCTTGGGCTTTCTGTTTGCTATTCTCCTCACTCAGTTGAGCATGGGTTTGCAACCAAATTTCAATATAAGAACATGAGATTTTTTCTGGACTGAGGTATGCACACACGAACAACCATTCGAGGGCTTCCCTAGAAAGTTTAGGGAGTAGCCTATCCAGCATTTCTTGCAGTGTGGCTCGATATCGCTCACTGGGACGCATCTTTGAGAAATCCACTTTAGCCATTGCAGTACTCGCTGATTGAATGGTTTCTCCTGGGGTCATCCGAATCGCCCCTGCAATTTGAGAGATCACGAGTGGATAACGACCCAATTTCTCCACCAACTCGTTCATTTCCTCCGATTCTTCCTCTTCAGTTACCTCCTTCAAAAGGGCAATTGCTTCTTCCTTCTCAAAGCAAGGAATTTCAATCCAACCTTTCACATATAGGGAAAAGTTTTCTGAAAAGTTGGTGGTAATGAGGATCTTTCCCCCTCTTTGAGGAAAATGAATTGGACTCTCTAAATTGTCATAGATGAGCAACCAGGGCACATCTAAATTTTCAAGTTTTGCAAACAGTCTTCTTTCCATGGCTTCAAAGGTGTCTTCTTTAAGAAGGGGAAGTCCTAGAGCTTGGGAGAGCTCTCGATAGCTGCTTTCAATTTGATCTTTTGTCTCTGCATGGATTGTCCAGACAACAGGAAATTCTTTGAGACGTTGATTTCCAAATGCAATGGCAACTTCACTCTTTCCAACACCAGGGGGGCCATGGAGAACTAGGATGGCTTGTTCGGAAAATTTTGTTGTAATTTCTGCAAATACGCCCCTTCGCTCAACAAACTGGGGATGGAGAGATTTGAGCTGCCTTGCCCTTCGGTTAAAGGGAACGATTAATGAAGAACTTTCAGGATTTCCATATGTGATTTGTAAAAATTCGGCTGCTTCACGTAAATTCCCCAATTCTTCATGGACTACATGCGCTTCTCTTTCTTTCAGGGGAAGTAAGTGTTCTACTGTATGGCAAAGCTGATCTCGAAACCCCTCACAGACTCTTTGTTCCAAAACAGCTGACTGATGACCAGTCTCCATATAGCGCAGAGCAACACCCTCTACCACACCCGATACCCTCTGCAGACTTTCTCGATCTTGTTCTGAGAGCGATCTAGAATGCAATAGCTGTTGCATTCCCTCAGAAAAGTGAGCATAGAGCTCTGCTACACTTCTTTGGTATTCTTCAACATTACTCAATGAGGCCATTATTGATCTCCTTTGCCAAAGCCTCTTCCAAAATGTTTTCCAAAGCTCCTTCCGAAAGTACTGCCAAACCCAGCTGATTGTACCTCATGAGATTCGTACAGGGGTTTTCTTTCGGTTTCTTGATCTTCAATTTTATTTGAAGGATGAACTTCTCGATGTACATCTTCTGGTGGTTCTCTTTGAATATTCCGCGATTCAAATGTTTTGCGTCTTTCATCCAATGCAGCATCTCTACTTTGTAACCATTTCTCAAGTAAGCTTTGTTCTGCTGCCTGTCGTGTGTTTTGGGCAACACGTTCTTCTTCTACTTGTTTTTGCTCTTCCTCATAATGATGATGCATCTCTCCTCTCAAGCCTTCGACCGCTTGATCCTCTGTAGAGTTTTCCAATGCAACCCAACTTTTCAGCCACGAGTAAAATCCAACTCCGCTCATAAAAAATTCCCCAGTTAAATGATCCTTTTTTATAAAGGGCATTAAGTGATAAAAAAACTCCATACCCAACGCCCTTTTTGCAATCAGGTCGTTTAGGGGGTGTATGCGAATTCATTCCACCGCCATAGGAGCTCTCTTTTTCCCTAGGCGACGCTCTTCAAACTACACAAACTCGATTTGAGTTTGCTCCGTTTTCCAGGGCATTCTCCTAGGCAAAAACATTAGCTCCTGCCGATGAAAGCAATTCGCATACACCCTCTTATTGAATCACGCATTTTGGAGCAGCTGCTTGTGCTGCAGCTCCTGCTATTTCGGTAACAGCTTGGGCAGCAATTCGTTTTGTTTCGATGTTTTTGTAATATTCGATTCGCTTCTCTTCTAATTCTTTTTCATATTTTTGTTGGGCTCTTTGTAATTCTTTATCATCTTGAGCTTTCTTCGCAGCGATAGATAGTTCAATTAGACCTTTTTTTTCTTCATGCTTTTGCGACCTTTCTTTTAAACTACCTTCTAATTCTTGTTGTTTCACTTCACAATCTACTTTTACACTTTGCACCAATTGATCAAATGCAATTGATTGTTCTTTCAACACTTGATTCCTAACTGCTACTTCGATAGCAAGCTCATGATCTTCTTGTTCCCGAATGAGTTTCACTCTTTCACCAAGAGTTCTTAACTCGCCCAGTCGAGCGTCAAAAACGACTTGCATGAGGGTTCCTATCGGTTTGAGTTTTCCTTCTGAATTGAGAAGTTCTAGGTCCATCAACTGTTTGACCGTTTCGAAAAATCGATGGTTCACTTGTGCCACTAATTCATCTATGAATTTGGCATTGCTCGCTTCTTCTGGAGAGACACCTTTGCGGTCAATGAGCTTGCCAATCATATCAAAAGCATAGCCTTTAGCTTTTGCATTTCCCTCGCTGGAAGCATTCCGAAACTCTGTAATTGCTCCATCCACTTGTCGTCTGGCTTCTTGAATTTGCATAGCTACTTGCTGAATGACGATATCTGTCTGATAACGATTTTCAGCATCAGCCAGCAAAGCCGAAGCGATCCCTTCGGTTATAGATTGCATCAACTGATCTCTTCCAAAAGCAGTGGTAGGTGAAGCCATGGGGCCTAAACGATTTTCTGGGCTACTACTCAAAGCGTGTCCACCAGTTGACGAATGATCTCTTCGTACAACGGATGCCTCTTGTGAAGCGGCTGATGCAGCTGATGAGGAAAAAGCCCCTGTTCCTAGCGGCGAATTGAAAGGAAATCTACTCCCTCCTCCTCTCAAAGACAATCCTGATTGAGAAGAGAGTACAAGTGGTGAAGCAGTTGCAGCTGAGGCTGCAGGTTGAGCCATTGATCCACTCGAAGAAGTTAACGTAAGTCGATTGTCCCCTCTCAAAGACAATCCTACTTGAGAAGAGCTTGGAATAGGTGTTGTCATCTGTTCCTCCTGTTTGATTATTGAGATTAAACGGAAATATTTTAGCAAAACCGAAATATTTGAAACAAGTACAATCCAAAATCTCGCGAACGAAATGGTCATGTGTCCTACGCAAGAATTATTTATCCAAACATGATCCTTCTTCTTGAGTAGCAATCGACATGGGTCTTGGCTGACTGTTGGAGTTGATCGGTGAGAAAAAAGGGAATAGTTCGTCTCATGGTTACCTATTCCTTTAATTCTTTATTTTAAAAATGCTCCTCAATGAAGGAGGAGGTATCTGAACTGTAAGTATATTTTTGCATCGTGATGCTGTGTGTAGTTTTCCTAGTGCTGGATCAGGCTGCAAAAATACCGCCCACGACTTCTCCCGGTTTTGATTTCGGAAATATGCTCATTGGATGCTTTCTGTACTTTTTCTTACAGCTCAATTGAACCTGTATTTCTCCATTAGGATTATTTCGGCTCTCGTTATTTTTGAAGTCATCCTTCTCCAAAATCGATTGAGCAACAGAAACCAACTGAGCACAATTGACCCCTGAATTTTTCTTAAGTGATTCAATCTCTTTGTATATCCTTGAGTAAGTTTATGATCCTCCCCATGAGAACGTTTTGCAATCTCGCACGCCTGTTGAAGAAATTCAATTGCCTCTTTGAAGCAACCTTTAAGAGCATAATCACTCGCTATGCTATTTAAGCCTAAAGCAATATCAGGATGATTGGGGCTCAATGTTTTCCTCCAAATTTTCAATGCTTTTTGATGTAGCCGAAAAGCCACTTCGAATTCCTCTAGATACTGGTGACAATTTCCCATGTTATTTAGACTTGCTGCAATATTAGGATGATCCTGCCCTGATGTGATTCTTTTTCTCATTTCCAGTGCTTTTGAATGAGAAGACAATGCATCCTTGTATTTCTTTTGAGAAAAAAAATAATATCCAATTCTTTCATGGCTCAGCGCAGTATCTGGATGGTCTCGCAATAGAAATATTTGAATATCTAAGGCTCGTTGATATCTTTTAAATGACAAATCGTGATCGTCTTGATGATAATTGCAGATCCCAATATTTATTAATATGTTCGCATATGCAAGAGTATTATCTTCTCGACTACTCTCAAGAGTTGCTAACGCAATCTTAAGAGTTACTAATGCAGCCTCAGTTTGACCTAGTTTATTGTGACAACGCCCTATGTTATTTAGGATCATTGCCTTGTCAAGAGGTTTGGAAGGTAACCCTTCACCGATCTCTAATGTTTTCTGGTATTTTGTTAACGCACTTTCATATTTCCCTTGTCGTTCTTCAGCCATCCCTACTTTAGCATAAAATAATGCTTGATCATCAGGGGATAGCACATCAAATCTTGGATCGTGGATCAGTATTATGGAATGTACATAAAGCTCTTCTACACTAGATTGAGTCTTTCCCCAATCTTTCATGCTTTCAAAATCAATTTTCCCCCAAAGAATTACGAGCAATTTACAAGCTTGATTATAAGAAGATTTCGGGCCTATACCATCTTGGGTTTCTCCGATGAGCTTTAGAATTTCCTGAAAGATACGATGCATCGAAAAAGTTTTGCCAGAACGGTTGAATCGAAGTATTGTCAGTTTTGAAGAAAGGTTTTCTATGATATCATCTCTAGATTTATCACTATCGATGTCAGGATGTTTTTTTTCTAACCATTCACTCAGAAAATAACCTGGGATTCCGTCCGGATTGAGTTGGGAACATATTTGGAGCCACTGCAGATCTAAAGGATTTAATAAATTGAGAAGCGAAACGAAAATTCCTTCTGCTGTTTGTTGGTAACGTTCATTTGCTTCCATCCGCACCAAACCCAGTCCTCTCGCAACACAATCTTCTAGATACTGAGGAATATCGAGATGCGCATTTCTTTTGATATAGCGAGCAATTTGTCCAAGAATAAGAGGATAACATCCGAGTCTTGCAGCTAATTGGTGCATGGCATCCGACTTATCTTCACCTGTAATTTTCTGCAAAAGTTCCACGGCTTCATCTTCTGTAAATAAGAGTACTTCTACCGCAAGGGTTTCTGGAGAAAAATGGGCCAATGGTTGCCTAGAGGTCAGCAGAATCTTTCCTTTTGGAAGAGGGATTGTTGTTGCAACGTTGTCATAGATGAGCAACCAATTCTGTTGTGCTTCTAATGCGCTGTGGACTTTCTCTATAATCTTTTTTGGTTTTAAATTTTCAATAAAGACCCCAAGTAATTTAGCGAGTTCTCGATAAGATTGTTCTAATGTATCAGGAGTTTCAGCTCTAAGGGAAAAAATCAAGGAATATTCCGAACGATGCTCATTGGCATAAGCAAGGGCTAATTCGCTTTTCCCAACTCCCCCATGTCCATAAAGAAGCACTGGTTGTTTAGAAAGTGCTGCATGAATCTTAGACAGCAGTTCTTTTCTTCCAACAAATTCTGGCAGAATGTCTAGTGCGTGAAATCCTTTCACTTCAGCTGGTTTGGGCATATGAAAAAGGGATGCGCTGTGTACCCCTTTTTGTTTGCCAAAAAAATCTAGTGTGGCCTGTTGTCCTGATAGAATCAGATCACTTCTTTGAGTAGCGCTGAGTTTGAAATCTAACGTTCTTATGCCTTTTGAGTCGATTTCGATCACACGATGCTGATTATATGAATTCATTTGACGCAGAATACTTTCTGCATGACGAAATGCCTTAATCAACCCTATGGCCAGATCCCCAACTGTCTCAATAGATCCTGGCTCAGGAATGTTTTCTTGTGGAGACACTAAGTTAAAACCAAGGGTTCTTTTATTAAACATGGGACATAAGCCTTCTGCTTCACTGCCTCCAGAAGAGATGTAACGTTTTTGATCAAACGCTTCTATTGGGAAAGAGCAAAGAACTCCTCCATCGACAAACGTTCCAAGATCCCCCCAGGGTTTGGGAACCGCTCCTTCTTTTTCCTTTACTTTCAATACAACTGGTTTAAAAACAAAAGGGATAGACATGGAAGCAGTCACAGCACTTGAGATGACCAAGTTTTTCCAACGTTCTTCATAGGAATTAAAATGAAAGACTTCAAGAGCACTGAGTTGCATAGCAAAGATGTGCAGATGTTTAAAGCCTCTGCCTTGCAGGATCAACTGCTGGAATTCCCCAAAAGTACAATTTTTCTTTTCGGTTTTTTTTTCGATTTTCGCGTCGATCCAAGAGCGAAAAGCCTCCCCTTCACAAATCCCTGTAGTGCTCCATAACTCTTTAAACATTGCTTTTAGGGGCTCTATTGCAAAATTGATCGGGCTTTTTATTCCATCAAAAATGTAGCTAAAAAGTTTGAAAGCTGAGGAAACTGAAACGTTCTTTTTTATTGCACCTTTGACTTTTTCTGTAGAGGACAAAGGGTGGTCCAAAAAAGTCGTGAGATCTGTTGTAGATAAGAGTTCTTCAAGTTCTTCTAGACTAAAATTCATTGCTAAAAAGGTGGCAATAATGGATCCCGCAGAAGTGCCTGCAAATCGCTGCACTTCTCCAAAAATATTTTCTTTCCTTAAAGCCTGGAGAGCTCCTATGTAGGCGATTCCTTTGGCTCCTCCTCCCTTGAAAACGAGATTTTGTGGAGGTCGATAAAGAAATTGCGGCTCTGCACTGCGATCGGCTTCTGCTTGCTCCATTAAATTTCCTAACAGGGCTTTTATGGGCGAACCTTCGGGAGCGAGATCACAAGGGGTTTTGCCGCTAGCGCGTGGATCAATAGTACAACCTAAGCCGACAAGTATTTCAACCATAGGATGACTATCTGTGAGAGCAGCTAAATGTAAGGGACGTTTTCTTTCATGATCTTCTGCTTCCAGATTTGCTTCTCGTTTTTTTAAAAGAAAGACTGCTTGGGGATTGTCGACAAGGACAGCAAGTGCAAGAGGTGTCAACCCTTTTGTATTTGGTTTTTCTAGAATTTCTTCACAGTCTTTCCAGTAGTGAATTAAAAGGTCTTCCAACATTTCATTTTGCTTGAGGTAGACGACAAGATGCAAAATATTTCCGATGCTTGTATCTGCATTTGAAATGGAAACTTTTGCAAGAAGGGTGTGAACACATGCAATTTCCCCACGCAAAGCTGCAAGGGCAAGAGGAGTTAACTGCAAAGATTCCCAATCCAAGGAAGAGGAAAGGTTTTTAACATTTGCAGCAATAGCCTCAACAATTCTTGCTTGACCAGATAAAATCGCTTTGTGTAGAGGAGTTTGTCCTTGATTGTTTCTTTCCACAATAGAAATGTAATTCAAAAGCTTTCTAAAGAGCTCAACATCACCAATCACAGCAGCAAGGTGCAGTGCAGTATTGCCCTCTCTATCTTTACTGCCACTGGCAATTCCTTTTTCTATCAGTGTCTGTATCAGTTTGGTTTTACCAAGTGAAACTGCATAAAGAAAGATCGTCTGCCCGGATTGATTTCTGAGGGTAGCGAGTGATCTTTTGCATGCTTCAATTTTTGTCCATTCCTTCTTTTTACAAGCTTCAAGGACTTTTTCGAAGCATGCTTGTTGCTTTTCTTTGAAAGTTGGATTTTCATGATCAAATTCTACCCCAAAAATAGAGATGAGATGAGCAAGATCGGCATCGGAAATTTCCTCTATATGAGAAATAGGATGTGATGCACTTGAAGATGATGAGGGAAAAATGCCTTGCAAATCCATTCGAAGAATTTTGGCTGCCACGCATAAAGCACTCAATTCTCTTTCTGCAAGCATCACTTCTCTTTCCTGGAGGGGAAGTAACATCTCAACAGTTTTGCGAAGATGTTCTATACTGCGTTGCTCGAGTGTGATCGATTGATGAGCTGTTTTAAGACATCTTTGTGCGACGCCATTAACGATTTCCGTGGTTCGTTGAATGCTTTCCTGATCTGGCTCCGAGAGGACTCCAGCTCTTAAAAGTTGTTGCATCCCATCAGAAAACCGTCCGAAGAGCTCAGCTATCGTCTGTTGAGATTCTCGCACACTACTTGCTGCTGCTGTACTTGCCATCTTTCACTCCTTGGACATTTTAAGCGTGTCCATTTCCTTTCCATACAAATGATGGAAAATTTATTTTGAATTTGGGCACCAAGTATAAAGAAAAAAACAATTATTTCTAGCCGAATTTTCAATATACTTTACCTACATGTTCCGGCTCGCATTTATAAAATTGTGCAGGAAATTTGCGCATTATTGAGATTCTTCAAGTATCGTTGTGTATCAGGATGCTGTTCTCCAAGAGAAGTTTTTGCGATTAAGAAAGCTTTCTTGAACTTATTCACAGCTTCTTCGTATTTGCCTTCTTAAATCTTTGCCTTGGACCAATAAAGAAAAAAAGATATAATCTTGTCTTGCCGGGGACTTCTTGGGTGCGGAGCATCCGAACCAGGTCAGGACCGGAAGGTAGCAGCCTTAAGGATCTAGTTTCGTTGCCAAGAAACCTCTCCGGCTTTTTTAAACCAATGAAAAAAATTGCACTTTTCCTCTTTTTTTCTCCTCTTTTCGCAGAATCCCAATCTGAACAAGTCTTCACACAGATTTATGAAACACAAAGTTGGGGAGCCAATGAAGATAGTATGGGATTTTCGGGCCCAGGATCTACTGTTCGCAGCGCTGCCCCCTACATGAAATTCCTCCAAGACTTCATCAAAAAATACAACATTCGTACAATTGTCGATGTAGGCTGTGGAGACTGGACCTTTTCTCAATACATCGACTGGAATGGCGCAAAATACACTGGTTTTGAAATCGTCAAAAACATTATAGAAAAAAATAACGAACAATTTGCCAATGCCAACATCAATTTTGTCCATGGCGATGCAACAAAACTAGATCTTCCAAAAGCCGATCTCCTCATTTGCAAAGATGTTTTGCAGCATCTTCCGAATGCAGATATCCAAGACTTTCTCAAGAAAATTTCGAAATTTAAACATTGTCTTCTCACAAATGACATCAATCTCAACGATGTAAATAACTAGGATATCCTTATCGGCGACTGGCGACTTCTTGACTTATCCAAAACCCCTTTCAATGCAAAGGGGAACAACATCTTCCGCTATTCTGATTTCAACACAACCAAGCAAGTATTCTACATCGAAAATTAGAACCTCAAGGTTAAACCTCCATAAAGGCCATCGATGAGGATTTGTCCCTTGGTGTTGATCCGCCGCTTTTCACTGACATGAATATCTCTCTGTTCTGGCGCTAGGACAAGGCCCGTGAGAAGAAATCCCTGATAAGCAAAATGCAAATCTAACCAAGAATACCAATGATAGGCGAGCTGCCCATACCCCTCGATGAGCAAGCTATCGGTCCAGCGCATTTTTTCGTAATCACGAAACTTTTCCGTATTATCAAAGTCTCCAATTTCCACTTCGTTGTGGGAATCATTAAGAAAAGCGGCACCTTTTACAATGAACGTCCAGGTCCAGCAGCTAGAAGGATTGATCTCTAAAACGGCCCCTAGCTGTGGGCCATAGAGGTAGTTGTTCGTTTCGATTGCATATAAGGATTTATTTTCATCTTTTTTGAAAACCAAATCGAGAGTTTCTTTAAGAAAGATCAGGCGCAGTCCAATATTCCAGGAAAAAGAAAAATAATTGACCCGCTGCGGTGTGATATGCCACCAGTAATTGAGTTCTCCATTTTGGAGCCGCGATTTGTACCGAACAACCGCTTCATCGGCTTCAGTGAAATCGAAGGTAATGATGGGATCTTTAAAAGGAAATTGCAGAGTTCCATCGGCAGTTTTTTCTATTTTAGAACTCCAAGGATAGAAGTACGTGTACTGCGCTTCCAAAGAAGAACAGGCACTGCCGTGATAGGTCAGAATTCCTCGAATGGCCGATTCCCAACCAAACAAATCAACTAGTTCATCCGCCTCGATCCGTTTTTTAGGTTTACCATTGCCCCCTGTTTGAGAAGTGTCTTCGACAAGACGCAAATTTCGGACTTCCTGACGCCTGAGATAGCCGTAGTCAGCTCGCACAGAAAGACGCTTATCGAGACACCAGTAATCCTGCGCTTGAAGAGAACTAATTACAAAAGCGATAGATGCAAGGAGAAGCTTCCTCATGGGCCCAGAGTAGCTTATGATTGAGTTGACTGCAAGCCATGGAGTCGAACTTAGGTATTCATCTCCCAAGACGTGAAGCTTTTTTCCTCTTTTGAAAGAAGGGTGCGAAACGCGCTTTCAATATCGACGCCTTCTTCGGCAGCCCTTTGCACGATTGCATAAATTTGCTGGGCAAGAGTATCAGCATGGTCTTCACTTTCTCGCGAAGGTGTGCTGTAGCCTTTCTTCTTCATGCGACACAAAATCTTATAGGCTCTTTGGAGAGAAGGAAGAGTTTGCGGAATGCCGTCGAGAGCGCTCTTTCGATCTTTTTTGATCTTATCCCAATTGCGAATTACATCTTCCACGGAAGCTGCTTTTTTTTCTCCAAAAACATGGGGATGTCGACGGATCAATTTGGCTTTGAGATGTTCAATGATGTTTTTGATCGAAAAGCGCTTCTCTCGCTCAGCGACTTTCGCATAAAAAATAACGGTATAAAAGAGATCTCCAAGCTCTTCTACAATGCGATCATCCTCTTCGTTATCGATTGCTTCCAGTGCTTCATGTGCCTCTTCTAGGATGTAGGGACGAAGACTTTGAAATGTCTGCTTAAGATCCCAAGGACATCCCCCATCAGGATTATTTAGGGTATCAGCGATTTCAATCAATTCTTTAAATGTATCCATCATTTTTTCTCCAATAATTAACGGAATATTTTATCATATGGAGCATGCAAAGGCAATTCACATCGACCTGTTATCTCATCCTAGAAGAAAAATTTTTACTCCTCTTCCATCATAAGCATCAGAAATGGCTTCCCCCAGGAGGACACCGCGAGCCAAATGAAACCCCTCCTGAAACAGCTCGTCGCGAGGTCCTTGAAGAAACAGGCCTCGAAATCGAATTCATTCATCAAGAAAATATTTGGGTTGAAGAGTGGAATGCCAAAAGCATTCCCCGTCCCTTTTCTGTTCTTTTGGAAACAATTGCTGCAAAGGGCTAGTAACTGCTTGCATAAATCTACACCTATCTATTAGTATATGTTCAAATGAACAGATTTTTCAAAATTGGTGAAGCCGCAAAAATCCTAGGTGTGTCCATTCAAACAATGAGACGCTGGGAAATTTCTGGTTATCTTACACCTGATAGAAAGTCAGAGGGTGGAACACGTTATTATAGCCGAGAC
>SDBU01005913.1_pt1 | contig 14503 bp, 9 predicted proteins | sample 2277071 | NCBI WGS metagenome assembly SDBU01 (sample SAMN10397929, study PRJNA504765) | marine sediment metagenome | isolation source: marine sediment core GS08_GC12, 126 cmbsf | place: Arctic Ocean: Gakkel Ridge, Loki's castle | collected 2008
TTATCCACCACCAAAAGTGAGCAAGCTTTATATGGCTTTAGACCTTGAACTTTATCGGCTATCTATCCAGATTCCATCCCAGCCTCCGATTCATCTCTCTGTGATCGATATCGCTCCAGAGCATCGAACCCGAACGATAGTCTTTCTCCACGGTTATGGAGGCCAGGCCAGGCAATGGAAATACCAGCTTGATGAGTTTTCTATCTCTAATCGAGTCGTCGCCATTGATCTACGTGGGCATGGTCGATCAAATAAACCCAACGGGGATTACTCCATGGGTCAAATCGTCGAAGATTTAGAAATGACGCTCGATGAATTAGACATCGAGCAGAAATTCCATCTGGTTGGACACTCATTTGGTGGAGCAATAGCGACTGAATTCGCCAGCGCGCATCCTGATAGGATCAATCAATTAATCTTGATTGCAACCGCTGGAGAATTTGAATTAAATCCATTCTATCGATTCTTGCTAAATCTCCCCAGTCCAATCTCACGTTCGCTAAATCCCATTGTACGCGGCTGGTTGTCTGCACCCCCATATGTCATGCATGCCTGGTATCACCAAAATGTTGTCCAATGGAACGGATGGAGCTTATTCCGCAGCCTGCAAGTTCCGACAATCGTGATTCGGGGGCACCATGATAGGGTTTTTTCGAAGACCATGTTCGATGAGGTGGCACGTGCAATACCCAATGCAGATGAAATTGATGTCGGTGCATCAGGTCACCTGGTCATGCTCGAGAGGCGGGAGGCGGTCAACCGGGTTATTCATCGCAGCCTAGAATCTGAGCCAAGTTCATGGAGACCGGATAGTGTGCGAGCTGAAACCTCACCACAGGCAGCACTGATAAACGAACGACCCTGGCTACCCCATTATGATGCGGGCATACCGTATACAATTGCAGTACCTAACATTCCGATTCACCAGTTTTTGAGATCCGCATCTTCCCGTTTCCCGGGCCAGGCGGCTCTGATTTATGAAGGGAAGCGGATATCTTACAGAAAACTGCAAGAAGATGTCAATCGTTTTGCACGTGCCTTACAAAAAATTGGTATTGAGCCGGGTGACCGGATCATGCTGCTGCTCCCTAACCTTCCACAAATGGTAATTGCATATTTTGGCATACTTGAGATGGGTGCTGTGGCCGTTTTCTCTCATCCCGTCACGGATGAGAATGAGTTGGTCCGCCAATTGGCAATTACTCAAGCGCGAGTGCTGATCACACTCGAGCGATTCGACAACATCATAACCAGATTGATCCCCGAAATAAAATCAGGTACTTTAACCAACCTCTCAGATGTAATATTCACCGAAATTGACGATTACTTACCATTTATTGGAAAACTTCTATTTCGCTTCAAAGATCGAAAATCCCAAAAGATATCCTCTAAAGAAATACCTTGTGTATCAACCCACCAATTTAAAAATCTCGTCTCCGTTCAAAAAAAGGAGGCTTTGGAATTATCAATTTCTACGGAGAACCTTGCTACGATCCAATTCACCGGTGGTACAACAGCGGAACCTAAAGGAGTGATGCTGTCGCACCGCAATCTGGTGGCCAATGCAGTGCAAACTCGTCACTGGATGCCTAACGCGGAGGAAGGGAAGGAGAGGTTCCTATCCGTATTGCCCTTCTCCCATAGTTACGGATTAACAACTGGATTAAATTTGCCAGTAGCTCTTGGGGCAACATTGATATTGAAATTAAGACCCGAAACGACTGAACTATTAAAGACGATCCAAAAATATCATCCCACGGTGTTCCCCGGTGTACCCAGCTTATATATGGCAATCATGGACCATCCTAAGGTTCGAAAATATGGAATATCTTCAATAAAAGCTTGCATCTCTGGTTCAGCACCGCTACCCATTGAAGTTCAGGAGGCTTTTGAGAAGTTAACTCGTGGTCGACTTGTTGAAGGTTATGGATTGACTGAAGCAGGTCCGGCCACACATGCCAATCCTTTATTTGGTCAGCGAAAGATCGGTTCCATTGGAATCCCTTTCCCATCAACCGATGCGCGTGTTGTTGATTTGGTCAAAAGTAAGAATGAAGTTAAAGTAGGTCAAATTGGCGAACTTGCTATTCGTGGACCGCAGGTGATGCTCGGCTATTGGGAAAATGCTGAGGCAACCCGTAAAGCATTCAATCCCGATGGATTTCTATTAACAGGGGATGTCGCCCAAATGGATGCAGAAGGTTATTTCCGCATTATCTCCAGAAAAGCCGATATGTGGTACCCAGACAAGCCTGGAGAACCAGCCTTCCCAAGAGATGTTGAAGAAGTCATATTTGAAATCCCTCAAGTCAAGGATGTCGCAGTCGTGGCAATCGCCAACCAACCGATCGCATTCATTATTACCCAAAGGGATCGTCCCAAGGCGAAGGAGATTATCGCTTTTTGCAAACGCCGCTTACCTCCCCAACAAGTTCCCCGCAAGGTGATCTTTGTAGATGAATTTCCAAGGACTTTTATTGGTAAAATTCTTCGACGTGAGCTTGCAGATCGCTTCGCTCAATCAAACATAGAACATCAAAGATTATCTGAGGAAATATCACAAACTCATGATGAGTCGATCTGAGTTGAAATAAAATCCCCCCATTTGATCTATGTACCATTATCGTGACTGAAAAAAACTGCTTTGATGTAGGCGTTGAGTTACATTACTCGGTCCAAGGGGATGGGCATCCAGTTGTATTGATCCATGGAATTGCTGCTTCTAATTACGATTGGGTTTACCTAACTCCGGAGCTGATTAAATGCGGATATCAGGTGATCGCTCCTGATTTAATTGGGCATGGAAACAGCAACAAACCCAGGGACCTGGGCTGTTACACTTTTAGCTTCCTTTATCAGCACTTTGTCCAATGGATCGCTTCGCTTGATATAGATCAAGAGATCGCCTTGGTCGGTCATTCGATGGGGGGATTAATTGCCCTGAATTATGCAATCCAATACCCAAACGCGGTCCACCGATTAATTCTTATCGACCCATATTATGATCAACAGCAGCTCAATTCGGTTTTTCGATATATCAATCAGAAACCAGGTTGGTATCATAAAGCGCTGCAGATTACACCACAGTGGCTGATCCATACCCTGATTTCACTCGATGTGAAAGGGCTGATCCACTATGAAGATCGCACACGCCAGCAGATTGCAGAAGATTACAAACGAGCTTCACCAGATATCGTTTTTATCCCGGGTTCAATTCCCGACATATCCGAGAACATCATCCATGTTCAATCACCAACTTTGGTAATTTGGGGAACGAGTGATAAGACACTCAATCCAAAATCTTTCCCGACGATGGTCCATTCCCTCACTCACGGACAGGGGAAAGCAATTAAAGGAGCTGGTCATCAACCTCACCTGGCGCGACCCAAGGAGTTCAATCGATCGGTGATAGATTTTCTAGGTGTCAATCCTGGATAAAATCAATCACCATATTGCACCTCAAACGTTAATATCAAAGGATTGTATGCGATGGAAAATCCGATAATCAAGGGATCTTTTTTCGAGCAATCATTGGTTAATGAAAAATTGGTTCACCGGATGGTGAACCAATAATTTCCTCGATAAATCTACACACTCAAACATTACTTATTTCATGTGTTTTCCAGATATCTTTCGACTTCCCAATCCGTAACTCGCGTTCGATATTCCTCGACTTCAGCCCATTTTGCTCGTGCAAAACTTTCGTAAGCTTGTGTACCAAGCGCTTCTTTGAGAATCTCGTCTTGATCTAATAGTCGCAGAGCCTCTGCCAAAGAACCAGGTAGTTCTGCGATTTTACTCTGCTCACGTTCCTCACGGGTCAAGTGATAAACATTGATATCATTCAACGGGTCGGGAGCAGTCATCGAATTTTCAATTCCATCTAATGCGGCGGCAAGCATTACTGTAAGCGCTAAATAGGGATTGGCTGAGGGATCGGGACAGCGCAATTCTGCACGGATTGAGTTTTCACGACCTGGGAAATATATAGGCGTGCGGATCAATGCAGAGCGATTGATCTGAGCCCAACCAACGTACACCGGCGCTTCGTAACCCGGCACCAGTCTTTTGTATGAATTGATCGTTGGGGCGACAATCGCTGAAAAAGCCTGGGCATGTTGTAGTTGACCAGCAATAAATCCGTAAGCTAAGTCAGAAAGGTTATATTGATCATCGGGATCGAAGAAAAGATTCTTACCGTGAGCATCAAATAGCGATTGATGACAATGCATCCCAGAGCCATTGATGCCAAAGATGGGTTTTGGCATGAAAGAGGCTACCAGATCGTATTGGGCAGCAATCGCTTTGACAGTGTATTTGAGAGTCAAAATATTATCTGCCGCCTTCAAAGCATCAGCGTATTCAAAATCAATTTCGTGTTGTCCCAGTGCAACTTCGTGATGTCCCATCTCCACAACCAGGCCCATGCTTCCTAAAGCTGCCATTAATTGGGTGCGAACACGCACCGCTTCATCAGTGGCGGAGAAATCAAAATAACCACCCACATCATGTGGGACCGGGTGAATACTTGCAGGGCCGTTGCGTTTGAAAAGGAAAAACTCCGGTTCAGGTCCAACATTGAAAGTCCAACCACGGGCTTCTATTCGCTCCAGGATGCGTTTGAGTGTCCCCCGCGGATCTCCCATGAATGACGAACCATCTGGTAAGAAAATGTCGCAAAAAATTCTTGCCCTGCGAGAGTCCAACGGGCTCCATGGCAACACCGCATAGGTATCCAAATCCGGCATTAAGCGCATATCGCTCTCTTGGATGCGGGCGAATCCTTCAACAGATGAACCATCAAACCAGACCCCCTCTTGAATGGCTCCTTCTACGCGGGAGATGGGAATATCCAAGCTCTTCACCGCACCGGTGACATCCGTGAATTGCAATGAGAGAAACTTCACCTGATCTTCTTCAATGTGGGATAGTAAATCATTTAAATCCATATTCAATTTCCTCCAGTACAATTTCTTAAATTTGCTTATTGTTTAAATTTGAATTCTCGGCTAATTATAATTCAACTCACATCTGGTTTAGGATCTTTGCCAGCTTACTCTTCTCAGCCTCAGTCAGAAATTTCCATGGGGTGAAGAAATACTGGTCAGTTTTGGCTTCCACGTCATCTCTGAACAATTTCCCCTCTTCGGTTAAACGCAACACATTCCGATAACCAGATAGATACGAACTTGCTCTCAATTCGGCAAGCGCGTCGATGTAAACTTTTTCCGAGTGACCTCGATATGATAATTTCTCTGTGAGCTGATCCAGGGTGCTCACCTGTCCACGCCAGATCAAGGTCATACTTTCAAGCGCAATTGCAGATAGCCCGGATGATTGCCAGGATGCCAAATGGGCATCATACCGGTAAGCTGAAAGACAGGACATCGCCTGCTCAATGAAAGGCATCGGTGGATCAATTGCGGGCATTAATTTATAACTCAAGGTGATCGACCATATATCTGGCGGAGGAGGGGTATCGAGACAACTTTTAACCAACCGGTCCAGCATTTCAGCCAAGATCAAAGATTCCTGCGTGGCGAGCAGCTCAGCAGATACCATGGCATCTCGGGCAACTTTAATGAATTCTTGCGCTGCTTCCCGTCCTTTTGACGATAAGCGAAAACTTCCTTTTGAGACCTTTTCCAAAAATCCTTCTTCTGCTGCGTGCTCCAAGCGAGTCAGGTATTGATCGCTCGAAGTGTAAGGTCCCCGGACCATGAGATGGGAAAGTGTTGTATCTTCCGGTTCAAATGTCAAGGCAGCAAGAAGCAGAATCCATTCGCGAACATTCAATTCGCTTTTTGTCACCAAGGGCTTGATCGCGGTATTGAAGCTCGCTTCGATTTTGATCCAAGAATCGCGAATTAATTTCCAAAGAGACCGGTTATCCATTTATAATCTCCATATGACTAATCACCTCCCAGTCATTTGAGTAGTCCACCAAATTGATCCATATTCGATAGGAAGGTGGATTTATCCAAAAGAATAGCGCCTTGAATATAACAGAAAAGCTTCAACATGTGGTTTATAAATAATTATCAACGATTATAGATTTTTAAGGTAGCTTATTCCAAAGTGACAAAATGGTATAATTTCGCCGTTGTTCGACCTACACATCACTCAGATGTAATCAACGGGGGTGGTTGGGTCCCGGTGGGCTCCCCGGTCTTCAAAACCGGTGGCGGGTCGCGTTGCGGGCCGCGGTGGGTTCGACTCCCATCCACTCCCGCCTTCTTTTAAATAAAGATCTGATACCTAATTATGACCATTCCTTATACCCAAGCTATATCTCCTGCCTCCCAACCAGACCCATACTTTCCCCTGGTAAAACAGGTTTTTCGCATCGAAGAGGTCACCTGGGGAAATGAGAAGCAGAATTTCCTCATCCGTTATCGTGGAAAGCTCTTGATTGAATCCCAGGACGCGTATGCCCAACTCTCAAAAGGCTTGCAATCCCTGGAAATCACCCCACTGTTTCGCGTCGAGGGTGGCAATGAAACCATCATTCTACTAAAAGGGATTGTCAAACCAAAACCATCTAATCCCTGGATTAATCTCGTTCTATTTATTCTAACTGGGTTAAGTGTTGTATTTGCTGGGTCATTTTTTGAATATCGAGGGCCGCTCACATCTGATTTGAGCGAAGTATTGCCTCATTTGCTGCCGACGCTATACCGGGGTCTGGCATTTGCTGCCAGCCTGCTGGCGATTTTATTGGCACATGAATTTGGTCATTATCTTGCCGCTCGCTATCATCGCACGGAAGTTACTCTACCTTACTTTATTCCCTTCCCCTTCAGCCCATTCGGTACTATGGGCGCTTTCATTCAGCTCAAAGAACCACCGAAAAACAAGCGCATTTTGCTTGATATAGGTATCGCAGGACCCTTAGCAGGTTTGGTGATCGCAATACCTGTGTTATTCCTCGGTCTATACCTTTCTCAAACAGATAATATACCGTTATTCCTGGCTCAAGGACAGGCAATCAGTTTGGAAGGTAACTCACTGCTTTATTTAATGATGAAATTCATCGTATTTGGCCAATGGCTGCCAGCTCCAGTGAACCTGGCTGGATTAAATCCATTGGTTTATTGGCTGCGTTATTTTTTCACCGGGCAACCCATCCCATATGGCGCAGTTGATGTAATACTCCACCCGGTTGCCTGGGCAGGTTGGGCGGGTCTCTTGATTACAGCACTCAATCTCATCCCCGCCGGGCAGCTAGATGGAGGTCATATTCTATACGCCTTATTTGGAAAAAGATCGCGCATTATCTTGCCCTTCATCTTGGTTGCCTTAATTCTCCTGGGTACAGTTTGGTCGGGTTGGTGGCTGTGGGCTTTCCTGATCTTTCTGCTTGGTCGCTCTCACGCAGAGCCGCTCGATCAAATCACATCTCTGGATTCCCGGAGGAAGACCTTGGCAGTATTTGGCCTGGTTGTTTTCGTGCTGGTCTTCACCCCAATCCCCTTGAGTTTTTTCTCTTGATCCTAGATTGTATCGCTCCGTGATCTAAAGTCACTATTTACCCAACTTCCCTAAGTCGGACAACAATTACGGACGTACTTCAACCAGAGCTTTTACCTCAGAGATCGGAGGCCCTAAACTAAATACCTCGATCTTAAATTCTCGACTAGCACCTGGTTCGAGCAGGCCAAATTGCTCCAGCTTTCGAACACCGACCACTCTACCTTCACTATCATAGGCAGTAACAACTACCCAGGCCAAATTTCCAGGCGAACTCTTCGCTGGAATACCAAATGATCCACTTACTTCTGCTTGCGATCCACCCGCGGATATCACCACCTCATCCACTTCCAACCAAGCATTTAAATAGCGAGCATCATTGTTTGGCACTGGTTGGGCGGTTAATATATTGGCAATCGCATTAAAATCCCCTATATTGCTGCCTGAAAAAAATATAACCAACGGAGTATCCTCATCTGCTGGCAGCCTGTTGATCGCAGCAATTGCAATTCCCTCTGCGAACATTTCCCCTCCTGCATCATAGAGAACGACCCGAGCAGAAATGTTCTCCAAAGCTCTAGAGCGATTATTTGTCACAAGCAGGAAACACCAGATGCCATCCGGCACAGTATAGCAATCTGTACTGGTTGGAATTAACGGTATGGGGGTGGCCGTCATTGGACTGAGGGGAAGGTTATCTCCCAGAGGGATAATCAATACAGTGCCAACCGAAAGCAACCTGGGATTAACTTCTGGATTTACTGCTTGCAGTTCTTCCAGGCTAATTCCATGTCGCAAAGCAATAGCCAACATTGTATCTCCACCCACAATTGTATAAGTCAGCGGAGTTGGGGTCGGTGTCGGTAGGTCGGTGGGAGTAACAACCACAGGTGTGCTGAGGCCCGACTCTTGGCTAGGAATTGGACTTATATATGGAGTCAATAAGACTGGAGGGGAAATTACTGGTGTGGGTGACGGTTGGGAATTGAGACAACCACTCAAACCGATAATAAGAACCAGATAAGCCAAGAAAATCTTCAAAAACAACCGATTCTTGAAAACCATTGCCGGAATTATAACTCAGCACCCACACCTTACAGATATAAGAGGGAGTGGTCTCTCGCCTTGTCCCTCATCTTTTACTATGCTATATTCAGATCAGAGGTTCGCGATGGCTGAAGATAAAATGCTTCAAGAAGCAATAGAAGCGGTGGCAAATGGTCAACGCGAGCGTGCCCGCGATCTATTAACCCGATTGCTGCGAGCCAACCAAGCCAACCCGAAGTATTGGCTTTGGATGAGCTCAGTTGTGGATACAACCAAAGAACGAGTTTACTGCTTGCAGAAGGTTCTCCAATTAGAACCCAATAATCGTGCAGCCAAACTCGGGCTGGTATTAGATGGCATCAGCCCTCCTGAGAAGGGACTGCAGCCAATGCCAATTGCCCGTAGAAATTGGGAAGAGGCATATAAAGCACGTTCTCTGGAGTCTGGTCCTAAAAAACTCATCCGGCGAATGGCTTATCTAGGGGCAGGTGTCCTGGTTCTGGGACTTATAATACTCGGTTTTGTGGGACCCCGCATGAAGACCTATGGTTATTTTGGTGGCGTTCAACTCACAATAACCCCACATTTCGAGACGGCTGCAGCTACCGCGACCTTACTGCCGACAAATACACCTCGTTTCGTAACACCCACAACCACTTTTTTTGGACCAACTCCTTTGTGGATGTTCCTTGAAGCGACCTATACTCCAACTCCGCTTTATGTAAATACACCCCATCCTGTGGCTGAGGCTTACAGAGCTGGAATTCGTGCCTTTATCAGCGGCAATTACGAGGATATGGTGGTTTTTATGGAGCAGGCTACTCGTGCAGAGCCACAAGCTGCCGATACATATTATTTTGTTGGTGAAGCTTACTTATTACTCGATGAACCAGATCAAGCCTTATTCGCCTATGAAAAAGCAATAGAAACCAATCCCAATTTCGCTCCAGCATATCTTGGCCGGGCGAGAGCTATGTCAGCGCTGGATCCCGAATTCGATATAGAAGCTGATTTAAATCAGGCAGCTATCTTGGATCCCGATCTTGCCGCAGCTCATCTGGAATTAACCGCTTTCTATTTGTCTATTGGCAATTATGATCAGGCATTAGAAGCGCTTGAGATTGCTGAGAAATTAGCCCCTGAATCACCTTTGATATACGCCTACCGTTCCCAGGCCTATCTGCACACTGGCGAGAATAAATTGGCATTAGAAGCTGCCCAGCAAGCGTACGAACTTGACCAAACAATCCTCTCCGTTTATCTAACCCTGGGTAATCTACACTTACTTTCAGGAAATGCTGAGGAAGCAAGTCACTTCCTCGAAATATATTTACGTTATATTAAGAATGATTCAAACGCCTGGGCAGCTTACGGTCGGGCGCTTTTCGAAGGCGAGGAACAATTTGAAGAAGCCAGGCAAGCTTTTGATCTGGCCTTGAAATTGGACGAGAACTCATTCATCGCCTTACTATATCGAGGGTTATCGTATTTAGAGGCAGGTGAAGGTCAATTAGCTGTTAACGATTTATTCATCGCTCGCAATTTTGACCGGGAGTCATTCGTCGCGAGTCTGGGACTTGCACAAGCATTGTCCCTTGCAGAGCGATATGATGATGCAATCAGCCAATTTACTGGCAGCGAAAAAATTGCCACAACTGATCAACAACGAGCTGAGGTATACTATTGGCGCGCCAAAACATTTCTTACTATCGGCGATGTAGGGTCTGTAGTTAAAGATTACCAATCCTTGCTTGAACTACCTGCTGAAAATGTTTCTGAAGAATGGCTTGAAGTTGCCCAGGAATATATCACGCAACTGACACCTACACCAACAATGACGCCTTCGCCGATTCCAGCGACGAACACACCAACCTCGACATCCACAATGACCTCATCTCCTACCATTGCAACTCCAAGCCCTACCAGTTCAGGAACTCCAACGGCCACCGAAGTAACACCGAGCCCAACAACAACTCCACGGCCTACTCGAACACCCCAGTTCCAGCGCTAAAGATCTGTGGCATATTGAAATGCCCAAGACTGAGAACACATCCCCAACCTATTTCCGAATTCTATTTCTCAGCCTGAGCTTCATCTCATTGATTCTGGGCACAATTTTATCCCCTCCGTCTCTCAACAAATTGATACCATTTTTAATCCTAGTGGGGTTCATCGCGATCCTGGAATTCTTCCCGCTCATTCTGCTCAATTACAGATATTCGCTGGTTCATATCGTCGTTTTCAGCGGAGGGATATTGTATGGAACCGGGCTGGTTGCCTGGGCATGTGTTTTGGGGATTGGGGTGGCGATTGGGCTTCAGCTCGCATTCCCCCTTCGATTGAGACCAAATTCATCAACCGTGAAGCCAACATTGTGGGGTGGATTGTTCGATCTGGGACTTATTTTGGTATCCCTGGTTCTCGCATTATCAGTTTTCGGGATAGCGGAAGGGATATCCTCAATTGAGATTGGGACAAACCAAAATTGGTCAGTGATCCTTGGTGCTGGACTGCTCTTCGGAGCAATACACGGTTCAGTTTACTCAATTAGCACCCGTTATCTTACCTCCCAACAATCCCCTAGAGCACGCTGGGATTTTCTGGCGCTCATTTCAATCGAAATCCTGCCGGTCTATCTGGGGTTTATGACTTTACTCACATATCCATTCTTGAGAAATGGCTCCTTGATTGTTTTAGGTGTATCAACATTCGCATTGGGTCTGTTAATTCACTATCTCAGTGCACCACGAAGAAACCTTGAACGACGCTTACAAGAATTATCCGCCTTAGAGGAGATCAGCAAGGCTCTCAGCAGCGATATTGATCTCGAAAAATTGCTAAGCGCCATCCAGGTTCAAGTGACCAAGCTACTCAATGTGGATAATTTTTACGTTGCCCTACTCGATCCCGTTGACCAACAAATCTGGTACCCTCTGGCGGTCAAGAATGGCACGCGGCAGAATTGGCCTCGCCGTCCACTAACAGATCGCCTCACGGATCGGGTAATCCTGAAAAGTAATTCGATATTAATCCCCCATCATGCCGCTCAACGATTAACCAAGATCGGTCTGCCATCCGGTGAAGATGCTCCCTTTGCCTGGATTGGGGTTCCATTAATCACTTCCGAACAAACCATAGGTTGTTTAGCCCTTTTCTCGCTGACCTCGGAAGTTGAATTTTCTCAAGATGATCTGAACTTACTCACTATTCTTTCCGGACAAACGACTGTCGCCATCGAAATAGCCTTACACAACGCATTATTATCCTCAGATATCACCATCGGTCGCGATCGACTAACAACAATTCTGAACTCGGTTCGTGATGGTTTAATATTAATCAACACTAGTGGAAGAATTACATTAATCAATGAGGCAGTTAATCATCTGACCGGATTACCACAAAGTGAATTTATCGGTCGTGTGCTAAAGGATTTACCACCAGATGTAATCGAGACGATCGGTTTTACCATCCAGGAGGCTGGTGAACTGCTGCAGAGAATTCATCTTGACGAAGTTTCAGTATTTAATAAGCACTCTTACACAATGGTAAATCGCGTTCCAGAATTAATCATCGAACGATCTCTTATCCCGGTTGATGGTGAGTCAGAACAACTCGCAGGCTTGATTATATTGCTCCGTGATATCACCGATGAGTATAAAAATAAACAAGCTCAAAATCTGATCAGCGAGACACTGGTACATGATTTACGCTCGCCACTCAGTTCGACGATCAGTGCCTTGGATGTCATTCATGATTCGTTCTTAAGTGGTGATCCAGCAGGAATTGTTGAACCTTCCATCCAGATTGCACAGCGCAGCTCTCGTCGAATGCTGGCGATGGTTGAATCGATACTCGAAATCACTAGAATGGAATCAGGCAATATTGAGCTATCTCTCTCTAAAGTCAATATTAAGACACTTTTGCAAGAATCAGTATCGGAATTCACAACTGTCGCCCTGGAATATGAAGTCTCAATAAGCGTAAATTTCCCTGTTGATCTCCCCCTTGTGCGGATGGACAAAAATAAGATCCATCGGGTGTTAAACAATTTAATTGATAATGCATTGAAGTATACGCCAAAAAATGGCGAGATTTTGATAAATGGGGGAATTAACAATCAAGAACTATTGGAAATCCGGGTAATCGATCCCGGACCGGGGATTCCCAAGGAATATCAAAAGAGGATTTTCGAGCGATTTGCTCAGATTCCTGGCATGGCAAGCAGGAAACGTGGCTCAGGGTTGGGATTAACTTATTGTCATTTGGCTATTAAAGCACATCGGGGAAAAATCTGGGTAGAGGACAATCCCGGTGGAGGTAGTGTCTTCATTTTCACATTACCAGTTTCGGGTCCAGATGAACAGGGAGATTAAGCCAATAAAGAGTCAATTCTGCCAATTTATGAGCAAATTCAAGTTTAAACAACTGGCAAATCTCTAGTAATTTCTCTATAAATAAATTCTGCTTCGTACTCAAATTATGCCCATTGGATGTAGTTCGGGGAAAGATTAACAAATTTCTATTACAACGAGCCTTGCACATGGTAATATTGCGCGCTATAATCTCAGACGAATTGTATTTTTTGTTTTGTAGCAGTGCTGAGTTGTCAAATGCCAACCTATACTTACCAGTGTGAAGACTGTGGTGTCCGATTTGAACGCCGACAGAAATTTTCAGAAAAACCACTTTCCATATGTCCAGAGTGTTCAAAGAATTCTTTACGAAAGATATTCACTCCAGTGGGCATCGTTTTTAAGGGTTCTGGATTCTATGCTACAGATCATCGCTCACCATCAGGTGGTTCCCAAAAAAATGGCAGCACAAAGGATGATAGCAAGAGCGAAAGCGGCGAATCAAAGAAAGTGAGTGAAGGGTCCGACAAGAAGGAAACGAAGAAGGAGTCAAAGAAGAAAACCGATTAGTTCTTGTTAGTTTTGCCTATCAGAATTGTATATCAATCGTAAGGCGTCTCCGGTTGCGGAGACGCCTTTTTTTGATACAATCAGGCAATAAATATTTTGATATTTTGGAAAATCGCAATGCAATTAGGCAGAAATACATTCTGCGAAGACGATTTGCGATAGGCTCCTCGGCCAGGACTCGAACCTGGAACCTAGCGGTTAACAGCCGCTCGCTCTACCGAATTGAGCTACCGAGGAAAATAGCGTATGGATTATATACACAAGCAGAATGCATGTCAAGGCGATTGACTATCGCAATCGATTTTCAACACTTGAATGCCCCGATGAGCAGAGGACTGGGCTTTTACAGGTAAAAATACTGACGAGGCAAATATGGCAATCAAAGGTAATCTGCACGATTTCACGCTGACTCAACTGCTAAATTTGATCAATCTTGCCCAAAAAACCGGGACATTAATGGTAGAAGGTTCAAATGAGGCTATCCAAGTGTTTTTCACCGATGGGAAATTAGCGTATGCCCAAACTGGGCAAGATGATAACAGCCTTGTAGGGATTCTACACAAATCTCAGCTCCTATCCTCCGCACAATATCGGGGGATAAAAGCCAACGTGAACGGGATGAGCGACAAGGAATTAGGGCTGTTGCTAATAAACGCTAATTACTTTAGCCAACAAGATATCTTAATCAGTTTACAAACCCATTTTGTTGGTGTTTTGAATCGTCTTTTTACCTGGATGGAGGGCTTCTTCCAATTCGAAACTGATGTATCTCCACCTAAGGATAAAATCACAGTCCGCGTGAACTTAGAGAATATAATCCTGGAAGGATCGCGCCAGAACCAGGAATTGGAACACCTCGAGGAGGAGATTCCTAGTTTAGAAATAGGGGTAAGGTTTGTTGATCGACCAGGAGGCAATATTGCCAACCTAAAACTCAGCAATGAAGAGTGGCAGGTTATCCCATATGTAGATCCAAAGAACACTCTATGCCAAATAGCAAAGGTGACAGAACTTACTGATATCGAAATCAGGCAGGTAATCTACAGTCTTGTACAAGCAGGTAT
>SDBU01005914.1_pt1 | contig 14501 bp, 10 predicted proteins | sample 2277071 | NCBI WGS metagenome assembly SDBU01 (sample SAMN10397929, study PRJNA504765) | marine sediment metagenome | isolation source: marine sediment core GS08_GC12, 126 cmbsf | place: Arctic Ocean: Gakkel Ridge, Loki's castle | collected 2008
ACTGTAGATTTACAGCCGGGAGCAATATCCTGGAGCATGCTCATAAACTCTACACAAGACTTCACCTGATTTATTTCCACAGATACCGGAGTGGCAATAGGGTCAATCCAGATATCCTCATTCGGGATGCCCACCTGGTTAGCCTTATAGATAAGGTCAACCGCCAGGACACACCTTTCGTTAGCATCGCGTGGCATTCCCTCGACACCCCACAGAAGGCCAATCATATCGGCATTGTAGTTTTTGGCCAGCTGTAATCCCCGCTCCAGTCTATCCGGTTGAAGAGAGATAGAATTGATTAGTGCCTTACCTTTAAAGACCTTCAGCCCTGCTTCCATCGCCACTGGGTTCGTCGTATCTAGAGATAATGGTAAATCAGTAACTTCCTGCACCGTATTAACCACCCATCCCATTAGCTCATCCCCAGCCTTTCGGGCAGGTCCGATGTTGAGGTCAAGGTAATCTATCCCGGCCTCCGTCTCAGCCCGGGCCAGTTCCTGTATAGGCTTCGGCTCTCTCTCCTTCATTGATGGACCGATAGTATTTGACATAATATTTATGTTTTCACCGATAAGAATCATGGCTCCACTCCTTACGGCTTCCACGTTTTTAGATAGGCTGGAATATGAGCCCCTTCTCGGGGACCAACCATAATCTCCCAATCAGGTAACTCTTCTTCCAAACCGCCACTTTCTGCGGCGATATACCCCGGTATCACCAGCTTATGATGTTTAACCTTATCTACAATCCCGCACTTCTTAACAAAGGGGGCAATAGCATCAGCCACAAATTTCCCGGCCGCCCATGAGGTCATAACCGAGAGCCCCTCAGTGTCCTTAATCAGAAGCCAACTGGGAACCTTGCTGGTCTCTACCTCACCGGAGACAATAAAGTAGGTGAGCGAGAAGTTGGATGTAACCAGCACCGGGGAGTTTTCATCGGGGTTATTGATTTCATAAATTCCCTCGGTAGTGGCCAACGGTCGCTGAGGGTCGGTATAGATATTCATTCTTGCCACAAGCAAGGGGAACAGGCTCTCTCCCTGAAAATCGGAGAGCACAATAATACCACCATACTTAGCCACAAAAGCGGCGGCAATGACCGCCTCCTTCATCGGGTCATCGGTCATCTCACCAGGAAAAACGATGGTGGGAAAGCCCAAGGGACGAAACTTCTTCACCAGGGCAGTGTTCCTGATGATTACCTGGTCCTCAAACACCTGACGAAGTGTCCTTGACCCAGAATCAAGAACGATATCTTTAATCCCAGCCTCAGTTAATTTGGTGGTCAGTTCAGCGAGTTCCGCCAAACCGTCCGTAGCTCTGACCGCTACCGGGCAAGAATGCTCCTTAGCCAGGTCGGCCACCCCATCCAGGTTCTCTTTAGTAGCGGCGTATATCAGTGGTTTCCGGTCGGCACAGACCTTCAAACCAGCCGCCAGGTTATCCGGGTTACTGCTCATCAGGATAATACTACAATCGCTATTTTGTTTAACTTTATTAACCAGGGTCTCAAATTTCTTAGCATCTCCCGAATCATCCTTTACCGCTACCAGCTCCGGGCGAAGGGTGAGCCCCACTCTCTCATATTGGAGTTGACTGAACCTCTCCAACCGGCCGTCAACCTCAGACTCTGCCATAGCATCACTGATAAGAATGGCGAAACCGGGCGGGTTCTCAAATCTTTTTTCATGGCGAAACATCACTGTCTCGCCACCAACCTTTAATGCCCGGTCGCCGACCCCAATAGTGACCGGTATTATCGGGGGTGCGGCAGCCTCAGCCAGCTTGGATTTTGCCTCCTCAGAGACATAGGGACAGGCACCTAATGCCGCCTTTCCCGCCGCCAGATTCATGGCAAAGGCAAGACAAGTTGGCACGCCACATTCACCGCAGTTCGTCTTAGGGAGTAGCTTAAATATCTCTATTCCAGTAAGTGGCATTTTACCAATTCCTTTCTTAGACTAGTATTGGTTCCATACTAATAGCGGGATGCCCCTTCTCTTGCAGGAAGGGTAGAATCTCCTCCTCAGTGACACCCACCGTCTCGTCAGCAATCATATCAAGCAGGTTGGGGACACCCATCTCCTCAGCCCTAGCTTTGAACCGCTCAGCAATCTCTTCCTTCAGCATCTTGGGCATCCAGACCATTCTTAATAAGCCACCATCGCCGATGATGAATTTTCTCTGGGTGATATTATATTTGCCGTGACCGACAAAGCCGGGAGTGCTTATCCCGCCACCAATAGTTCCAGCGAGGGTAGTGAATTTCATCCCGCAAGGAGTCTCCCCCGCATATTCCCGGTTTACCGTCATTACGCCGTTAGATAGAGGAAGAATAGCGGCAATGCACTCACAACAACCGCAGGTGGTCATGGGGTCATTTACCAGGCTATAGAAATTATAGTGGTCTATCTTACCGCGAGAAGCCTTCAGTAGAAACTCGTTTACCCCTTTCCATTGCCCCAGCTTGGCATCAATAAGATCTCCCTTAGGCACGGGTTGATTAGGCCCGGTAGGATTAATCTCGTAAGAGGCTTTACAATCCATCCAGTTATAGGAACCGCAAAGGCCGGTTCTCTCCGGGCTAATGACGCAAACATGACCGGGGGCAAAGGACTGGCACAGAGTGCATGAGTAATATGTGTCTGTAGTCTCATCGGTCATGCCTTCAATACGGGTATCCCGAGCCCCATATACAGCTCTGGCCGCAGCTACTACCTTCTCTACTTTATCTTCTTCGGTATAAATTTTCACCTGCATTTTATCGAATATCCGACCAAAATCTTGATGCAGCTTAGCATGAATGATGGAACCGATATGGGCTAACTTGAAGCCCTTTTCTACCGCTTGTTTACTAACTCGCAACCAAGCGATATCCCTCTGCCCAATGTGCATTAATCCCTGGGCGTAGTTTATCAGATGGTGAATTTGTCGCTCCAGGATAGGTTCATAATCATCCTGCATCTGCCTGCCGGCGACCTCAACTGCTATCGCCATAGGTAATCTGGAACCAGCGGAGATATCAGTTACATCAGGACCAATCACTTCAATCTTACCGTCCTCCACCTCTTCCATTCGCTTGCTAGTGACCCACTCCACCATAGCTGTCCTACCACCACCACATTCCAGATATATCTCCTCACCACGAACCCTTTCGCCCTCGAAGGCAGGACCAAAAGCCAGCGGAATTGGCACTTCCGCCATGGTAACCTTAAGTCCCCTCACTTCAATCGCTTTAGCCACTATCCCATCGTGAGGAACATTGGACACAACATGTTCATAGGTACAAATTCCGGTGGGTAAGACCTGAGGTATCGGCGTATCCGCAATTATCGGGAATCCCCAGTTTATTGCCCCGGCGGCATTAGCATACCACTCATCGGTAACATAGCCTAGAGGCAAGGCAAAAGCAAAGATGCGGTCCTTATTATAAATCAGGATTTTCCTATAATCGCCGGGCTGGATACCACCAAAGGACATCGCGGCTCTGGTAGCAAAGCCCATGGCGAATACCGTGGCACTGGTATCAGGACCGAAGGAGACCAGGCGAGTCGGCCACCCAATCTGCACACCAGCCTCTATAAGCTGCTCGGAAAACCTCTTCCCGTTATACTCACCCACCATAAAGACATAAATATTCTTCTGCTGGAGTTCCTGAGCGATGTTTGCCGCAATCTCATTGGTAGGCGCGGCGCCCAGGATAGCCGCGAAGCCAGGCGCGGTGCCATCGACAAACTCAATACCTCTTTTTCTAAGAATTACGTCATCGGCAGCACCCAACCAGATGTTATCATCAGTAATATCTTCCTGCTTGGTATAGAAATCTGGCTGGGCTAGATACCTGATAGCTTCAACGATTTCCTCAGCGAAGAAGGTCACCATCCCAGCGTCAAGGGCTGGGGCTAGATAGGGCAGGGGATGTACCTCTTTTACCGGTGGTGGCAGCAGTGATTTACACTTTTTCAGTACCTGCTCCATGTCACCCAGCTTTTCTACCTTGATGCCTAAAATGCCGTAAATTACGGGCAGATAATAGGCAGTATTGGGGAAACCTACGGGTTCGTTTGCCCCCCATTTATCCATCGCCTCCTGCCATTTTTTCTCCGCCTGGTTAACAATCTTATGAGCTCCTCTAATTGCTGCTGAGGCAATAATCTTAGACATATGTATTAAACCTCCTTATCCTTCTTGGCTCTAGTGATTAGACTGCGTCCAACTCACGTCTCATCGCCATATCGTAGAGAACCCTTTCTCTGGCCTTATCAATGCCTAATGCCTTACGCTTCTTGTCAATATGGGCAATCATAAGCTGGGCTGCCTTAAGAGCGTCCGGCTCAAACGCCCACATGGCGCCATACATCTCCTCAGAATCCTTAAACAAATAATCGGTTACTTCTTTACTTCCCAGCGTAGGCCAGGTAACGCCAAATACAGTGAATACCCCAGAGGCAACGGCGTACTGACCAATAGCAATTGCCTTTTCGCTCATCCACTCCGGAGCCGCCGCAGCAACCGGCAGGTCACTGATATCGTCACCAAGGCCGCCGTCCTTGACCATAGCCGTAGTGGCCATCAGGATGCGACTGTTATCAATACAGGCACCGAGATGCAGTACCGGTGGAATACCCACCGCTTCACAAACTGAGGCCAGTCCGTCACCGGCATATTCAGCCGCCGCCTCCGGCGTCAGCAATCCAGCTTTAGCACAAGCCATAGCGGCACAGCCGGTTTCAAGCACCAGGACATCATTCTTAATCAGTTCTTTAACCATAGCAACATGAACATCATCATGAGTAACCCGGGCATTGCTACAGCCAACAACCGCGGCTACGCCCCTAATACGGCCGTTGATAATATTGTCGTTTAGCGGACGGTAGGAAGCCCGAAATATACCACCCAGTAAGTAGTTAATGGTTTCATGGCTGAAGCCAGCGATAAGGTCAGTTTTATAATCTGGAATACGGACTTTCTTGCCTCTATTAGGGAAGTTATCAATAGCGACTCTGAGTATCGCCTTGGCTGACTCAATAGCCTTATGCTCATCAAACTCCATGTGAGTAGCGCCTTGTATCTTAGCTCTACGGTCGGTAGTGATGACCTTGGTATGGTAGCAACTAGCTACCTCAGCTAGCCCCTGCATGATACACTGGACGTCCACCACCATCGCCTCTACGGCTCCGGTAACTATTACCAGTTCCTGCTGCAGGAAATTCCCGGCGATAGGTACTCCGTGTCGCATCAGTATCTCGTTGGCGGTGCAGCACATCCCCGCCAGGTTTATCCCCTTAGCTCCTTTAGACTTAGCGTACTCAATTATCTCCGGGTCCTGAGCCACGACGGCGAGTATCTCAGCAAGGTAGGGCTCGTGACCATGAATAATAATGTTTACTTCATCTTCTTTAAGCACGCCGAGGTTTATCTGGCTTGCTACCGGTGACGGAGTGCCAAACAGGATATCCTGGAGCTCGGTGGCAATCATGCTGCCCCCCCAGCCATCAGCCAAGGCAGTTCTAACCCCGTGTTGGAGCAGGTTCTGGTAGTCCTGGTCAGTCCCCATATGGGTGCGGTGCATCGCCTCTACCACTTCTCTATCTATACCTCGGGGGGCAACCCCCAGTTGTCGCCATATTTCCTGGCGCTTCAGTGGTGCCCGTTTTAAGAACAGAAGCTCACCCTCTTGCTTGCTGAATTCGTTCATGAGGATTTCGCCAATATCAACCGCTATTTCATTGTTGCTGCGGTCGCCAATCTTGACACCAAGGTCCAGAGCCAGCTGAAGGAGCTTCTGCTCATCTTTTATTTCGAAGCCCGGCGCCTCTCCTTTAGCCACTTCCAGAAAGATTTTAGTCACCTCACGGCCATGGTCACCGTGGGATGCCGTCCCTGCAGCTATCTTTCGAAGAAAATTGCGGGCAGCGATAGTTTCCGCGGTAGCGCCACAGACACCCCTCCGCTTCCGTTTATCCTCAGGCGTTTCTTCTCTCCCTTTAGGTAATGGCACCCGACATGGCCCCATGGCGCAAAGGCTACAGCAACTTCCCTCAGCCCCTATGGGACAGGGCCTCATCGTCTCAGCCCGTTCAAAAACTACCTGAACTCCATCCTGAGCTGCCTTCTCTATCATTTCAATAGTAGCTTGGTCAATACTTTTCTTTTCCTTCTCTGCCATCTGTCTGTTTCTCCTTCCCAGACTATTTAGTCAATTCAGCAATTACCTCTCGAATTAATCTTATTGCCTCCGGGTGTCTCATGATTAGTACATCAGCCCCAGCCAGAAGCAAACACATTGATGACATAGCCTCCAGCAAGATACCCCTTTTCTTAGCATCTCCAAGCGTGGGGGCTTCTGCTGCTGAAATTTTGGCTTCCTTTGCCTTCCATACCTCTTTACCCACGTTACAAATAATTGGGAACTGAAGCTTATCATCCTGCTGGGCTAAGGCCGCCATTCTCATTCTCTCCATTACTGAGTAACAATACTCAATCCCGTAGCCGATACTGCTGACAGTAGGGTCCATTATCAGCTGCTCATCAGGAACTCCAAGATTGCCCAATAGGATATTAAGCTGCTTAGCCAGATTGATATCTATAGGTGTTGACGCTACCACGGTATGTTGATAACCAATAGCCGCAGCGCCAATCTTTTTATGGTCTCCCTCCTCAACCGGGCCAATAATCAGGTTCTTTCCCTGGCAAACCTCAGCCACTTTTCTCAGCACCTCGGTATCTTTGTCATGGCTAGCTGTGCCCCAGACAATAAGCGGAACATCAATGGCATCAGCTACCTTTTTGACCACCTCGGCGGCTTCTTCAGCCCCACGGTCAAGGCCGTTAGGGTCAGTGCTCACCAGTTGCAGGCATATCATCTCCGCTCCATAGTCATTAATACACTTCTTTGCCCAAGCGACCGGGTCATCGGTTACCCCGGCAAAAGGTTCCAGTGCCGCCTTGGCCCACTCCTCGGGTGGCGAGTCATATACCTCCATAGCTATTTTAGGTAACTGAGGCATCTCGCCCTCAAAGAGGTAAAAAGGATAAGCTGTCTCTCCACCCACGGTTACTGCCTTATCGCCGGTGCCCAGTTTTATCTCTTTAATCTTACCCGTGTATGATGTCTTAGGAACTTCAAACGCCATGCTCACCCTCCTTGCCTAAGCCGGATTATTCCTCTTTTCACTACCAAACCACTCTTTGCCATACCAGTATCGCTCACCAGTCTCCAGATACTTAAGTTTGTCCTGTCTACTCTCCAGTTTCTGCCGCCACCTGCCCATCTCCTCACCCTCGGGTTTACCCTCCTCAAAGGTCCCCCCCAGTACCTCTACCTTCACCTTACCGGGCGCTTTCTTTTTTGTAGGTTTTGAAGTTTTACCTGCCATTCTCTTTCTCCTTTCCTAAGCCAGGCCAGAAGCTACTTTGGCGGCTTTTAGTGTATTTAGCATAAGCATAGTGATTGTCATCGGTCCCACCCCACCAGGTACCGGCGTAATGGCTGCCGCCTTCTCCTTAACTGCCTCAAAATCAACATCCCCGGCTAAGATAGCCTTACCTTCCGCCGTTTTGCCAATCCGGTTAACCCCGACATCAATAACCACCACACCTTCCTTGACCATGTCTGCGGTTATGGCTTTGGGCCTGCCGGCGGCTACAATCAGTATATCCGCCCTTTTAGTGTGAAAGGCCATATCTCTGGTTTTAGTATGACATACCGTCACCGTGGCATTCGCCCCCTCTTGCTTCTGGAGAAGGATATTAGCGATGGGCTTGCCCACGATATTGCTTCTGCCGACAACCACTACCTCCGCCCCTTCAATCTTAACCCCAGACCTGATTAGAAGCTGCTGGATGCCATGAGGGGTACAGGGCAAATAATCTGGCTCACCAATCATCAATTTACCCACATTCACCGGGTGAAAGCCATCAACATCTTTTTTAGTGTCGATGGCATAAAGCACATTAGTCTCATTGATATGCTTGGGCAGGGGTAGCTGGACTAGAATGCCGTGAATCTTGGGGTCTTTATTTAACTTATTAACTAGCTCCAGCAATTCTGCCTCAGTGGTGTCAGCCGGCAAGTCATGCCTTTCCGAATAAACTCCCAAGGCTAGGGATGTCTTCTCCTTTGCGCCCACATAGACCTGAGAGGCCGGGTCTTCACCCACCAGCACCGTAGCTAAGCCCGGTACCAGATTATGCTTCTCTTTAAGCTCAGCAATTTCCTGTTTTAGCTCTTCACGAATTTGCTTGGCAATTTCGGTGCCACTGATAATCCTCGCCGGCATTTTTACCTCCTTATTTTGTAGCGACCAGACTACTTTCTTTAAGAAGCCCAACCATCAAATCGTTTACCGCCATCACTGCCTTGGAGGTATCGGGCAGGTCAAGAAGTGACTTTAACTTAAGGTCATACTCGCGTATTGCCTCGTCAAAGGGAATGACGGTGGTAGGCTCAATATTCAATCTAGCCAATTCATCACCCAGGAGAGGGTCTATCCCATCGGGAACAAAGTTAATTATTACCGATTGTCTTTTTACCACCAATTTGAGTTCATTAACGAGGTCCTTTACACGGGCAATAGTTCGGATACCCTTTACTGAATAGTCAGAGACCAGCAGCAGTTCATCAATATTCTGAGTGGTTCTCCGGCTTAGATGCTCCATTCCGGCCTCATTATCCATAACAATGCAGGCATAGCTTCCGGTGAGGCTATCAATGAATTTCCTCAGCAAGAGATTAGGGTAACAATAGCAATCTGGCCCCTCACCCCTGCCCATTGTCACCAGGTCCAGACCTTTGCTTTCTACCATGGCGTCGTTTAGTTTAACCTCCAGGTAAGCCTCCTTGGTCATCCCCGGAGGAATATTTATCTTCTCCTCGTTAAAAGTGGCGATTATAGAGCCAACCGTCTGCCTGACACTCAGCCCCAGGCTATCGCCTAAGTTGGCATTAGGGTCAGCATCAACCGCTAAAATTGGTACGGCACCATTCTTTTGCAGGTAACGGATAACGAGGCTGGTCACCGATGTCTTGCCGCTACCCCCCTTACCGGCTACCGCAATATTAAAACTCAAACGGTTACCCTCCGACCCACTTTATCTTTCAGCCGCTTAGCCAGTCTCTTACTCACCGTCGGAAATTCGGCAGCATTGGTATGAGGTAAAAATAGAGCCGCCACGTAATTATTCATAAAATCGGTGTTTTCACTTAGTTCAAAATTGGTCATCATCTGAGCCACTCTGCGGGCATCATCGAGCAGGTCAGTGGAAAAGGAGGTCAATTTTGCCCCCAAAAGAGAGCCGTTACCAATAAAGATAAACCTATCCCGCGGCAGGTCAGGAAGAAGCCCAATGGTGATCGCCTTTTCAATATCAATATTACTGCCGAAGGCACCGGCGATAATCACCTGCCTAAAATCAGAGCAGCTAATACCCACGCTTTTAGTGAGCGTCTGACAACCAGCGTAGACGGCTCCTTTGGCTCGGATAAGATTATCAATGTCTACCTCGGTAATAACAATATCTTTACCAGTCTGGGTTTCGGCTGCCCAGGATAGCACATATTCATAGCCATCAGCGCTCTGCCTGATTCTTTTGGTGGGCAAGTCACGATTAAATTTACCATTCCGACCAATCACCCTGGCTTCAAGCAGCCCGGCAACAATGTTTATCAATCCTGAGCCGCAGATTCCTTTTGGTTTCTTCCCGCCGATAGTGCCAATCTCCGGCTCCAAATTGGATGGATTAATATTAAACTCTTCAATAGCTCCGTCAGTGGCGACTATACCGTGCTTTATCCCACCACCCTCAAAGGCAGGACCAGCTGAACAGGAAGCGGTTACCATCCAGTCAGAATGCCCAATTACTAGCTCACCATTGGTGCCTATGTCCATATAGAGGGTTAAGTCTTTCCGCTGGTGTACTCCAGCGCCCACAATCCCCGAAACAATATCGCCGCCAACATAGCTAGCTACTGAGGGGAAAGTGAAAAGATAAACTTGCTTCCTGACCTTGATGCCCAGAGAACTTGCCTCTATCGGCGGGAGAAAGTTAGCCACCGGGGTATAGGGAGCTAACCTTAGATATTTGGGGTCCAGTCCAAAAAGAATCTGAGTCATCGTGGTATTGCCGGCAACCATAATGTGACCGATATGCTCTATATCCACCTGACTCTGGGTTAGCAACTCCCCGATAATCTCGTTAATGGTGGTCACCACTGCCTGCTGTAATTTTTTCAGTCCACTCGGTTTCTGGCAGTAGGTAATACGGGTAATAACATCCTGCCCGTAGCTTATTTGTCCGTTGTAAGCTATGCCTTCCGCCACCACTTTACCCCGGTTTAGGTCAAGCAGCTGCCCGCAGACAGTGGTAGTGCCAATGTCAAGAGCCAGTGAGTAATGCTTCTCTCTGGTGTCCCCCGGCTCTATATTTATTATTCTTGGCCTACGGCTATCACCAGTCCGGGGTTTAGCGGCAGTAACCAGGGAGGTAACGGTGACCTTCCAATCACCGTCTCGTAAAACCTTAGCCAGTTTCTTTACTACCTCGAAGTCTACGGACAGGTTGCCAAGTTTATATCGCCGCTTTAAGCCTCTCAGCAGCCGGGACAGGTCGCTGGTATTATCGTCCAAGGCCGGTGGTGGCAGTTCCACAAAAAACTTGCTGAGCGGAGGCTTAAACCTCCAGCCGGAAGCTAAGACTTCTGATACCTTTTTCTGCTCACGGGATAGGACTGCTTTCTCAAGCCTTGACTCAACCAGAACATAAACGCTTAAATCAGTGATTACACGGCTTTGGCAGGCCTGTCTTATCCCCTGCTTATACTCCGCTTGAGAAACCTTCTTAGTTCTAGTGGTTTCTACTTCTCCCTTTTCAATTAAGACCTTACAGGTACCACAAGTACCGGCACCCCCACAGGATGCATAGATATGCACTCCGGCGGCAATCGCTGATTCCAGAAGGTTGTCGCCCTCCGCCACAACAATCTCAACGTTATCAGGGTTAAAGTGCACTCTCCTTTTTTTAGGTACCGAATCTTTCCTCATCTAACCCCCTGTCATCAAGCACCACAGCGGAATCACTAAAACAGCCCCATGACCTTACCCGTTTTTACATCTACATCAACCCTTCTAAAGGCAGGGTCGGAACTCGTCCCCGGCATCAGGCTGATAGTTCCGGCACAGGGACAGAGAAATTTAGCCCCCGAATAAATCAATATATCGCGGATGGGCAGAGTCCATCCTTTAGGCACACCCTTCACTGCCGGGTCGTGGGTGAGAGAGAGGTGAGTCTTCACCATCATGGTAGCGTAATCATCATATTTAGAATCGGTCTCAAACACCTTGGCCTTGGCCTCAGCCTCGGGAGTCCAGGAAACGCCATCAGCCCCATAGACCACTTGAGCGATCTTTTCCACCCGCTCCCGCAGTTTCATCTCTACCGGATAGAGGAAGTCGAAATCGTTCACATCTTCGCAGGCTTCCTTAACGGCATCAGCCAGCTCCAGGGCGCCATCACCGCCATCAGCCCAATGGGTGGATACGGCGCAGCGAGCCCCGGCTGCCTCAGCCGCCTTTCTGACCACAGCAATCTCATCCTTAGTATCGGTGTGGAAGGAATTTATGCACACCACCGGGTTGATACCGGATGTCCTGATGGTATTGATGTGGTGCAGCATATTGGGTAAGCCCTTCTCCAAAAGCCCCAAGTCCTCCTTAGTATAGGCATCAGGCAGGGGTATGCCCGCCACCACCTTAGGCCCACCACCATGCATCTTCAGAGCGCGGATGGTAGTAGTGAGTACCGACACATGCGGTTTGAGACCACTGTAGCGGCACTTCACATTCCAGAATTTCTCAAATCCGATGTCGGCGGCGAAGCCACTCTCAGTGACGTGGTAATCAAACATCTTCAGGCCGATGCGGTCGGCAATAATGGAGGACTGACCCACGGCAATATTGGCAAATGGTCCGGCATGCACCATACAAGGCTGATATTCCACCGTGCAACACAGGGTAGGGTTGATGGTATTGCGCATCCAGGCGGCCATGGCGCCACCCACTTCCAGATCACCCGTAGTAACCGGTTTGCCTCCCTTATCAAAAGCCACGGTAATGTTAGCCAATCTTTCCCGCAGGTCGGCTAAATCCCGGACAATAGACAGGATGGCCATAAGCTCAGAACCCACGGCAATACCGAATTTGGACTGCATCATGAAGCCATCCATACGGCCACCGATACCGATGATAATATTACGGAAGCTTTGGGCACAAAAATCCAAAACCCAGCCCATCTCTATTCTAGTAGGGTTGATATCCAGGCGAGGCATCCTGGTAAGTCGGGCCAGTTGCTCATCATTATAGTTACGCTCGTGCTGCATCCTGGCGGTAAGCGCCACCATGGCCAGGTTGTGGGCATTCATAATGTCGTTGATGTCACCGGTAAGCCCCATAGAGAATTCGGTCATAGGAATAAGCAGGGCATTGCCACCGCCGGCAGCAGTTCCCTTGATATTCATGGTGGGACCACCCGAAGGCTGGCGAAGACAGCCACCCACATTCAGCCCCCGCTTGCCCAAACCTTCCATAAGACCGCAAGAGGTAGTACTTTTCCCTTCTCCCAACGGCGTGGGGGTTATGGCGGTCACTTCAATATATTTACCGTCCGGTTTGTCCTTGAGGCGCTCAATTATCTTTAAAAAATCGAGTTTGGCTATCCGTCCATAAGGCAGAAGCTCATCCTTTTCCAGATTCAGTCTCTCTCGCCATTCATCGGGGGTGGGCATATTAGCCTCAGCTGCGTCGGCAATCTGCCAGTCCTTCATTTTAGTTGCGTCGTAAGCCACAAAGACCTCCTAATGTATTTTTTCTATTACTATGTTAAGCGCTTATAAATTACTGCTGAGCGACCGGCGCCAGTTGGTAATAGATGTTTTTTACTTCATTGGTAATCGGTGGGCTGGCATCAAGAAGAGGAAGATTAGCGAGGTCAGCGTCTACTATTGCCTGGTCATAGGGGATAAAGCCAAGGAATTTGAAGCCGGGCAGGCTGGAAATTAAAAACTCTCTCTCCGCCTGGCTACGGATTTTGTTGCCTACCACCGCCATATTCTGCAAGCCAATGTCATTTGCCAGTTTATCAATGGTGTGGGCAGTCTCAATACTTCGTCTGCCCGGTTCCACTACCATTATGAGCTTATCTACTGCTTTAGCGGTTGCCCTTCCCAGATGCTCTATGCCCGCTTCCATATCTAAAATAATCACTTCATCCCTTGCCAGAAGTATATGATTGACCAGGGCTTGTAACAGGACATTCTCCGGACAATAACAACCGCTACCACCCCGCTTAACATGCCCCATCACCATTAGCTTAACTCCATTATGCTTCAGGGCATACCTTTCAGGCAGGTCGTCAACCCTAGGATTCAGCTTAAAATATACCTCAGCCTTACCGGGTCGTGCTCCGGTTCTTTCTTCAACAAGCTCTTTCATCTCAGCGATAGGGGTTATCTTCTCCGGTTCGGGAAAACCAAGGGTAGCGGCCAGGTTAGCATCCGGGTCAGCATCTATCGCCAAAACAGAATAACCTGAGTCGGCAAATCTCTGGGACAGGAAAGCGGCTAATAGGGTTTTCCCTACTCCCCCTTTGCCACTAATCGCAATCTTCATCAATACCTTGCTTGAGGCACAATTAAAGCTAAGACTTCTCACCAAAAACACCAGTCTTAGCTAAACTTTGTATCGGCTACCCATATTTAGTTTAGCCTATGCTGAACGAAAAGTCAAGCCTCATTCCTTGACGATTCAAGCTATGGGTTATACAATAAGCCCTGCTTAAGATGAGTAAGAAATACGATGTAATCATTGTAGGTGGTGGTCCCGCCGGCATCTTTGCCGCCTTAGAGCTGGCTCAGGCATCGGCGCTAAATATTCTGCTGATAGAGAAGGGTAAGGATATTGACCAGCGTCGGTGTCCAGCTCGTGACACGGGTACCCCTTGTCCTCCATGCTCACCATGCCATCTGGTCTGTGGTTTAGGCGGCGCCGGAACTTTTAGCGATGGTAAGTTGACATTAACCGGGGAGATAGGAGGTCGGCTCAATGATTATCTTAAACAGCGGGATACCGAGACTCTGATTAAACATGTTGACGATATATACCTCAAGTTTGGCACCCCGGATAAACTTTATGGAGTTGGGGATAGAGTCGATGAGATGCGTCATAAGGCTGCTTTATTGGAATTGCACCTGATACCAGTACCTCTTCGGCATATGGGTACTGAGCGTTGCCGTTCCGTGCTCAGGGCTATGCGTGATTACCTTAATTCACGCCTGGAACTAAAGCTCAAGGCTAAGGCTGCCACTATTATTGTTGATAATGGCGAGGTTAAAGGGGTTGAAACTGAAGCTGGGGACAGGTTGGACTGTCACTACCTCATCCTGGCTCCGGGCAGGGAGGGAGCGGATTGGTTAGCCACTGAGTTTCGTCGGCTTAATCTAACCAT